>RCNG010000128.1_pt1 | contig 29726 bp, 24 predicted proteins | sample 2041371 | NCBI WGS metagenome assembly RCNG01 (sample SAMN09708227, study PRJNA481090) | Marine sediment metagenome, whole genome shotgun sequencing project. | biome: marine sediment; feature: ocean; material: sediment; isolation source: Sewage treatment plant 1 marine sediment (STP1) ... | reverse complement strand
GGGTTAACGTCAACGGCCTCAATCTCGTCCGGCTCCGGCAATACGGCAACCGTGCATGCCGACGTGTGTATGCGCCCCTGCGATTCCGTCGTTGGAACGCGTTGCACACGATGTGCGCCGGACTCGAACTTGAGCTTGGCAAAAATACTGTGGCCGCTAACGCGACAGATGAGTTCCTTGAAGCCGCCATGCTCACCTTCGCGTTCCGACAAGATCTCGATCGACCAGCGGAGCGTCTCGGCGTACTTCGAATACATGCGGAACAAATCGCCGGCAAAGATCGCGGCCTCGTCACCACCCGTGCCGGCACGGATTTCGAGAAAGACATTGCTGTCGTCATGCGGATCCGGTGGGATCAGCGATTTCAGTAGCTGTGCAAGCAGCACTTCGCGCCGCTCGGTGAGGCTCTTTAGTTCCTCCTGGCCCATTTGCCGGATGTCCGCGTCGTCGTCGTGGGTCATTTCCTCTGCGGCAGCGATCTCCGCGACGATTGCACCGTAGCGTTGGAACGACTGCACAACAGGATCGGTGCGAGCGTACTCTTTGGAGAGGTCGCGAAACTGATTTTGGTCGGCGATCACGTCCGGGTCGGCAAGCAGCCCGGCGATTTCCTCGAAGCGTTCCTGCACGGACTCTAGTTTGCGGCGAATGGAGTCTTTCACGTCTCAGCCCGCTCAGTCTTTCTTCAGACCGAAGATATCGCGTGCAGCCTCGATCAGGTCCTGGTCCGCCGCCTCGCCAGCTTTACGCAAGGCGACGCTGGGCTTGTGCAATAGCTTCTTCATGAGTGCGGCCGTCGCGTACTCAACAGCGTCCTCGGCGGACTCGCCGCGTGCCAGCCTGCGTCGAGCCTGCGCATTCACCTCATCGCGCAGCAAATCGCTGCTCTCTCGCAGCGCCGCGATGACTGGCACAACCTCCTTGGAACGTTCGATACTGGCGTATCGGGCAATCTCCTCCTCAAGCAGGCGGCTTGCTTCGACTGCGGCGGCCTCGCGATTGCCCTGACCCGCGAGGATGACCCGGTCGAGATCATCAATGCTGTAAAGGTACACATCGTCCAGGTCGCCGACGCTCGCCTCGATGTCACGGGGTACGGCGATATCGACGGCAAAGATTGGTTTTCGCTTGCGGGCCTTAACCGCAGTCTGCATCTGCTGCTTTGTAATCACCGGTTCGGTGGCGGCGGTCGACGTCATCAGTATGTCGGCTTCTGGTAGCGTACCCTCGATCTCCGAGAGCGGCAGCGCGAAGCCGCCGAACTGACCGGCCAGCTCACGGGCGCGATCGACATTACGATTCGCGACGAACATTCGTCCGACGCCCCTTTTGTGAAGGTGCTTGGCGACCAGCTCGATCGTGACACCGGCCCCGACCAGCAGGGCCGTATGCTTTTTGAAGCCCGCAAAAAACTGCTCAGCCAGATTGACGGCTGCATAGGCGACGGAGACAGGGCTTGCGCCGATTTCCGTGTCGGTGCGGATCTTCTTCGCCACGGCAAACGTGTGCTGAAACAAAAGGCTGAGTTTTTGGCCGAGGGCTTTGGTCTGCTGCGACTGGCGAAACGCGTCCTTGAGCTGGCCAAGAATCTGCGGCTCGCCGAGGACCATCGAGTCAAGGCCGCAGGCCACACGAAAGATATGTCGTATCGCGTCCTCGTCCTTAAGCGTGAACAACGTACTGCGGTGCGCCGAATCGAGTTGCCGGTCCTCTTCAAGCCAGGATCGCAGCTGCTCGGTGCCGTGATCGTTGCTGGTCATTACGTAAAACTCGGTGCGATTGCAGGTCGATAGCAGCACGGCCTCTTCCACGCCATCGATCGTCTTGATGCTTTCCAGCGCACGCGCCACGTCCTCGCCTGAGTAGACGACGCGCTCGCGTATTTCGACAGATGCCGTGTTATGGTTCAGGCCGAGTATTTGCAGCGGCATAACGTTACTATCGGCGCCGTTAAGGCACTCAGGAATTTCGGAGTGCGTATGATAAGCGAACTGAACCGCGAGTTCCCTGTCTGTGTATTAAACGGACGACTTTTTATGCATGAACTTCGACGATGGCGGTCGGCCACAGCGCTGATTTCGCTATTCGCCTTGATCGCAAGCCCCGCGACGGCTGCCGATGACGCCAAGACGTCGGATACCAGCGCGCACGTCCTGCAGGCCGAGATGGCACTGCAGCGGCAGGACTATCTCGAAGCCGCGGTGGAGTACCGCAAGGCGGCTGAGCTCAGCGAGGATGCCGATCTTGCCCGCAAGGCCACGATTGTCGGGTTCTCCTATCGGTTCAACGATGAGGCACTGAGGTCCGCGAAGCGCTGGAGCAAGCTCGACCCCGATAGCGACGAGGCCCGCGTCTACCTGGCGCAGAGCTACTTCCGTGCAGGCGAGCTAAAGAACGCGCGGCGCAGTTTCAAGGCGATCATTGAGAACGGGCAACAGCTGCCGGGGCAGCGACTGCTGTCGCTGGTTCGATACCTGTCGGAAGAGGGCAAACCGCAGGACGCTGACAAGTTGATGCGCGCACTCGCGAAGCCTTACAAGAACGATGCCCTGGCGCACTATGCGGTAGCCGCGCTGGCGCTCGAGGCCGGCGATACGGCGCATGCAATGGAACGGGCGCTACGCTCGAGCGAGCTGGACCCTGACAACGTCAAGTCAAAGCTGTTGTACGCCCGAGCAATTCTCGTGGCAGGCGACACCGACAAGGCGATCGAGTACACGGCGCGAATTATCGGCGACGACCCTGACCCGGATCCGGATGCGCGAATGGAACTCGCGATCATGTACATGATGACGGATCGTGACGACGATGCGCTGAGCCAGGTCAACCAGGTGTTGCTTGAGCAATCCGGACGGAGTGACGCGCTGCGGCTGATGGCGATTATTAACTTCCGGCAGAATTTTCTCGATGCAGCGTGGGATGACTTCGAGGATCTGCTGGCAACCGGCCAGTATCGTATGGATGCCTTGTATTACCTGGGCCGTATCGCCGACGTTCGTGAAGAGTATGACCGTGCGATCCTTTTGTATCGCGAGGTCCGTTATGGTTCCAATGCGCCCGCGGCGCAGCGTCGTGCCAGTGCGCTGCTGGCGTTTGAACAGGATGATCTTGACGGCGCGCTGGAAGTGCTGGACGAGTTTGCCGAGGGCTCGCCACAACACGCCGTCGACATGATTATCGCCAAGGCTCAGCTGTATGCCTCGAAAGGGGAGCACGAGCGATCCCTGGAGTTTTACGATCGTGCGATTGAATTTCGGCCAGATAGTGAGGGTACGGTACTGAGCCGTGCCGAGCTGTTGCTGCGTCTCGGGCGACTCGACGATGCCATTGCCGCGTATACGGCCGCGGTAAAACGCTGGCCTGACAGCGCGCTGTCGCTAAATGCGCTGGGCTATACGCTGGCGGACCGAACAGAGCGCCATTCGGAAGCCGAGGCACTTATAAATAAAGCACTGGAACTTGATCCCGACAGTCCGGCGATCATCGACAGTCACGGCTGGGCGTTGTTCAAGCTTGGTCGCAACGAAGAGGCGCTGGCGCGGTTGCAGCTTGCCTACGAAGCTTTTGACGATCACGAGGTGGCCGCCCACCTGGTTGAGGTTCTTGTCGCACTCGATCGGCGCGACGAGGCCCTGGAGCTACTTGCGGCGGCGGCGGAAAAGAGGCCGGATAGCCCGTTACTCGATGATGTACGCCAGCGACTGTTCCCTGAAACCCCATAGGCTCCGCACCGGCATTTGCGCCGGGATGCTGGTGGGCCTGTTACTGCTCGCAGGTTGTGCCACCACGCGACAGGGCGTCGAGCTGCCAGAATTCGAAAGCTGGGAGGAGCGTAATACCGTACTCGGCGATCTGCGCGACTGGGAGTTTATCGGGCGTATTGCGGTAAAAGCGGGCGACGAGGGCTTCAACGGCAAGTTCAACTGGGCGCAGCAGGATGATGCGTTCAAGGCGACGGTCGGCGGGCCACTCGGTATCGGCACGGTGCGCATCGAGGGCGAGGATCGCACCGTTACGCTGACGGACAAGGACGGTGAAAAGACGGTCCTCCGCGACGTCGAAAACGAGCTTCGTTATCGCTACGGCTGGACGATTCCGGTCGCTTCGTTGCGATACTGGACGCTGGGCATTCCGGATCCGTCAATGGCGGCCACCACGGAGTTTGATGCTGACGGTCGGGTCTCCAGATTGGAGCAAAGCGACTGGATCGTCGAAATCTCGCGCTATCGCGAGGGTGGGGGACAGCAGATGCCGCGCATTTTGTCGGCGACAAACGCCGATACGCGCGTTCGACTGGTCATCGACAGGTGGTTATTCTTCGAGCGTTGACAGCACTGGACCCTCATCGCACAATTGCGCCGCAGCGCAAAAGTCATTGCAACTGGGGCGTAGCCAAGTGGTAAGGCATCGGGTTTTGATCCCGTGTACCGCAGGTTCGAATCCTGCCGCCCCAGCCATTTCACGTCGAAAGGGGATATCGTGGAAGTAGGAACCATGGCGGTTTTTTCGGGTAACGCCCACCCGCAGCTCGCGCAGGACATTGCCCGTTACCTACGTATCCCACTCTCCAAGGCTCATGTAGGGCGCTTCTCCGACGGCGAAATCAACGTCGAAATTCTCGAGAATATTCGCGGCCGCGAGACCTTTATCGTGCAGCCCACCTGCCCGCCGACGGCCGAAAACCTGATGGAACTGCTTGTGATGGTCGACGCGGCCAAGCGTGCCTCGGCCTCGACGATTACTGCGGTAATGCCGTATTTCGGATTTGCCCGGCAGGATCGCCGGCCGAGGTCGTCTCGTGTTCCGATAACCGCCAAGCTGGTCGCCAAGCTGATCGCAACGGCCGGCGTCGACCGAGTGCTGACGGTTGATCTGCATGCGGACCAGATTCAGGGCTTTTTTGACATCGCCGTCGATAACGTCTACGCCTCTCCAATTTTGCTCGGCGATGCCTGGCGACAGAAATACAGCCAGATGGTCGTCGTGTCGCCGGATGTCGGCGGCGTCGTCCGGGCCCGGGCCCTGGCGAAGCGCCTCGGTGACGCCGATCTCGTCATCATCGACAAAAGGCGTGCGCAGGCGAACCAGTCCGAAGTAATGAATATCATCGGTGAAGTCGAGGGCAAGAACTGCATCATGATCGACGACATGGTCGATACGGCTGGCACTCTCTGCCATGCGGCCGGAGCGCTGAAGGAGCAAGGGGCCGCTACTGTCGACGCCTACATTACTCACCCGGTGCTCTCCGGACCTGCCGTGTCGCGCATCGAAAAGTCGGCGCTCGATCACATGGTTGTGACCGATACGATTCCGCTGAACGAGGCAGCCCGGGCCTGCCCGAAGATTCGACAGCTTTCGACCGCTGAGCTGCTGGCCGAAACGATGCGCCGTATCAGCACCGACGAGTCTGTTTCGTCCCTCTACGTCGACTGATCGCCGCCCGGTAACGGGTCGCCAACCGGCCGCCCGGCACAGCACTTTCGCAGGGTGGCGGAGGCCTTGCCAGTAGGTTAAGATGCGCGCCCTTGCGCAGATTGGTCGCGATCTGCGTTTATTCAACTGCTTAGTAAATTTAAGCAAAAACAATTAGTTATGGAGAACAGTCATGAGTGACGACTTCGACCTAGTTGCGGAAATTCGTGAAGATCAGGGCAAAGGTGCGAGCCGCCGCCTGCGTCATCAAGGAAAAGTACCCGCAATTATCTACGGTGCAGGGCGCCCGCCCCGCGCACTTTTATTCGACCACAACAAGGTCCTTAAGCAGCTCGAGAACGAATCGTTCTACTCCAGCGTGCTCAATATCAAGGTTGGCGAGAAGAGCCAGGCTGCGATCTTGAAGGACATGCAGCGCCATCCTGCAAAGGCCCGCATCATGCACATGGATTTCCAGCGCATCGTCGAGGATCAGGAAATCAAGATGAACGTTCCGCTGCATTTCATCGGCGAAGAGGTTGCGCCCGGCATCAAAGATGGTGGCGGCAAGGTCTCGCGCCTGATGACCGAGGTTGAGATCGTGTGTCTGCCAAGGGATCTGCCGGAGTTTATCGATGTCGACGTTTCCGAGCTGGAGCTCGATGCCATGCTGAGCATGTCCGACATCACGCTGCCTGAAGGCGTTGAGATTCCAGCGCTGGCCCAGGGGCCCGAAGCGGATCGCCCGATTGTTTCGATTCACGTGATCAAGGAAGTCGTGATCGAGGAAGAATTGGAGGAAGGCGTCGAGGCTGGAGAAGAGGGGAGCGCCGAGGTACCGACCATTGGCGATACCGAAGAAGAAGAAGAAGAAGAAAAAGACTAGCTTCAAGCTTGTTGGAATCGAAAAGGCCGCCCACGGGCGGTCTTTTTGTTTACCATTGCCACGTCATGTCTAATGAGATCCGAATTATCGCCGGCCTCGGCAACCCCGAGGAGCAGCACGAGCGAACCCTGCACAACGCCGGGTTCTGGTTCGTTGACGTGTTGGCACAGAAGTACGGCGGCACCTTTCGGTATGAGAAGAAATTTGACGCCGATTATTGCCGCGTTAATCTGCACGGTGATGACGTCTGGCTGATCAAGCCACAAAGTTTCATGAACCTGAGCGGTGGGCCGGTACGTGCCATGCTCGACTATTATCGCCTGCGCGTATCCGACCTTCTTGTGGCGCACGATGAGATCGATTTGCCGCCTGGCACGACGCGCTTGAAAAATGGCGGCGGCCACGGCGGGCACAACGGTCTGCGAGACATTATCAGGCACTGCGGCGCGGACTTCGTGCGCCTGCGCATCGGCGTCGGGCACCCCGGTGAGAAAAGCGAGGTCACCAACTACGTTTTGAAACGCGCTTCCAGCGGCGTTGAGTCCGACATTCTGAAAACAATTGATGCGGCGGTGGAGGTCATGCCTGTGCTGCTCGACAAAGGGCTTAATGCGGCAATGAAGCAGCTGCATACAAAGGACGCTGACAGGCCCCAGCAGCCAGGCTCCGGAGACTGATCAATGGCAATAACCTGTGGCATCGTCGGCCTGCCGAACGTTGGCAAGTCGACACTATTTAATGCGCTTACCGCGGCCGAGATCGCGGCCGAGAACTATCCGTTTTGTACGATCGAGCCCAACGTCGGTGTCGTGCCCGTACCAGACTTGCGTCTCCAGGTGCTGGCAGACATCGTGAAGCCGCAGAAGATCCTCCCGACTACCATGGAGTTCGTGGATATCGCGGGCCTTGTTGCAGGGGCATCGAAGGGCGAGGGTCTGGGAAATCAGTTTCTGGCCAACATTCGCGAAACCAACGCGATCGCGCACGTCGTACGCTGTTTCGAAGACGACGATGTCGCACACGTGTCGGGGAGCATTAACCCGCTGGACGATATCGAGACGATCGACACCGAGCTGGCTCTGGCTGATCTGGAATCCGTTGAGAAGCAGTACGACAAGGCTGCCCGCACAGCGAAGACGGGCCAAAAGGATGCTATCGCCTATCGCGACGCGCTGCTTGGCATCAAGGAACACCTCGACAAGGGATTGCCGGTCCGCTCCCTGCAGATCAGCGATTTGCAGAAAGAGATTCTAAAGAGCGTGCACCTGATCACCGCAAAGCCGGTGATGTATATTGCCAACGTCGACGAGGGTGGATTCATCGACAATCCGCACCTGCAAGCAGTTGAAGACTACGCTGCTCGAGAAGGAGCAGAGGTCGTCGCAATTTGTGCGGCCATTGAGGCCGAAATCGCGCTGCTTGACGACGAGGACAAAGCCGTATTCCTGGCAGATCTCGGCGCGAAGGAAGCGGGGCTGAATCGCGTCGTCCGTCACGGTTACGCGTTGCTTGGCCTGCAAACCTATTTCACGGCTGGCGAAAAAGAAGTTCGAGCCTGGACCACCAAGGTAGGAGCAACAGCCCCCGAATCCGCTGGCGAAATCCACACGGATTTCGAGAAAGGCTTCATTCGTGCCGAAGTTATCGCCTACGACGATTACGTCGCTGGCAACGGTGAGAATGGTGCGAAGGAGGCTGGCCGGCTAAGGCTCGAGGGCAAGGAGTATATCGTGCAGGAAGGCGATGTAATGCACTTCCGGTTCAACGTTTGAGTTAGCGCCCAAACAGGACACTAGCGCTTTTTATGCATGCCAAAGGACGGCAGCGACCAGTCGTAAACGATCGCCAGTGCGCGAATGGTGAATCCAACGGCCACCGCCAGGCCCAGTGACAGTTGCTCGATGAGTCCAACGCTATCCGCGATAACGTAGACGAGAGTGGTAGCGAAGGCCGCCGTCGCGTAAATCTCACGCGACAGGATCAGCGGTATCTCGTTGCAAATAATGTCCCTGATCATGCCGCCGGTCACGGCCGTGGTGACGCCAAGCATGATTGCGACGAGCGGCCCGGTATTGTGATTCAAACAGATTTCCGTGCCGAGTGCGGCAAACAGGGCGAGTCCCAACGCGTCCATCCACACCAGGATCTGGCGGCGGGAGCCGGGCTTGTATGAGGTGAAGAAAACGATCAGGGCTGCGATGATTGCGACCGCAACATAGCGGTTGTCACTGATCCAGAAGACCGGGACCCGGTCGATAATGATGTCGCGGACCGTGCCTCCGCCCACTGCGGGCATAAGCGCCAGCACGCAAAAGCCGAAGATATCCATGTTCTTGCGCGATGCCGCGAGTGCGCCGCTAACGGCAAAGGCTGCGGTACCAACCATTTCCAGGATGTAAACGAAGCTCAGGTCCATTGCGGGGCCTCAGTGCCAGGCCAGTCGGCTGGATTCGACCCGGTACAACACGTAGTCGCGCAGCTGTTTTGCCATAGCGTATTCTACATAGGGCAGCTTCAGGCTGCCGGACGCCAGATAGAACCGAATGGTCGACAGGCCATGCCGCTCCTGAAGTGGAGTTTGTGTGACGCTGACGCGTTGCACTTTTCGGTGCAAAAATGCGTTGGTGCGCATGCCGAGAAAACCGCGCCGCAAAACCATGCCGTGCTCACTGATGAAATAGCCGCGCTTCTTGTACATCGACCAGGCTCCGCTCGCCGCAATCGGTATCCACAGCAAAAACACCAGCGCGGCCAGGCCCGCCGGTGCCAGGAGCATGCCAGTGATGAGTAGCGCGGGCAATACACCGAAGAGCAGCAGCCGGGACCGGAAGTAGCGCCCGGATATCGGTTCGAAAACAGTGGCTGTTGGTTGCATCTCAACATCCTGGAATTCGTCGCGGAAAACTTCATCGTCGAGCGCCTGCAGTTGTTCGCTCGTGCACAAAGGAATCACAAAGTGCTTGCCACGGCCGGATTTGCCGCTTGAGGCTTGTTTCGCCCGTATCCGGAAGCGCTTGAACAGTCGCAGCACCGGGTTCTGCCTGGCTTCAAGGGACTGGATCTTGGCAAGGTTCACCGAGTGCTCATGGCGCGTTAGCAAGCCACCTGTTGACCGAAATACGCCGTCTTGCTCAAGCAAGCGGAATCCGTGATAGCGAAGAAATGCCCCCGTGATTGACGCTGCTACAAGAAACAGAATAAAACCGAGCACGATGACCACGGCTAGCGTTGTCGCAGTCGCAACCGCCATTTCCGAGCCGTCGGTCATAAGCTCCGTTGCGTTGCTCTGGACGGCCGATTCCACGTCGTTTTCTGTCCATTCGAGCGCCGGGCCGAGCAGCACGAGAAAAATCAGGGCTCGATTACTTGATAGCCCAATGCGGACCATGTCCTTGCTGACGAGTGACAGTAGTGGCCGTGTCGACGATTCACGCTGGTCGCCGTCGGCATTGTCTGCACCTGGAGTCCTTGTGCTGTGGTCTCGGCGAATTCTGTCCTTGAGTGACTGAGCCAGCGCCATTTTGATGGCCGGCAAATTGCCTTCTTCTTTCGCCGAACCGGCGGTATCGAATTTGACCGTAACCAGACCGAAGTAGCGGTAGACGACGTTTTGCCGGGTGTTGATCGCCTGGATACGGTCAAACTTTATGTCGAGCTGCTTCTTCTTGAATACGCCTTCCCTTATCAATACCGAGTCATCCGTTATTCGATACCGAAAGAAGAGGTAGCGGGAAATCGATACAACCACGATTACGACAACAAACAATGAGGCCCCCAGCAGGATTCGAAACATGACGTTGCCTTCGGCGGCAACGATGAACACCGTCAAGGGAGCTAGAGACTGTACGGCGTTCTTGGAAATCGCCTGGATGGTCCGGCCGAGATAGAAGATCGAGGCAAGCGGTGACGTGCGGTGCCAACGCTTTCGATCAGTCTTGCTCATCGCCGGCCCCAACCTTCTCCAGAACGAACACACGCATTTTTTCTGCCGTCTTGGCCGGCAGGCCGCAAATCTTGAGATCGCCACCGCTGCCGCCGGCGGTGAATAACTGCAGAGTTGCCAGTTGGAATCGACGATCGAGCGGCGTGCTGCTCTTCTCGACATGCTGAATGCGGTTAAAGGGTATTGCGGTTACCGTCCTCCAGAAAACGCCGTCTTTGTAGATGATGTCCTTGTCGCGAACGGCGTATCCCTTTCTAGGGACACTAATGGGCGGCCAGCTGAGCAGGGGAATCGCGATCAGCACGGGCAAGAACCACAACCAGCCAAGCCTGATCTCGGCATTTGTGTCGGCGAATGCAATGCTGAAGATCACCTGCAGGCAAACGATGCCTGCAACTACGATAAACAGCGCAATGGCCGATGCCATCAGGTTGCGGCGCAGCAGCTTCGGATCCATTCCGTGCCAGTCGATGGTGTCGACCGATGGCAGGTCGCCTGGAAGAATCTCCTCGTTTTCGAACATGAAGGCAGTCCAGCTGAGCAGGAACGCCATTATACGGTGTTATCCGGCCATCTGATGGCGATCCCGCCTTGACAGTGGCCGGCGACCAACGGAAAATCTGCGGCCCTCGCAGGCCCGCCTTGGGATCGCGACAATCAGGTGATGTAGCTCAGATGGTTAGAGCGGCGGACTCATAACCCGCAGGTCGGTGGTTCACAAAATGCGGCCGCATTTTGGACGCCGCAGGCGCCCCGGAGGAAGTGCCCTTGGGGCGCGCCCCGCAGGGGCGAGAATCGACCCGAGTCGATTTGAGTCCATTCCACCCATTGATACAATGTGGTGGAGTGAGAAAATTTGGTGATGTAGCTCAGATGGTTAGAGCGGCGGACTCATAACCCGCAGGTCGGTGGTTCAATTCCACCCATCACCACCAAGCAAATGGAAAGGGCGCCCTTGTGGCGCCCTTTTTGTTTGTCCGTGTGTTGGGGTGAGTTCGAACCGCCGAAGGTGGTTCACAAGATCGCAGGAAGCGATTTTGGACGCCGCAGGCGCCCATCGAGCGAGCGCCGTAAGGCCCGGTTCATTCCACCCATCACTTCCAAGCCCTTGTTTCCACAGGGCTCCTAAGTACATCTCCGAATGGCTGGCAGTAGTTGCGTCCTGAGACTATACGGCCATCGGCGCATACCACCGTGCGCCAGAGCAATACAGGAGGGAAACGGTCATGCGCATGTTGTCACGCACCGTTCTCGCACTTTTTCTATTACTGCTTGCGACCTCAGCGGTCGCCGGCGATTTTCAAAAGGGCTGGAAGGCCTATAGCTCGACCGACTATGCGGCCGCGCTAGTGGAGTGGCAGGACATTGCAGACGCCGGTGACGTCAACGCGTGTTATGGCATGGGCCTTCTGTATGGCAATGGTTTCGGTGTCGACTTGAATGATGACCTGGCGTTGAAGTACTACCTGGCTGCCGCCGGGAAAGGCCACGCTGAAGCGCAGTACAGCCTCGGCATCATGCATCAAAACGGTTGGGGCGTTCCGATTGACGAGGAAGAGGGTGTCAAGTGGTACCTGTTGGCGGCTGACCAGGGTATCGTCGGCGCGCAGCTGGCGCTCGGCCGCGTCCTCGCCATGGATTTCACCGACAAGTACGATGCTGTTGAAGCCTACAAGTGGTTCGGGCTAGCCCATAAATCCGGCGACCTCGATGCCAAGGCGAAGCTGGAGTTTCTCGAAACGAGGATGACGCCAGAACAAATCTCGGAAGCTAACGCCCGTATCGATTCCTGGGTAAGCAGTCACGCAACGCTCTTTTCGAGCTAGCGAGCTTAGAGTCAATATCAAGCAGCGTCCGGCTGGAGTTCGGGCGCTGCTTTTTTGAATGCGGGCGATTCGTTGCAGGCATCAACAATGCGCACCAGCTTTGGAAACGAATCCAGCGGTACCTCGAAGCGTCGCGCGTTGTACATTTGCGGTACGAGAAATGCGTCAGCCAGTGTCGGTGTATCGCCGAATACGCATGAGCCGTCGCCGGCCAATTGCTCCAGCGCAGCGAAGCCCTCGTTTATCCAATGCACGTACCAGTCTTCTCCGGCCTTTTTGTCGGCACCGAGTTTATCCCTGAGGTATTGCTGCACGCGCAGGTTGTTCAGCGGGTGGATCTCGCAAGCGATCAGGTTGCAAAAGCTGCGCACCTGGGTGCGAGACGGCTCGTCGGTCGGTAACAACGGGGTCTCCGGATAGCGCTCCTCGAGGTATTCGAGAATTGCCATTGATTGCGCAATACCCAGTTCACCGTCCTGCAGGAAAGGCACCAGCATCTGCGGGTTGATCGCCCGGTACGCGTCGGCTCGATGCTCTGCAACGCCAGGTGCCAGCGATACTGAAACTGTCTCGTAGGGCAGGTTCTTGAGGTTCAGTGCGATGCGCACACGATACGCAGCCGATGAGCGCCAGTAACTGTATAGCGTGATCGGCATTCAGTACTGCTCCACCGCCTGGTCGATTGCCCCGAAAATCGAGACCCCGCTGGCGTCGCACATTTCGATGCGAATGCGGTCTCCGAATTTCATGAATGATGTCGTCGGCTTGCCGTCGTTAATGGTCTCGATCGTGCGAATCTCGGCGATGCAGGAGTAGCCGACGCCACCGTCGGAGATGGGTTTTCCCGGGCCGCCGTCAAGCTTGTTCGATACGGTTCCCGAGCCGATGAGCGCCCCCGCACCGAGCGGACGAGTCTTGGCGGCGTGGGCAACCAGCTGGCCGAAGTCAAAGGTCATATCGATGCCGGCATCCGGTCGGCCGAAAAGGCTGTCATTGAGCGTCGACAATAACGGCAGGTGTACCCTGGCATCCCGCCACGCATCCCCCAGTTCATCGGGCGTGATCGCGACCGGCGAAAATGCGCTCGACGGTTTGGACTGAAAGAAGCCGAAGCCTTTCGCGAGCTCGCCCGGAATGAGATTGCGAAGCGACACGTCGTTGACGAGCATTATCAATTGGATATGGTGCACTGCGTCCGCTGCCGAGATGCCCATTGGTACGTCGTCGGTGATAACCACGATTTCCGCTTCGAAGTCGATTCCCCAGGCCTCATCGGCTACGGGAATATCGTTACGCGGACCGAGGAACGCGTCGGAACCACCCTGGTACATCAGGGGGTCGGTCCAGAACGTAGCGGGCATTTCGGCGCCGCGGGCTTTGCGGACAAGCTCGACATGATTGACGTAGGCGGAACCGTCGGCCCATTGATAAGCGCGTGGCAGAGGCGATGCGCAAACGGCTTCGTCGAACGACAGTCCCTCCCCGGCATCGACTTTCGCACTGAGCGCATGCAGCGCCGGTCGAGTCGTCTCCCAGTCATCGAGTGCAGCTTGTAGCGTCATAGCGATATCGTCCGCCGGCAAATAGCGCTCGAGGTCACGGGACACGACGACGAGGTGGCCGTCACGGCCGTGCTTGATTGATGCGAGTTTCATTATTGGTCGCCCCTGAATTCCAGTTCGTGCAACCACGCCGCATGGCGAGGTGCCTTTTTGGTCACGCTCCATTCCTCGAGCATCGCTGGTGCAACGCGTTTGAGCTCATCTATCTGCTCCTGGGTCTGCGTGTTCGCGACGAGTTCGAGCCGATGTCCGTTCGGGTCGAAAAAATAGATCGACTGAAAAATGCCGTGATTGGTTGGCCCGATGACCTCGATGCCTTCGTTCTCGATATGCTTCTTTGCGGCGAGCAGGGCATCGTAGTCCTGCACTTCGAACGCAATGTGCTGCACCCACGCAGGAGTATTGCGATCCCGGTCCATATCGGGGCGGGTCGGTAGTTCGAAGAAGGCGATGACATTGCCCATGCCACATTCAAGGAACACGTGCATGTAAGGATCCGGTTCCTTGGTCGACGGAACCTGGTCCTCGGCAAAGGCTACCGTGAATTCCATGTTCAGCACGCGCTGATAGAACTCCACGGTTTCCTTGGCATCTTTGCAGCGATAGGCAACGTGGTGAATGCGCTTGAGATTCATAACTTGCTCCTGTCAGGCGCCGGCGTCGACAATGCCGCGGGCTACCTGGTCGCGCTCGATAGACTCGAACAACGCTTTGAAATTGCCCTCGCCAAATCCTTCGTCTTTCTTGCGCTGAATAAACTCGAAGAACGTCGGGCCAACCATGTTGGCTGAAAATATCTGCAGCAACAAGCGTGCTTCACCATCTTCGGTTGTACCGTCGAGCAATATACCCCGGGACTTGAGTTGTTCGATCGGCTCGTCGTGCCCGGGCAAGCGTTCCTCCAGCATCTCGTAGTATGTGTCCGGCGGTGCTGTCATGAATTCGATACCCCGTTTTGCCAGACGATCCCAGCACTCGTACAGGTTGTCGCACGAAAGTGCGATGTGTTGGATGCCCTCACCGTTAAACGCCATCAGGTATTCCTCGATCTGACCGGTGCCTCGTGAGGCCTCTTCGTTCAACGGTATGCGAATACGTCCGTCCGGAGCCGACATGGCCTTCGAGAGCAATCCGGTGTGCTTGCCCTTGATATCAAAGTACCGAATCTCGCGGAAGTTGAAGATCTGTTCGTAGAATTCCGCCCAGAAATTCATGCGGCCGCGATAGACGTTGTGCGTCAGGTGGTCAATCTCCAGGAAGCCGCAGCCCTCCGGATGCCGCTCTACGCCCTCGAGAAACTCGAAGTCGATGTCGTAGATGGTCGCGCCTCGTGCATACCGGTCAATGAGGTATAGCGGTGCGCCGCCAATGCCTTTGATCGCAGGCAGTCGCAACTCCATCGGCCCGGTGGCTATCTCCAGGGGCTGTGCACCCAGTTCGAGGGCACGGTTGTACGCTTTGTGTGCGTCCTTTACGCGAAACGCCATGCCGCAGGCCGACGGCCCGTGTTCCTGGGCGAAGTAATAGGCAGGGCTGCCCGGCTCGCGGTTGATGATGAAATTGATATCGCCCTGGCGATACAGCGTTGCGTCCTTCGAACGGTGATGGGCAACGGCCGTGAATCCCATCAATTCGAACGCCGCCTCAAGAACGCCAGGTGCGGGCGAAGCAAATTCGACAAACTCGAAGCCGTCGAGGCCCATGGGGTTTTCGAACAGGTCAGTCATCGGGAAATCCTCGTCTGCGTACGTTAATAAACTTTTCGACATTATGAGCGGATTATTAGAAAAAAGGGCCCGAATTGTCTAATAAGAGCGTATATTATGGAACATAAAGTTCAATAAAAGTCATTAACAGAAAGTACAGTGCATATGAAGCTGACAAGGGCAGACCGCAAGCTGCTGGAGGAGCTGCAGCGCGACGCGACCCGCAATCAAGCCGAGCTGGCGGAGATCGCCGGCATGTCGCGAACTTCCTGCTGGCGTCGCATTCGCGATTTCGAAGAGGCCGGCCTGATTCAGCGGCAGGTTGCGCTGCTCAATCCGAAAATTGTCGGGCTGAATATCCAGGTCCTGCTGCTGGTTACCATGACAGAGCACACCGATGAGAACCGGCAGAGTTTTGAGCATCATGTGTCGTTGCTACCCGAGGTCACCGAGTGCTTTTCAGTCTCCGGCGACCGGGACTACCAGCTGCATGTCGTCGTTGAAGACATGGACTCCTACAACGATTTTCTTAACGGCCAGATCCTGCGACATGCCGCTGTGCGTTCGGCGAGTTCGACGTTTGTGCTGCGACGTGTCAAGTACTCTACGGCGCTACCCGTGCCGGCCAGCTAGGCCCCGTAAGGCGCGCGCTTTTGCCGAATGCGTCGGCATCGGGATCAAGCAAGCGTGATGTAATGCACGGTTTTAAAAAAATGTTTTTGCGTTGTATTTTCACAACAGAATGCCCAGGGATTCTAACCTCCACCGAACACGCGCTGTAGCGAAACTGCACGTTTTGAAGTGCCGTTTCCTCTTTACATAAATTTGCGGTGCCGGTCACTGGCGCGCTGCACGTCGCTTTGCTACTTCTTTAGTCGTCGGTTTGTTTTGAGATAGCTACGGGGCGAGGACAATGAGAGGACTGGTAATTTTAGGGGTGGCGCTGCTGGTCGGCTGCGCGCCAGTACAGACACTCGAGGAACTGGAGGTTGCAGCACTGCAGTCCGGCGACTGGTCGGCGGTCACGATGCGAGAGCAGAGCATCGCGCGACGCAACCAGCAACGCGGCATGAATTGCGGCTCTGGTGCGATGGCGGTTTGCGTAGATCGTATGCATGACGTCGTCTGCGAATGCATGTCCCGGCAGGACATGGAGTACATGTTAAGCGGACGGTAGCAGGGTAACCGCGCCTGGCGAGACTGCGGTCAGGCAGACGCCAATAACGTAACAGACAGTCGAGGAAGCACGGCGTTGCGACGGTCAATCGTGGCCTCGGATGGTCCGGCTGTCGAGAACGCCACGTGCCATTCCGTCGGGTTCCTCGTTTCCGGCAACTGCAGGTTGAGCGTTTCACCATAACGATTAATCAGGATAGCCAGCGCACTGCCAGGTTCTGCCGTGCTGGTTTCCTCGATCAGCACCGCAAAGGCATTACTCACAGCCCATTCTTCGCTCTTTTTTGCCTCGCCGTGCTTGTTGATCCAGCGAATTTCGATGTTGCCAGGACCCTGCTTCAAAAGCCCATGCACATAATCATCGATTCGCAATAAGGAGTGCTCGCGTCGCAGCCATATCAGGTCGCGGACCTGCTCCAGGAATTCCGGGTCATCGTCATTCAGCGACCAGTCTAGCCAACAGGTTTCATTGTCCTGCGCATAGCCGTTGTTATTGCCTTTTTGCGTGTGGCCAAATTCGTCGCCAGCAAGAAGCATCGGCGTGCCTTGCGACAGCAACAAGCTGGCCATCATGTTCAGTCGTTGGCGTCGCCTGGTTGCGTTGATGGATGCATCGTCTGTCTCGCCCTCGACGCCGTAGTTGCCACTGTAGTTGTTGGAATGGCCGTCACGATTGTCTTCGCCGTTGGCTTCGTTGTGTCGATGCTCGTAGCTGACCGTGTCACGCAGCGTAAAGCCGTCGTGGGCGGTAATAAGATTTACGCTCGCGAGGGGACGGCGCAGGCTTCGTTCGAACAGGTCGGCGGAGCCGCGAAGACGCATCGCCAGGTCGCCGCTCTTGCCGTCGTCGCCACGCCAGAACTGCCGCACGTCGTCGCGAAATCGATCGTTCCACTCGGCCCAGCGCGGTGGGAAATTGCCAAGCTGGTAGCCGCCCGGACCTGGATCCCACGGCTCGGCAATGAGCTTCGCATCGCGAAGATTAGGGTGATTGCTGATGTCCGAGAGCACCGGGTGTGTTGCTGAAAACCCGTCCCTGCGCCTTCCGAGTACAGTCGCAAGGTCAAATCGGAAGCCGTCGACGCCCATCACTGTCGCCCAGTAGTCCAGGCTGTCGAGCATCATCTGGCGGACGCGTATGTGGTCGAAGTCCAGCGTGTTGCCGCAGCCGGTGTCGTTGACATAGCTGCTTTGGTCACTGGGTTCCGTACGGTAATAGGTCAGGTTGTCTATGCCGCGGAATACCAGTGACGGTCCCAGGTGGTTACCTTCACCCGTATGGTTGTAGGCGACGTCGAGTATCACCTCAAGACCCGCTTCGTGGAGTGCGCGCACCATGTCACGAAACTCGGTAACGCTGTCGCCGCGCGCGTAACGTTGCATCGGCGCGAAGAAACCGACCGAGTTATAGCCCCAGAAGTTACGCAGTCCTTGTTCCGCAAGATGATGCTCGTCCACAAAGGTATGCACAGGCATGAGCTCGATGGAGGTTACGCCCAGCGCCTTCAGGTATTCGAGAACCTCCTTGTGGCGCAGGCCATCGAAAGTACCGCGCGCCGCTTCGTCGACCGCCGGGTGGCGCATCGTGTAGCCGCGCACATTGCACTCGTAAAATACGGTATCCGCCCACGGCGTTCTCGGCGCCGACACGATGCGGTCGGTAATCGTCTCGCGTACAACACTCTTCGGAACGTAGGGGGCGCTGTCCTCACTGTTGATCGCGATTTCGCCGTTGTCGTTGACGTAGTCAAAAACGGCAGGGTGCCACTGTAGATCACCTGCTATTTCGCGCGCGTAGGGATCGAGCAGGAGTTTGGCCGCGTTGCAACGCAGCCCTTTGCCGGGGTCGTAAGGACCATGAACGCGGAATCCATAGCGCTGTCCGGCCCCGCAACCTGGCAAGTAGCCATGCCATACGCCGTCGGTACATTCAGGCATATCGTGAATCTGCACCTGCTGGCCGTCCGCCGAGAACAGGCATAGCTCGATGCCATCTGCGACAGCCGAGTACACGGCGAAATTTGTCCCGGAACTGTCCGGAGTCGCTCCCAGTAACTCAGGGTTGCCGGCGTGCATCAATCCGCTTTACGGCTGACAGGCTGTAGCTGCCAGATATCCTCGTTATAGTCACGCATGGTTCGGTCAGTCGAGAACTGGCCGGATGACGCCGTGTTAAGAATGCTCATGCGTGTCCAGCCTTCGACGTCCCGATAGGCCTCCTCGACAGCAGCCTGCGCATCGATGAAGCTACGGAAATCCGCCGCTGTCATCCAGGCATCGGCAGGCTCGCGGATGGACTGCAGAACCGCGTCAAAAACTCCCGGCTCGAAACGGTTGAAATGTCCGCTCTCGATCAGGTCGATGACGCGACTGAAATCTTCATCGTTATCGATAATCGCCTGCGGATTGTAGGAACTGCGCTGTTCATTGATCTCATCTACGGTTAATCCGAACAGGAAGAAATTCTCTTCACCGACCGCTTCGCGGATTTCGACGTTTGCGCCATCCAGGGTTCCGACCGTTATTGCGCCATTCATCATGAACTTCATATTCCCGGTGCCGGACGCTTCTTTACCGGCGGTCGAAATTTGTTCGGACAGTTCCGCTGCCGGACAGATGAGTTCCATGGCCGTAACGTTGTAGTCCGGGTAGAAGATCAGCTGTAGCTTGCCGTCCATAGCCGGGTCTGAGTTGATGACGCGCGCGACGTTATTGATGCACTTGATGATGTTCTTCGCCATGACGTAGCCAGGCGCGGCCTTGCCACCGATGATAATCGTTCGCGGCGCAACAACGTCGCCATTGCCGCGTCGGATGACCTCGTACAGGTGAACCGCGTGCAACAGGTTAAGTAGCTGCCGCTTGTATTCGTGTATTCGTTTAACCTGCACATCAAAGAGCGTCGCGGGATCCACGTGTAGCCCGGTCTTTGCCTCGAGATCGCGGGCCAGGCGTACCTTGTTCCTGAGCTTGACCGCGCGCCAGGACTTTTGAAACGCCTTTTGGTCGGCGAATTTCTTCAACTTCTCAAGTTCGTCGAGATCCGTGGTCCAGCCATCACCGATCTTTTTGGTAATGAGTTTTGCGAGATCCTTGTTGCAGGCAGCGAGCCAGCGCCGCGGCGTGACGCCATTGGTCTTGTTGTTGAATTTTTCCGGCCACATCTCCGCGAAATCGCGGAACAGTCCTTCTCGCAGCAATTTCGAATGCAACGCCGCAACGCCGTTAACCGAGAAGCTGCCGACAATGGCGAGGTACGCCATGCGAATCATAGGCTCGCTGCCTTCGGCGATCAGTGACATGCGTGCGATGCGCTCGTTGTCGCCGGGCCAGCGCTGGCTTACCTCGACAATGAAGCGAGCGTTGATCTCGTAGATGATATCGAGAATGCGTGGTAGCAGTCGCCGAAACATCGACACCGGCCACATCTCGAGAGCCTCGGGCAACAGCGTGTGGTTCGTATAGGCCATAGTGTTGCGAGTAATGTTCCACGCGTCGTCCCAGTCCAGTTCGTAGTCATCGACGAGCAGACGCATCAGCTCTGCAATGGCGATCGCCGGGTGCGTGTCATTGAGCTGGTAGCAGTTCTTCTCCGCATACTTGGAGAAGTTCGCGCCATGGGCTTTGGTCCAGTTACGAAGCTGGTCCTGCAGGCTGGCGGAGGCCAGGAAATACTGCTGTTTCAGCCTCAGCTCCTGGCCGTTTTCCGTTGTGGCGTTCGGGTATAACACCATCGTGATATTTTCTGCGGCGTTCTGCGAGGCCACAGCTTCGGCGTAACTGCCTGCATTGAACTCACCGAGGTCGAAAGCGTCGGTTGCGGATGCTGACCAAAGCCTGAGCGTGTTGACGACGTCGTTGCGGTAGCCGGGAATCGGTACGTCGAACGGAATAGCGAGAACGTCCTGCGTGTCGATCCACGCGTAGCGCGTCTTGCCCGAAGCGTCAGCGTAGAGCGCGCTGCGTCCACCAAAGCGCACGGTCTGCGCAAACTCGATCCGCTCGATCTCCCAAGGAAAGCCCTCCCGGAGCCAGGAATCAGGTTCCTCGATCTGGTGGCCGTTCTCGATACGCTGGTGAAACATCCCATAGTGGTACCGAATGCCATAACCGATGACGGGCAGCCCGAGGGTCGCGCAGCTGTCGAGGAAGCAAGCAGCGAGTCTTCCGAGGCCGCCGTTGCCAAGACCCGCATCTTTCTCGCGCTCGTAAACATCCTCGAGGTTGAGGCCCAGCCGTTCGAGCGCCTCGGACGTTGCGTCTTCGATATCCAGGTTCAATAAGGCATTGCGCAACAAGCGGCCCATCAGGAATTCGAGCGATATATAGGCCACACGGCGGCGATCGTCGCGCTGCGTCGCTTTGCGAGTTTGCGCCCAACGTTCCATGAGCCTGTCGCGTGCGGCGAATACGACCGCCTGGTACAGGAACGGGGACTTCTTGCTGATTGTCTGCCGGCCCAGCATGCGGCCGAAATAATGGGTAAAATCTTCGAGCATCGCATCGGCTGTCATCGGCAGACTTGGTGTCTGCAGTAGTTCGATATCGCCGATACCGGATGTCTCTTCTTTCTTCGCGGCCATCTGTCAGTCTCCTTACTGTGCCGGCTGAAGTATCAGCGTTGCCAGCGGCGGCAATGTCAGGCCCAGGCTGTGCGAACGGCCGTGGCTGCTAGTGTCATCCGCCGATAATGAACCTGGCCCAACGCCGCTGCCGCCATAGTGTTCGTCGTCGGAATTGATCAGCATCTTGAAATCACCGCCAGAGGGCACGCCGATCCGGTAGTCATGCCGAACGATCGGCGTCAGGTTCACGACGCAGACGACATAGCCGCCGTGTCGGTCACGCCGGATCCAGCTCAACACGCTGCTGTCACGGTCACTATAGTCAATCCATTCGAAACCCGCCCCGTCGAAATCGACTTCGTACAGCGCCGGGGTGTCCTTGTAGACGAGATTCAGGTCGCGGACCAGGCGCTGCACACCTCGGTGAGGTGCATGTTCCAGCAGGTGCCAGTCGAGCGACTGATCATGATTCCATTCGTCTCGTTGCGCAATCTCGTTGCCCATAAACAAGAGCTTTTTGCCCGGATGGCCGAACATGACTGCATAGTAGGCACGCAGGTTCGCAAACTGCTGCCATTCGTCACCAGGCATGCGTCCCAGGATCGAGTGTTTGCCGTGTACGACCTCGTCATGCGACAGGGGCAACATGAAGTTCTCCGTGAAAGCGTACACCAGCCCGAACGTCATCTTGTCGTGGTGGTACTTGCGATTCAGCGGATCCTCGGATATGTACAGCAAGGTGTCGTTCATCCAACCCATGTTCCATTTGTAGGTAAAGCCGAGACCGCCGGCGTGCACGGGCTGCGAGACACCAGGCCAGGCGGTGGACTCCTCTGCGTAAGTCGTCGCACGATGCGCGTGCACTTCGGTGTTCAGCCGGCGCAGGAAGGCGACGGCCTCGAGGTTCTCCCTGCCGCCGTGCTCGTTGGGTATCCATTCGCCTTGCTTGCGGGAGTAGTCGAGATACAGCATCGAGGCGACCGCATCGACGCGCAGGCCATCAATATGGAATTCGTCGATCCAATACAGGGCGCTGCCGATCAGGTAGTTCATTACCTCGCGACGCCCGAAATTGAAGATCAACGTGCCCCAGTCGGCGTGCTCGCCCTTGCGCGGGTCCGCGTGCTCATAGAGTGCCGTGCCGTCGAATCGTCGCAGCCCGTGTTCGTCGCTCGGGAAGTGCGCAGGGACCCAGTCCATGATCACAGCGATACCGTGGGCATGGCATCGATCGACAAAATAACGAAAATCGTCCGGGTTGCCAAAGCGCTGTGTCGGGGCAAACAGGCCGACGGGCTGGTAACCCCACGATCCGTCAAACGGGTGTTCAGAGACCGGCAGTAGTTCGACGTGCGTGAAGCCCATGCTGACAACGTAATCCACGAGCTCATGCGCGAGGTCGCGGTAGCTCAGGTAACTGCCGTCGTCCTTGCGGCGCCAGGATCCGAGATGAACTTCGTAGACGCTAACCGGCTGGCCAAGGTCAGGCTCAGTTGTCAGGCGGCCCATCCATTCGCCATCCTGCCAGTCGAAATCACTCGTGAAAACAATCGACGAGTTGCCAGGCGGTGCCTCATGGTAGGCGGCGTAGGGATCTGACTTCAGCGGCAGCAGATTGCCGTCCTTGTCATGGATTTCGTATTTGTAGAGTGCGCCGTCGCCGACTGCCGGGATGAATATTTCCCAGATACCGTTCGCCGGGTGCAGGCGCATAACGTGTCGCCGGCCATCCCATTGATTGAAGTCTCCGACAACGCTTACTCGTGCCGCATTGGGTGCCCAGACCGCAAATCGTGTGCCGGCGACGCCCAGCAGCTCGCAGGGGTGCGCGCCGAGTTTGCGGTACACGTACTGATCGGATCCTTCGCCCAACAGGTACAGGTCCATCTCGCCGAGAGCCGACGGGAATCGATAGGTATCCTCTACGATCAGCGGGTCGCCGGACGAATAGCTTACGCGCAATGCGTAACGGCGAATTCTGGATGGCATCGGACACTCGAAAAGTCCGCCGTCATGGATCTTCTGCATGTCGCCGAGCTTGCTACCGCTGCCGTCGATGAGTTCGACCGAGACGGCGTCCGGCTGCAACGTTCGCACAACGCGACCAGTCGGCCCGTTGTGCGGGCCGAGGACGGAAAACGGATCGTTGTGGCGGCCCGCTACCAGCGCCTCATATTCGGGATTACTTGTCATTGTCTTCGCCATGGCCGGATATTGTACGGAGCCGTGCGGCTCCGTATGTGGCTATCGTGTGAAATGCAGCTGCTGGCCCAGCATATCCGGGGTCACCAGCGTAAGGCCGCTTTCGGTCACGCGAAAGCCGCGCTCGCGGTCGGCGTCGTGATCGACGCCGATCTCGGTGCCAGAAGGAATAACGGAACCACGATCGATAATGGCCCGATTGATGTTGCAGTGCTCGCCAATATTCACGTCCGGTAACACGACAGAATCGTTCACTGTGCTGTAAGACTCGACTACACAACCCGAAAACAACAACGATTTCCTGATGGTGGCGCCGGAAACAACACAGCCGCCCGATACCATCGACTGGACGGCACCGCCCCTTCGGTCCGCGTCATCGAAAACGAACTTGGCCGGCGGCGCCTGCAGCTGGTGCGTCCAAATGGGCCATACCTTGTCGTAGAGGTTGAGCTGTGGGGTCACCGATACCAGCTCCATGTTGGCTTCCCAGAAGGCGTCGAGCGTACCGACGTCACGCCAGTAAGCCTGCTCGCCGGTTTCCGGGTCCCGTAATGGAAACGCGTAGGCTCGGTATTCGTTGATGATGGACGGAATGATGTTGCGGCCGAAGTCGTGCTGCGTTCCGGGAGTATCGGAGTCCTTGATGCACTGCTCGTACAGGAACTCGGTATTAAAGATGTAGTTGCCCATCGATGCGAGGCACAGGCCGGGCTTGCCCGGAATCGGGTTCGGTTTCGCAGGTTTCTCATCGAAGCCGATGATGCGCCCGGTCTCGTCAACGGTAATAACGCCGAAGTCATTGGCAGCTTCTTCCAGCGGCACCTCGATGCAACAGATCGTGATGTCTGCCGTTTGTTCGACGTGATAGGCGAGGAACGGACCGTAGTCCATCTTGTAAATGTGATCACCCCCGAGAATCAGCACCAACCTCGGATCGTGCGTGCGAATGATGTCGAGGTTCTGGTAGACGGCATCAGCCGTGCCTCGATACCACTCGCCGCCAACGCGCTGCGAGGCGGGCAGAATCTCGACGAATTCTCGCTCGCCGGCGCCCGAATTCAGCCACGACCAGCCGTGCAAGAGATGGCGAATCAGCGAATGCGCTTTGTACTGCGTCAGCACGCCGATGCGGCGTATGCCCGAGTTAATACAGTTCGACAACGGAAAATCGATGATGCGATATTTGCCGCCAAAATGCAGTCCTGGCTTCGCCCGCCATGTCGTCAGCTCGTGCAATCGAGAGCCCTGGCCCCCCGCGAGAATCAGCGCCAGCGTTTCTCGCGTGAGCCGGCTGACAAATCGGGCGTCTTCTTTGAGGTTTTCGTCATTCATCGTGCAACTCTTCCTTCGGGGCTAGGTGTATCACGGCAGATTCCGGATACGCTTTTCGCCCGTGAGTTGCCTCAGTGGGTGAGTTCGCGACCCGATTCCCGCACCATCGTGGCGACATTGTCGCAAACTTCGGGTGTCAATTGTGTGACGAGTACACGCCAGCGCCAGTTACCGCCGGATTGGCCGGGAATATTCAGGCGCGCCTCCGAGCCGAGACCCAGAAAGTCCTGCATCGGCGCGATCGCCAGCTGCGCCCGGGTAGAGAGCGCCGCCTTGATCATGTCGAGGTGGATAGTCTCAGCCTTGCCGCCGGTAATCTCCAGAGCGGCTTCCTGTGCCGACCGGATCTCCTCGGCACCGCGGATGTCACCGGGGCTGCCCTGGAACCAGCCGAGGGTGGTGTCGTTATCGTGCGTGCCCGTGTAGCAGACGCTGTTCTCGCCAACATCGGCTATCGTGAAGCCTTCATCGCAGACATCAAATTGCAGAACGCGCATTCCCGGAATCCGGTGCCGGTCGCGCAGTGCCTCTACTTCTGGCGTAATGACGCCGAGATCTTCAGCCACGATGGGCAGGTTGCCGAGCTTGTCGCGCATGGCATTGAAGATCGCGTCGCCCGGCCCCGGTTCCCATGCCCCGACTCGCGCCGTTTCGGCGTCCGAGGGTACCGACCAGTACGACTCAAACCCCCGAAAATGATCTATTCGCACTATATCCGCGAGTTGTGTCGATGCCCGTAGTCGGTCGACCCACCAGTCGTAGCCGTCGGCGGCGTGCTTGTCCCAGTCATACAGCGGGTTACCCCAGAGCTGACCGTCCTCGCTGAAATAGTCCGGTGGCACGCCGGCCACGTGATCGGGGTGGCCTTTCTCGTCGATACAGAGGATGTCGCGGTTCGCCCAGGCGTCCGAGCTGTCCAGCGCGATGCAGATGGGCATGTCTCCGAACAACGTTACGCCTCGATCGTTGGCATAGCCGCGAAACTGGCGCCACTGCTCGTGAAAGAGAAACTGAATGATCTTGATCGCCCTGATCTCTGCGCTGGCAGCAGTCTCGAGTTTTTCGAGCGCCTGTTCGTCCCGGCGTACGTATTCCGGGCTCCACTCCGGCCAGGGGCGCTCCTGGTGGCGGGTCTTCAGAATGCGGAAAACGGCGTAGTCGTGCAGCCAGGCCGCATCGTTGGCCTCTACAAAGTCGTGGTAGCGAGCCGAGAGCGCTGCATCGGCCTTGTACGGAAAGCGCCGTGCGGCGATATCAAGCAGGCGGGTCTTGATGGGAATCAGCGTGCCATAGTCGACGAAATCAGCCGGCAATGTGGTCAGCTCTTCGGCCTCCTGCTCCTCGAGAAGGCCCATCTCAAGCAAGCTGCCGATGCTGATCAGCATTTCGTTGCCGGCAAAAGTCGACAATGGCTGGTAGGGCGAATCTCCGTAAGCCGTTGGGCCGGTTGGTAAAAACTGCCAGACGCCGAGCTCCATCCGGACCATCGTGTCCACGAACTTCAGGGCCTCATCACCGATCTCGCCGATTCCATAAGGACCTGGTAATGACGCGATATGCAGGCATACGCCTGCTTGCCTGTCTGCCGGCAGGGTATGGGGGTCGGGCTGACTCGTCATTTTTGATCTTTGTGGACGCATGGCTGTTAAGAGCAAACTAATCAGCCCGGCTGCAGGCCGCAATGCGATGCATACGTATTCAGACAATGAATACGTATGCAACGCATTGCTCGACATCGGCGCACTTTTTAAACTATCGAACAAGATTAACTCAACGACTTACACCTTCCGGGGGGAACGACATGGTCCAAAAACGCCGCAGCGCGTCGTCTGAGCAAGACGAATCTAATAACCTGACTTCCAGCATGCGCCGTACCGCGCTGTCGCTTGCGGTTGCCGCGGCGCTGCCGAGTGCAATGGCGATGTCGACGGTCGCCTACGCGCAGGACGAGGCGAGCGACGAGGTGATGGAAGAAATCGTTACCTACGGTACCTTCCGCCAGAGTCTGCTGAACTCAATGGAAGCGAAGCGCAACAACTCGTCGATTGTCGAAGCCATTTCCGCGGAGGATATCGGCAAGCTTCCAGACGTTTCTATTGCCGAGAGCCTGTCGCGGCTGCCGGGCCTGACGGTGCAACGCCTGAATGGTCGTGGACAGGTCGTCAATCTTCGCGGCATGTCCCCTGACTTTTCTACGGGCCTGTTGAACGGCCGGGAGCAGGTCAGCGTCGGTGATAACCGCGGCGTCGAGTTCGATCAATACCCCTCGGAGCTCCTGCAGCAGGTGATGGTCTACAAGACGCCAGATGCGGCGCTGGTTGGCCAGGGCTTGTCCGGCACCATCGATCTCAGGACCGTGCGTCCACTGGAATACGGCGAACGTGCTGTCAATCTGAACCTGCGGCTGGAACAGTCCGAGTACGACCTGGTTTCGACTCGTGACGACACCGGCGAGCGCTACAGCGCCACCTATATCGACCAGTTTGCCGATGACACGGTAGGTATCGTCGTCGGCTACTCACATGCAACGACCCCCAGCTATGGTCAGAACAACAATGCCTGGGGTTACTACGTCGATGACGGATCAGGCAATGTTGCTATTGGCGGCGGTCGTGTCTGGGCACGCGCTTCCGAGCTTGATCGCGACAGCTTCATGGGAGCGCTGGACTATAAGCCGAATGATCAGCTCGCCATCCGCTTTGACACGTTTATCAGCTCGTTCACCGAAGACCAGATCAAACACGGTTTCGTCATGGCAAACCTCGCTGATCTCACTGCAACAGATACTGAGCAGTTTCAAATTGGTAACCAGACTGCCAATATCGTTACCGCCGGCTCGTATGCGACTTCCCAGTTGTCGCTGGAGAACAACGTCTTCCTGCGTGACGCAGATATGCAGTCTTTCGGTTTGAATATCGACTACACGTTCGATAATGCATGGGTCGCCAAATTCGACGTCTCGCACTCGAGCATCGATCGTGCCGACACGGCCGAGTTTGAATCGAACTCGGCTCCGGGCGGCGCTGGCAGTCTGAACGATACCGTGACCTTCGAGACCGGCTCTTACGGAACCCGATTTGGCGTTGGCCGCGACTACAGCAACCTGGATTACTCGTCGGCTGACCCCATCTACGCCACCAGTCCCTATGGCTGGGGTGACGGCAACGCGCTTGCGCCCTACGTGCCCGCCGGCCAGTTTGGCTACAACAAGGTGTTCGATGTTGAAGACGACATCAACGCATTCCGTATTGAGCTCGAACGTGACCTCGATTGGCGCGCTATCACCGGTGTTGAGTTTGGCGTCAACCTGACAAACCGCGAGAAGAACCGTGTCTCGAACGAAGGTGTCATCACGAGTGGCGAAATTGATTCCGGAACCGGCCTCCTCATGGACGCGGTCGAGATTCCCTCCAGTATTGCGGGGACCGCGGACCTGAGCTGGGGCATGTTGGGCAGCAACACTCAAATGGTCGCTTACAATCCCTACGATCTCTTGAGCTCGGGCGCGATTCAGCAGGGCGTCTATCTCTATGATGACATTTTCGCGAAAGCGTGGGTCGTCGAAGAGGATGTGACCACTGCTTACGTGAAGTTCGAGATGGACACCGTAGTTGGCGATATGCCGTTGTCCGGTAATTTCGGTCTGCAATTGCAGTCATGGGACCAGGAATCAACAGGGCAGAATGCATTTGGGTCCGGCGCCAGTCTCGTCAATGAGAGTTTCTCGGACAGCGAGAGCGATAGCGAGTTATTGCCGAGCCTCAACCTGACGTTGGAAATGACCGACAACCAGAAACTGCGCTTCGGCTGGGCGCGAACCCTCGCGCGGCCTCGTATGGACGAAATGAAAGCGTCCGGTTTCTACTCGTTTGACAACACCGCAATTGATCCTGCAACCGGTGAGTTCTGGACCCAGGCCGATGTCGACGCGCTTATCGCGGCTGGCGTGCCAGAAATCCAGGCGTATGACGTGCTGTCACCGTGGAGCCGCACCGGCGGAAACACGCAGCTCAAGCCCTGGGTCGCCGACAGTCTTGACTTGTCGTACGAGTATTACCTGGACGATGGTTACGGCTATGTATCAGCAGCCGTGTTCTATAAGGACCTGAAGTCTTACATTTTCGACCAGACACTTTTGTTTGACTTCACGGGTCTGCCGTCAACAAGTCCGACCCCGCCAAACCTGTATACCGGACCGACCACGTCGCCGCAAAATGGCGAGGGTGGCAGCATCGATGGCTACGAGCTGGCGGCATCACTGGACCTGGGGCTCTTCACGCCGACACTTGAAGGTCTTGGTCTTGTCTACACCTACTCCCGCAACGACAGCGAGATCGAACCGAATGGGCCCGGCAGTGGTTCGCGCCTTCCCGGCCTTTCTGACAAGGTCTGGAACGTGACGGCTTACTACGAAAGAGGCGGCTTCTCGGCGCGTATCAACGAACGCTATCGCGATGGGTATGTTGGTGAGGTTGCTGGATTCGGCGGCGCTCGAACCGGTTCGGACATCGAAGAGGAGACCGTGCTGGACGCGCAGATCAGCTACCAGTTCCAGTCGGGACGATTTGACGGTCTCACCCTTTTGTTACAAGGCCAGAATCTGAGCGATGAGCCGTTCCGGACCGTCGATGGAGGCACCGGGTTGCCAAGCGAATACCAGACCTTCGGGGCAACGTATTCGTTCGGCGTCTCGTACGGATTGTACTAGTCATCCAGTCGTAACGGCATAGAGAAGACAAAGCCTCCCTGGGTGACCGCGTCCAGGGGGGCTTTTTTAGTTCGGTTTACGTATATTTGATGTATGAAAAATAACAAGATCAATAAAGTCGTAATTGTTGGTGGCGGCACGGCCGGCTGGATGGCGGCGAATGTCATGATCAAGGCCTGGGGCCAGTATGGTTTTGATATCACGCTGATCGAGTCACCGGATATCGGCATCGTCGGCGTCGGCGAGGGATCCACCCCCACGCTCAAGACCTTTATGGACTCGATTGGTCTTGAGGAAAAGGATTGGATATGTTCCTCAAATGGGTAGTATTGAGGATGTATATTCTCAATTTACAGCTCTACGAAATGCATATTATTTTGGTTCGATGTATAATTTAGCAAAAAAACA
>RCNG010000126.1_pt1 | contig 29830 bp, 16 predicted proteins | sample 2041371 | NCBI WGS metagenome assembly RCNG01 (sample SAMN09708227, study PRJNA481090) | Marine sediment metagenome, whole genome shotgun sequencing project. | biome: marine sediment; feature: ocean; material: sediment; isolation source: Sewage treatment plant 1 marine sediment (STP1) ... | reverse complement strand
TGGAAGCTGACCAAGTCGATGGCTGCCGGTGACGTGAAGGCAACCCTGGACAATGCGTTGGCCACAGCCGGGGTTGATCAGGTGAAGGTCCGTCATCGGCCTCGGTTGTTGAGCGACAACGGGCCGTGTTACATCTCCAAGGAGTTGGGCGAGTACCTGGCAGACCACGAGATGCAGCATACCAGGGGCAAGCCGTACCACCCACAGACGCAGGGCAAGATCGAGCGGTATCACCGGACGATGAAGAACGTGGTTAAGCTGCGGAACTATTACCAGCCCGAAGTCCTGGAGCGGGAGATCGGGAGGTTCGTAGAGCACTACAACAACAAGCGAGTGCATGAGTCCCTGGGCAACGTGACGCCGGCCGACGTTTACCTTGGTCGCCACCACGAGATCCAGACGGCGCGGCAGTTGCTGAAAATGCAAACGTTGAGACGAAGGAGGTGTTACAATCAGGGATATGAGCTGAAGAAAGAGGAGCTGATCCGGCCTTCAGCCATTAGAGAATGTGTCTATTAGTTTTTGAGCCGTGACTCCGGTTCGGTCTGGCAACGCACACTCCAGAAAAAGCTAGATCACGGAATTGAAACTGAATTCCAATGTAATTCTAATCTGATGGTTGTGCCTTGGAAATTGTGTCTGGCGGTGGATCGGCCCCAGAGATCAAAAAACGGACCCCCCGGGGGATCCGTTTTTGTTGATTTCGTCATTTTTGCGGCCGGAAAATACGGAGGGGGCGGCTCCTCCTGGCCCGGACACAATTTCAAAGGCACAACTCATCCCTTGAGCGAGGCCATGTCGATAACGAAGCGGTATTTGACGTCGCTTTTGAGCATACGCTCGTAGGCCTCGTTGATCTGCTGCATACGAATGAGTTCGATATCGCAAACGAGATCGTGCTTGCCGCAGAAATCGAGCATTTCCTGGGTTTCGGCAATCCCACCGATGAGGGATCCGGCGATATTACGGCGAGGCATGAGCAGGCTGAAAACGCTAATCGACTGAGGCTCCGGCGGCGCCCCGACCACGACCAGGGTAGCGTCGAGTTTCAACAGGGCGAGATATGCGTTGTAGTCGTGCTCGGCCGAGACGGTGTCGAGAATAAGATCGAAGCTGCCGATGTGTTTTTCCAGTTCGTCGGCATTCTTGGATATGACGACCTCATCGGCGCCCAATCGTTTGCCATCGGCAACCTTGCCCTCGGAGGTGGTGAACAGGACGGTTTGGGCACCCAGGGCGTGGGCGAACTTGACACCCATGTGACCGAGTCCGCCGAGCCCGACGATGCCGACCTTTTTGCCCTTGCCGGCTCCCCACTTGCGGAGCGGAGAGTAGGTGGTGATGCCGGCGCACAGCAGGGGAGCGGCGCTGGCTGGGTCAAGGTTGGTCGGCACTTTCAGCGTGAACGCCTCGTCGCAGACGATCTTCTCGGAGTACCCGCCATAGGTCATGCCTCCGGAGTGCTTGTCCGGCCAGCCGTAGGAGAAGACCGGGCCCTCGAGGCAGAACTGTTCAAGATCGCCGGCGCAACTGGAGCAGGTGCCGCAGGAGTCGACCAGGCATCCCACGGCGGCGATGTCGCCGACCTTGAACTTGCTGACCTTGTTGCCGACTCGGGTGACGCGGCCGAGGATTTCGTGCCCGGGCACCAGCGGGTAAGCGGTCATGCCCCACTCGTCGCGGGCAAAGTGCAGGTCACTGTGGCAAACCCCGCAGAAGAGGATGTCGATCTCGACATCACCGGGGAGCGGTTCACGCCGGGTGATGTTTATCGGCCCCAGCTGTGAGGTGGCGGACTGGGCAGCGAACGCTTTGGTGGACATGTCTTTCCTTTCAAACGGTACAGTTGACATCACACAATTCTCACCTGGGAAAATTGCTTCGGGAAAGCCCATCCCATGGGCTGCCCGTGAATAGGTGAATATATAGCACAAAAACTGTCTTCTTTGGAGGTTTTTAATGATATCGCCGCGTGAAGATATCGTCGAGTGTCGCCCGCCAAATACCAGAAGATCTGTTCCGAAGGCGAGGATTTCTGATTCAAGCCGCGGGTCACTCCACCCGCGTCTTGAATTTCAGACTGAAGGCCGGGTGATTGGTTCCGTCGGACCCGGCAAACGTTCCGCCTAAGTTGATGCGAATGTGAGTGACCTGGTCGTCAAATCCGCCGGGGTCGGGGACCGGGGTGTAATCATAGGTGACGCCGCCATCGGCCGAGAAAGCCAGATCGTCGGTCGTGCTGTCCAACGACGTGAAGATGTAGGTGAGACCGCTTGAGGTGGCGCCGTCCTCGAAGAGCACCGAACCGGACCCAGGTGTGTCGATGTCGTTCAGACTGAACAGGCTGTTGACCGGTATGGCGTCCCTGACCATCAGCGAATCGGTATCGACGGTGCCCAGACCGTGGTTGGAAACCGCCACGGTGTAGAGCATGTCCGCTCCGGGAATAGCCTTGGGATTGGTGGAGCCGTTCACTGGATCGGCCAAGCACGTGACCGTTTTCAGCAGGACCAGGTCCGGCAGGTCGCGGTTGGCGGTCACGATGCCGCTGAATTCCGAGGTCGATCCTGCCAGGGTGGCGGTGGCGGTCAGGACGGCTCCCTGCCCGACGCTGACCGGCAGATTGAATTCGAAGCGGAAACGGTAGGTGGTATCCTGTCCCTGGCTGATGCCGTTGATCGCCCCGGGACCGTAGCTGCCGGTGGAGTTATCCAGGTCGCTGGCCGAGCCCTCGACCCCTGCCGCGAGAAAAGTGATGCCCTCCCCGAAGCCTGAAGGGTCGGCGGAGGCGACAAAAACCTCCACCAAGGAGCCCGGGCGAGCGTATCCGGTCAGGATCAACTGAAGCCCCGACAAATCGGCGGATACCAGCACTGGGAAGTTCAGCAGTTCGTTGGCCTTGTCGTCGAGATCGCCGGGGTCGTTGAGAGTGACGAAAGGTGCGTCCCCTTCTCGCGGGTCGTCTTCGCCGTCCAGTAGGTCGATCCCGATCTGGTTGCTGGGGCCCGCACCGCCGTTGTTCTGGATCGTGCCGTTGGCGTGGATCGAGTTGCGGGTGATGGTGTTCTGGGTCGCGTCCTTGGTCACCATCACGCCGGCGCCGAAGTTTTCGGACAGAACGTTGCGGTCGATGGTGCTGCCGGTGCCGAAGAGCCGGATGCCAGGCGTCTCCGTGTTGCCGTTGACTCCGATGCCGTTGCGGGCGAACGTGTTGTTGGCAATGGTGAGCGAACCCGCGGAATCCTTGTTGTCGAGGCCGGCGCCTTCGTTCTCCCAGATCATGTTGTGGCGGACAGTGCTGTTGGAGCATCTCTCCAGGGAGATCCCGTTCAGTTCTGCGTCCGCCAGCCCGTTGGCCCGGATCTCGTTGCCTTCGATCAGCCAGCCGGCCACGTCATCTTTCATTCCGATCCCGTTGCCATGGCTGAAGCCGATCAGGTTGTTGCGGATCGTGCCGCTGAACCCTTTCACCACCCTGATATGGTCCGCGGTGGCCCCGAGGCCCGGATCGCTGAAACTGGCGGCACTGGCCCCGACCAGGCACTCTTCGATCAGGGCGCTGGAGACTTCACCGACGCGGATGTTGGCTTCCCCATCATTATTTTTCGCTTGGCCGAAACCGACAATCGCCAGGCGGCGGACGGTGGAGTTGGCGGATTGTAGATCGAAACCAATATTGCGATTGTCGGCGTCAAAGACCTCGAATTCCGGTTTTTCCAGGATGTTCAGCGAAATGTTGTCCACACCGACGGTTCCCCCGTTGCCGAGACTGCCGGGGTTTTCGTTCCGCAGGGCGAGCCCGTCCGCTAGGCTGTAGGCGGTGCCGTCGACTGTGGTCCAGGGGTCCAGGAGTTTCTGTAGATCCTTGCTGATGTCCACCCGCCACCACTGCCCGCCGCCGCCGCTCTGGTTGGTCGGCACGGCGGGTACGAAGCGCATGGAATTGGGGCCGGTGATGGACAGGGCATTGACCAGGAACTGGCGCAGGGTGCCCTGGATGAAACGATGCCCGATTCCGTCATCGGAGGCGTCGTCGCCGCCCCGGGTATTGGTCACAGCGTGGAAGCTGAAGGCGAAATCCAGGGCAGTGGCGCTTGAGCTGGTCAGGACAACCTGCGCTACGTGCTGGGCCGTCGCCAGCGAAGTGAAATCATCGGAGACACCACCCAGCCGCCCGCCGAAGCAGGGGCCCGTCATGGTGCTCACCCCCGTTCCACCGATGCCGTCAGCGCGGAGCGACGCGATGGGGCCGTAGGTCTGTTCGGCCCAGATATCGCGCCATTCCGCTCCGCCGTTGAGCCCCGCGGCCGCGGTGACGTCCTTGGAGTCCACGGCCAGCCAGTAGCTGCCCGCCGCGAGGCTGAGGAACTGGTAGGCCCCGCTGCCGTCGGTGTCCTGGGAAATGATCAGGCCGTCGTCGAAGCCGTCCGCGACACCGTCGCCGCCGTCCAGGTACAGGTCGACCGTCACGCCCGTTTTGGCCACGGCGTCGGACAGGTTGGCATCGCCGTTGACGTCTTCAAAGACCGACCCGGTGATGCGATAGCCGTCAACCGGAACGTTGCCGTTGAATTCTGAAGTCGCTCCGGCCTGGGTCGCGGTGGCCGTCAAGGTCGTCCCCTGGCCGACCCCGGGGGGCAGGGGGATCTGGAAGTTGAAGCGATTGGTGTTGTCGCTGCCCTGAATGATGTTGTTGATGGCCCCGGGACCGTAGCTGCCCGTGGTGGCATCCAGGTCGGCGGCCGAACCTTCGGTCAGGGTAACCAGGTAGGTCCGGCCTTCGCCGAAGCCCGATGGATCTGGGTCGGCGATGAACAACTCGATGACGGATCCCGGTCTGGCATACCCGGTCAGGACCAGATTGAGGCCCGAGGAGGTGGCCGTGACCAGGATCGGGAAGTTCAACAAACCGTTGGCGGTGTTGTCGAGGTCCCCGGGATCGTTGAGTGTGACGAAAGGCGGGTCGCCTTCACGCGGATCGTCATCGCCATCATTCAGATCGATCCCGATCTGGCCGCTCGGGCCCGCTCCGGCGTTGTTCTGGATCGCGCCGTTGTCGAAGATCGAATTGCGGGTGATGAGGTTCTGGATGGAGTTCTTCGTCAACATCACGCCGGCGCCGAAGTTTTCCTGCAGCACGTTGCGGTCGACGCTGCTGCCGGCACCGTAAAGCAGGATGCCCGGCGTCTCGGTGTTGCCGTTGATGCCGATCCCGTTGCGGGTGAACGTATTGTTCTGAATGGTCAGCCCACCGGTGGAGTTCTTAGTATCGAGGCCGGCACCTTCGTTCTCCCAGATCCTGTTGCGGAGGATCGTGCTGCCGGAACTGGTCTCCAGGGAGATCCCGTTCAGTTCGGCGTCGGTCCGTCCGTTGGCCCGGATCTCGTTACCCTCGATCAGCCAGCCGTTGGCGTCCTTGATCATACCGATCCCGTGGCCCCCGCTGAAACCGATCAGGTTGTTGAGGATGGTTCCGTTCGAACCCTGGACAACCCGAATGTTGTCGGCGGTCAGACCCACGCCGGGATCGCTGAAGCTGGCGGCGCCGGCCCCGATCACGCACTCTTCGATCAGGGTACTCGAGATCAACCCGACGCGGATGTTGGCCTCGGCGTCATCGTTGGCTTTTTCCCCGAACCCGTAGATCGCGAGGCGCCGTACAGTTGAATTGCCTGCCTGCAGATCCAAGCCGATCTTGAGATTGCCTGCGTCGATGATTTCGAATTCAGGCTTTTCGAGGGCGCCCAAAAGCAGCCCGTCGACGCCTACGGAGCCACCGAAGCCCAGGCTGCCGGGATTTTCGTTCCGCAAGGTGGTGCCGTCCGCCGAACTGTAGGCCGTGCCGTCGACGGTGGTCGAGGGGTCCAAGAATACCGGCAGATCAACGCTGACAGCCACCCGCCACCACTGCCCGCCGACGCCGACCTGATTGACCACCACCGCTGGTACGAAACGCATGGTATTGGCCCCGGAGATGGCGTTGGCGTTTTGCAGGAACTGGCGCAAGCTGCCCTGGATGGTGCGTGGGGCTGAGGCGTCGTCGTCCCCGTTGTCGCCGCCCCGGGCGCTGGTCACGGCGTTGAAGCTGAAGGCAAAGTCGGCGCGGGTGACGTCGCCGGCCGCCACGTCCACCCGGGCCAGGTGCTGGTAGTTGTTGCTGGCGGGGCTGGTCACCGTGGGGTGGAAGGCGTCCGAAACCCCCGGGTTGCGGCCCCCATAGCGGGAATCCGGATCCAGGATCGCGGTGGCCGGGTCATCGCCAAAGGTTTGCTGGGCCCAGACATCCAACTGGGTGTGGCCCGAAACGAAACCATTCGCCGGCGTCACCGACCGCGAATCTACCGCCACGAGGTAGTGGGGCTGCGCCACGCCATTGCTGACGCCCAGACTGAAGTCGCCGTTGGCATCGGTGGAAACCTGGCCCATGAAGGAATCGCTGCCGTCCACCAGGCCGTTGTCGTTCAGATCCCGGTAGACCCGAACGGGAACATTGGGCCGACCCGCATCGCCGGCCAAGATGGAATCACCGTTGACATCTTCATAGACGCGGCCCTGGATGCTGCGCAGGGCCGTGGGGTCGTCCTCGAAATCGAAGCCGCAACTCGTGGGCCGCCCGGTGGGCATCATGACCGCGTTCAGATACATTCGTCCCCCGTTGAGGGCTTCGATGCTGCCGCTGCCATATTCGTGACCACCCAGGTAGAAGGCCATGGAGCCCGCACCAGCCGTGAGTTTGGCGCCAGAGGCCACGAAAATGTCGGTCAGTGGGGTGTTTTGGCCGTGGAGGTGGCCGGTGCTCTGGAAGTTCGAGCCCGGTCCCAGTTCGAAGTCCGTGACGGAGCCGCCGGTATCGTCCAGTTGGCCCTCGAACTGGCTGAAGGCCAGGTCGGGGTTGGGATAGAGGATCGAACTGCCGGTGTTGTTTTCCACGATCCCGTTGGTCGACAGGAAGTGTCCGTAGATAGGCTCGTTCTCGTAGGTCAGCAGGGCCACGCACTGGGCGAGGAAATTTCCTCCCGCCTCGATGAAGGCGCGGATGGCCTCGGTCTGTTCGCTGGGGTCGTTTTCGTCGAAATGGGGCTCCGAAGCGATGGTGAAGCAGACGTCGGCATTGATGGTCAGGAGGGTCGCCGCAGAGATCTCTTCATACATGACGCCCTGAACGAACCCGGCTTCGGCCAGGATGGCGTTGTGGATGGACGCGTTGCCGCCGTCATCCAGGGTCGCGACCTTCTTTTTCTGGGTCATGGTGTAGCGGATGTCGATGGTCGTGTCCTGGGTCAGCTCATAGACGGCCACCTGGTTGCCGAAACTCGCGATGAGGGGCCGGGCATAGTCGGCCCAATCGGCGTGAATGATGAAGGGGCCGGCCTTGAAATCGAGGGTCGCCGCCGATAGAGCCGTCGGGAGGATCCGCTGGGCCGGGGCCGAGAAGTCGATGCCATCCTTGGCTTTGCCCGTCCTGATGGCCCACTTGACCGGGACTTCATCCCACAGCAGGCTGTTGACCAGGCCGTAGGCTTTCAGATTGAAGGCGACGCCGATGTTCTGCTTCGAGTTGTCCATGGGGATGACGAGGGAGCCCGCGGGAATCAACTCCAGGTTGGGGCTGGGATTGGGCAGGTCGGTCTGGGCGGCAGCCGTGCCAGGGCCGAGGAGCGCAATCGCCATGATGACCCAGGCCAGGATACCCACCGCATTCAATGCCGCACCCCGCGACCTAGGGGCACACAGGTCGACTCGCCGGGATTTCCGGGCGACGTTGTCCTGTCGGCCTGCGGCCATCGGTTCTGCCATCCAAAAACTCATTTGCCACCGCCTGCTGATACCTGCTCAGCGGAGGTGTCCTTCATTCCCGACGCGAAACCGGCGCCCATCAGATTGAACAGGTCCTGGGCAAATTTCAAACGGAACTGCAGGTACAGCCCGTGGGCCGTGTACCTGGCCGCCGAGAAATCGCTGTCGGTGAACCCGGTCACGTTGTAACCCAGGCTCACCCACGCGTTTTCGAACACGTTGCAGCCGATGGAGGCCCCGGTGCTGTCATCAAACTGTCCTCCGTTCCAGGAATGAAGCAGGCTTTGGCGCAGGCCGACATCCCATCGCTTGGTGAAATCGTGCCGCAACTCGATCCCCAGGAGGTGGGTGAATCCGCTGTAGTGGGCCTGGTCGAAACTCGAACCCACGTATTTGGCTCCGTACTGGAAGGAAGCCTGCGTCTTTTCGCTGTGTTTGTAGTTGAGATTCAGGTTGTTGACGATCCGCCAGGTTTTTTGGCCCAGCAACAGACCATATTGTTCCTCGAAGACCAGATCCAGCCGGTCGAGAACGATCCAACGGGTGTTCCGCGGGCGGTGGGCCAGGCCGAGGCGCAGATCAGCGTGGCGATGGGCCAGACCGCCAACCGCATCGGCGGTGAAAACCCGGGCGCTGGCCGCGAGGCCCAGGCCGTCCCTGGGCTCCACCATCAGGTTGGGCGCCAGGACCCACTTGTCCTGGCTGTCGGAGAAATGGAATTCGACCCGGTTGTTCCATTGCCAACCCTCACCGCGATAGTTGACCCCCATGGAGGTCGCCACGAAATCGTCCTGGGATCCGTAGGCCGCTGGCACGTTGACAACTTCATTCTGATGCCCGGGGTCGGTGGTCGAATGGCTGAAATCCAGTCCGCCGCTGACGCTCCACCGCGGGTCGATCTGCCAGGCCTGGCGCAGGCCCATCAGGGCGAAGGCCCGGTTGCCGTTCTCCGTGAACCGTCGGTCATACGAAGAATTGATCTCTCCCCCGGACCAGGGGTTCACCTTGGCCCCGATCCGCGCGCCCTGCGAGCTCTGGGTGGCGCCATTGGTGATCTCGTAGCGGCTCTGCAGGGTGACAGCCTGGGAAAGCCTGTAGTCGGCGCCGACCGAGGTCCGGGTGGGGAAGTTGGCGCTCTCGTTGTTCTGACCCAGAGATTGATCGTGGTCCAGTTTCAACATCATGCGGCTGTCCAGGACCTTGGCGCTCGCCCCCGCCGTCAGTTGCTGGGAGGGCCGCACCGCCCCATCGGCCAGCCGGTCCTCCGCGTGGCGCACTCCGGCGTTGGCCCCGAACGTCGAACCGTGGTAGATAAAGCGTGCCTCACCCAGGTCCTGTTCGGCCCCGTTCAGCAGATTGATCTGGCGATATCCCTTGCTGCGGAACTCGGCGGTGGGGCTGAAATGGAAGTTCAGGTCCAGACCGGTCTTGCGCGTACCGGCCTCGCTGGCGTTCTGCTGGCCCAACCCGAATCCGGTCTCCTGTTCCCGGAAGTACAGGCGGCCATCGACGTTGCCCGACCGTTTGATCAACTCCGCCAGGTAGGCCTGCCGGCGACCCGCCACCTCGGTGTCGCTGTTGACGAATTCGGTCTTCAGCTCCGTCGAGGGATTGAACCAATACCGGGCGTCGAAACCCACCAGATCACCGGTGCCGGCCTGGGCCTCTTCATGCACGTAGGTCGCGCCGACCTCGAGTTTCTCGTTGGCGAGACGAACCGCCCCGCGGCCACCGTAGTTTTCGTAGTCGTCCTGGCTTTCTTTCGTTTCGTAATCCGCGACGATGAAAATCGGGTTGAACTCTTCGTCCTGGCTAAAGACGGGTTCACGGAAGAAAAGGGTTCCGGTGTCATAGTCGATGGAATAATCGATGTGCCGGGCGAGGCTGCGGCTGGACAAGATCAACTCGCTGCGAAAACGATCCCGGGTTTCGATGACGATCTTGTCGGAATTGATCACCAGGCCGCCGTACTTCAACCGGTAAAGGCCGCTGGTTCCATTGCCCCGGATCTCGTCCTTGTGGAAGGAATGCCGGGTCTGGCTGGCGAAGGCGGTCAGATGGAGGGCCCCGGACCTGAGTTCGGCCTTCGCGCCCGTGAAATCGCGGTTGTAGCGGGCCAGTTCGTTGATGGTCAGCCCGGTGTTGTAGTCTCCGTAGAGTGCGTAGAATTGGCGTCTTTCTAGCTTCAGATAGAGTTTGCGGGCACTGGCGGCATCATAGGACTGCACGGTCGCGTCGCCGTAGAGGGTGTAGTAGGAATCGGGGTCGATGGTTTGATACAGGCTGTTGCCGACGGCCCGCTCATCCTTGGCCGAGTCGTAGGCTGCGGTCAATAGCCAGTTGCCCTTGATGCGGCCCTTGGCGTAGAAAGCCACGCGACCGTCGGAATAGTATTTATCCTCGATGCCCGCGTCGGCGGCGTTTTCCATGTTGCCGCTGATGGTGTTGTACCCCACCGAACCTTCGGCCAGACCCACCAGAATCCAGTCGCGGGGCTCGGGCTCGAGCCAGACCCGCATTTCCTGCTCGGCGTCCACGAACTGGAAGTGGATGACGGCCTGACCGGTCTGGGACGTGGCCTGCAGCTCGATCAGAACCAGGCCATCCTCGCCCACCTCGTAGGTGGGGTTCTGGCGATTCAATCCCGAAAGAGGGTTGACCTGGAATTCAGCCAGGACCGACTGGGCGGCGTAGGGGGGATCCACCGCGAAGGAGCCGACCAGGTCGGGTCGCGCGGCGTGGCCGTCCTTGTCCACCAGTCGGAAGGCGAGGACGGGGGGCGTCCTGCCATCGGCCACGAGGTTGGATTGCTCGGCCACGAATTCAGCGAAAACCGGTGGGCTGGAATAGTGGACATCCCGTCGAATCCGGCTGATCTCCCGGTCGTTATCCATGAGGACGACTTCGAGGCGGTTGTCTCCCTCATGAAGATCGACCCCGCTCCAGAGGCTGACTCCCAGGGTGCCCGTTTCGTTCCGTTTGGTGCTGTCGAAGTTCAAGAGGCTGACCGCTGTCCCGTCGAGGAGGAGCACGGGTTTCAGGTAGGGGTCGTGCTTGACCATCACCTTGATGCTGGGGATTGGCGGCGAATAACCGACCTGAGGCCACAGCCATTCCCGACCGGGCTTCAGGCTGTTCACATAGGCATCGTCGAAGGAGACGATGTTCGAGGCAGGCCCCGATTCCAAGGCTTCCGGGGCGTCGGTCGGCCATTCGTCGCCGGGCCTGAGCCCCATCGTTTCGACCGAGGTACCGGCCAGTTCCTTGAGGGTTTGCAGGGAGGAGGAATGCAGGACCTGTTCGCTTTCGACCCGCAACTCCACGCGCCGGTTCATGAACTTGCCCTCGGCAGTGGCGTTGGTCGCCACAGGATCATCAGGGCCCCGGCCGGAAAGAACGATCTGTTCGTCGGTCAGGCCCAGGGCAGTGCCCAAATACTCGGCCACGCTTCGGGCCCTCCCCAGGGAAAGCTCGTAGTTGTTGGCAAAGAGGTGGCGGCTTCGGGGTCGGATCCGGTCGCTGTCGGTGTGCCCGGTAATGTGGAGGCGGAGGATCTTGTGCTCCTGCAACTGCACGACGGCCTCATCCAGTTGGATCAGATCGGCCACCTGAAGCTGGGCGCTCAGGATGGGAAAGTTGGGACGCAGGACCACGTCGGGTTTGCGGATCCGCTGGGAACTCGACTCCAGGCGAAGTGAATTTTCAACCAGAGGCGTGCGCTGATTTTCTGCGACGGGCGAATCGAAGGTCAACAGGGCCCGGGTCAATATCTCGCCGGGACTCTTGTCCAGAGCGACCAGGGAAGTAAAACGCAACTCCTTGACCCAGTCCCCGGTGACGTCGCCAAGACGGTAGGTCAGGGCGCCAAACTGGATATCCGGGTCGGCGAGGGGCATCCCGACCAGGGTGGTACTGCCTTCGTTGTATTGCACACTGTCGGGCATCATGACGGTTAGGCGCAGGTTGCGCAAAGGCACGGTGGACCCCTCGAGCTGAAGCCGGTGGACTACTTTGAAACCCTCGAGAATGCTGCTCAATTTCAAACCTACCTCGCCCTGCACCGGGGGTGGGGGACGGTAGGCCAGATGAAAATCGGCGCGCCACATGGAACCCTCTAGCAGGTCGACAAACTGCGCATCGGCGCGGCCGGCGAATCGGCTGTTCTCTTCGCAGGCCTCCACGTGGTGCCAACGGGGCAATGTGGCCAGGTCGAGTTGGACGACGTGAGTTCCCGGGGATACGCCCTCGAAGTGGTACATGCCCTGTTCATCGGTGGCGGTATAGGTGCCGTCTTCCAGGAAGATTCTGATGCCCGCGACGCCATCGTTCGTCGTATCGGGGTGATCGCCGCAGTTGTCGACGATGACCCGGCCCATGATGAAGGCGTTGCTGCGGAACAGATCTTCCCGCACCCGAAGAGTTGAACGGGCCGTGTTGGAGGTATTCCCCATGATGTCGATGGCCGCCGCGACGTTGGTGGCTTCACCCAGGGGGGCACCGGCGGCCACCTCGAGAACGTAGGCCACCACGGCGGTGCTCCCGCTGGCCATTTGCCCCACCGCGAAGGCGAGTTCCCTTCCATCAGGCGAGATCTTCGGATCGCCTGCGACGACCCCGTCGATCCGGGTCGAACCTGGCTGGTATTTGAAGCCGAGCGGCAGCCAGTCGCGCACGGTGATCCCCGCGACCGCAGCTTCGCCGTGATTCTGGACACGCAGCTCGTAACGTACGAAATCACCGATGGCCGCCAGGGTTGTGCTGGAGGTTTTCTCGAGCGAGAGGTGTGATTCGGCCGGGTCGAGAGGGATATCGAATCTTGCCAGGGTGCCAGTGCCGAGGACGAAGGTTCCGCCGCGGGAAGCTGCTTCGTCGATGGCAAAGGGGCCCCCGGGAAGGCCCTGGATCTGGTCTGTCGGGACAACGGACGGCGCCGTGTAACTCGGCGGTGGGATCACCTGCAGCTGGTATAGTCCCGGGGCCACGAAAGGAAACCGGTAACCCCCGCTGGGAAGTCGGTAGAGGCGTCCGGACTCGTCCTGAACTTCCTCCCCGGAGATGACCGCGGAGGGAAACGAACTGACCCCGTCGTCTCCGAAGACGGTGGCCGCCTCCCCGGTGGCGGCGTCGATCAGCGTGACCTGGGCTCCGTCGATGAACATCCCGGTTTGGCTATCGAATACCCTTCCGGCCGGATCCACCAGGGCCTGGTCGTCGGAGGCGTCCGCAGCATCGACCACGTCCACGTAGTTAACCAGCAGTTCGGATTCCACGGACACGGCCAGGCTGCCGTCGAACATGGCCATATCGGGAGCGCCATTGGACTGCACGTATCCCGTGAATTGGCCGGTGTCCGGTCCCGTTTCGGTCAGCCGCAATAACTCGCGGTCCCCCTGTTCCTGGCTGGTGATCACGATCAGCACCGTTTCGGCCAGAAGAGGGTCGAGGTTCTGGTCCAGGTCGGTCAGCCGCAGGAAGACCGGTTCGCCCTGATGGTAGAGATCTGTGCTGGCCAGGGGAACCGATTCGTTCAGATCGATCACCAAACTGGACCCTACCGTTTCGGGAGGGGACATGGGGACGAAGGGTCCCGATTCCAGGCCGCTGGCAAAGTAGGTGACCCCGCAGGGCACCGCTTCGGTGGCCGGGTGGTCGGGCAGGAAGCGTAGAAATTCGACGGTCGAAGGAGTTCGTGCCACCTCGGTGATGATGATCACCGTATTGGAGTCGGTAGCCTTGCCGGTGACGGCTCCGACCGTGTAGGTGGCATGAGCAGTGTTTTCGATGGATGCCCCGTGAGGAGTCTGGGCCATGGCTCCCGGGGTGACCAGGAACATCAGCAAAAGAATGGTCCACAATAGTCCGGGGAAAGGGATTCGGGATCTGGTTCGGGCGGCTTGAGTCCGGGGCTGGATGACCTTTTCAACCGAAAACAGGGTCCGGATCCCCGTGGGAAACCGAACAAAATCAGGTGCCTGAAGTCCGCCTTTAGAAACCAAGACACCCGGTTTCGCGCAATTGCGAAAACCGGGGTGTCTGGTATCTCGGATGTTGAGGCCGCCACCGACCACGAATCACCATCCTAGGCTGCAGGCATTGTTCAAGTCAATGACCCGAAGCAGTTTACGGGATCAATACCTCGAAAATGGCCTGAGCCGCCGCGGCGGCCGCGACAGGGTCGTACGTGGCCCGCACATAGGTGACCGTGTGGTCGCTGCCATCGCCGCCGTCGACGGGGACATAGCCCCAGGTCGGCGGTTCGTCGTTGGCGTAGTCCAGGGTCACCACCGTGGCTCCGGGTTGGGTGGAGCTCAGCGAACCCACCACGAAATACGTGCTCGTCGGGATCTCATCGACCACCGTGACAGCGTTGGCGCTGCTGGCCCCGGTGTTGGCGATGTCGATCGTGTATTGCACCCGAGCTCCAGGAATCGCCTTGGGGAATACCGAGCCGGCGACGTAGTTGCCGTTGATCGGGTCATAGACCACCAAGGAGGTCTTGGTGACCGTCATGGCCGCCGTCGTGACCAGGTAGGCACCGACGGTGGAGTGGGCACCATCATTCGCAGCATCGATCAGGCCAGCATCGTCAGCGAAGGCGATCTGCACCGTTCCCGCGGTCCAGGAATTCGCGGTATCGTCGGTAAGAATGTCGGCACCCTGGGTGTCTGCGAGGCCGCTCACGGCGGTCTGGGCTTCCAGGTCGTACAGCGACGCGTCGCCGTCGGAGATGCCGGACAGGGGGAAGTTGGCGAGGACATAAACCCTCACCGTCGCATCCGCCGCCAATTCGTCGATGTAGGTCTTGGTGTCGTCGGCTGGGATGAAGACGTTGTCGCCGTTGTCCACGAAGATCCTGACACTGTTGGCGTCGAAATCGTGGGTGAGGCTGAAGACGGTCCCCGCGGACGGCGTGGCCGCCAGCGAGTAGTCCTGCAGGGTGTTGCCGTCGTTGGTGACGCTGAAGGTCATCACCTGGTCGGTGATGCCGGGAATGACCGGGATCGCGGCCACATCGATGAGAGCCACGGTAAGGTCGATCTTGTTGTCAACGACGAAGTCGGCGGTATCGCTGACCTGATCCTGACCGATGCCGCCAACCGTGTAGTCCAGCAGAACGGTATTGCTGATGGGGGTGCCGGAAGCTGTGCCATCAGCCAGGACCGGCTGGCTGAATGCCGTCAGGCCGATAACCGCAATCAGGGCTGCCAGCCGGATGTTCTTGAACGAAATCATTTTCCTTCTCCTTTGGTTGGTGATGACCGGCTACAGAAGCAGAGCCCGAAAGCCGACGCTTCCCTTGTCGCCTGGTGCCACGGGACGGTCGAAAACCCAGCGAATGTGCGTATAGTCGCTCGGCTGGGCCGGCCGTTCCTTCCCGTCGGCGCTGATGACCGTGAGTGATTCTGGGGTGTCGTACTGCTGTCCGCCGTCAATGGACATGGTGACCTGAATCCCGGTACCGTTCGGGTCCAAAACCCTGAACAACATGTGTTCGGGAACGGGATTGGTGATGACGACGTCTTCGACCGGGTCTTGACCGACATTGGCGAAGTTGATCGTGTAGATCACTTCATCGCCGGGAACGACCAGGCCGGCCTCCTGCCTCTGGATTTGCGTTTCTCCAGCGGCGTTGACTACCTCGACCTCGATCTCGGCGACGGCTGCCAGCTCGATGCTCCCATCCGTCTGCGCGAAGGCCAGACCACTGGCCATAGTCAGAATGGCGATCAAGGTGCAAGAAAGGTTTCTCCGTGTTCTCATCTTGTCCTCCTAGTCAATTGTGACATCGAAAGTGATCGTGTGTTGTGGTGAAGCTGCGGTGAGGTCCCCCAGGGCGACGGTGATCGTGCTGGGCGGACCAGGAAGGATTTGACCGGAATCAGCGTCTGGGGCATCGGTCAGGGCGACCGAGTCCAGGGTGACGGTCCCGGGATTGTAGGTTGTGAAAACGGGGATATCGTCGGTGATGACCACGTCCTGGGCGGTTCCCGCACCCGCGACGTTCACCACCAGGGAATAGGTGATCGTTGCGCCAGGAACCGGGGTGTCGGTGTTCCACGGATCGGTGACAACCGCCGACTTGATGACGGTTACGAGAACGTTGAAGGCCACGTAGGTTCCGGTGGCGTCGTCGTCGCCGCCCGGTTCCCCGATCACCGCGTCAGTGCCGTTGTCCCCGGCGCCGGCGACCACCGTCCCAGGCGGACCCACCCCGGTGTTGCTGGAGGCGGTCAGGTTGCAATGACCCAGATCCCCGTCGACGACCGCTTGTCCGGGCGGATCCTCGAGGGGGATGTTGTTGAGGACGAAGACCGTCACGGTCTCATCCGGATCCAGGTCCGGATCATTCCCGCCCGGGATATATAGGTCGTCGACGAACGGTTCAAAGACCCCGTTCCCGTTGGCATCCAGATACAGGCTCACCAGGGCCGGATCAAATTGATCGCCCGGCAGCCCGGTGCTCACCGCCGACAATAAGAAAGTGTCGTTACCGTTGCCCGTATTGGTCACCAGGAAGGTAAGGATCTGGTCGAGGTCGCCGGGCCGCACCGCGACATTGGCCGCGTCCTGCCAGACGGTGCTGACGGCCAGCAGTTCCACGACCCTGATGGTCACCGTGTTGCTGGGCACCGTAAATTGGGTGTTGTCCATGGTGTAGGTCGCGGTGGCCTGGTTCGTGATGTCGGTTCCGGCCAGGGTCCCGAACGCCCAGGCCCGGGGGGCCAGGCCCAGAGTCATGACAACGGCCATCACCAGGGCGATACAAGGCCTCCGAGTTCCCCTTCTTACCTTGTTGATCCAAACTGTGACTTCCGGCTCCATCCTTGATGCCATTTTTTCTCCAGCCCGCATTCCCGTTTTGGGGTTCTATAGCCACTAATCCTCTTACCGGGAAGACAGACGCCTCCCGGATTTTCTTAAGTTTTCGGGCGCTTTCCAGGAAACTTGACCGGATTTCAGTACTAAATTGGCTCGGAATCAGGCTTTGGGCCTATATCTCATGGCCCGTTAATTTTAGCTGATCAAAAAAGGCCGGCTCCAGGCAGTAGGATTCGGCCAAAAGAAGAAAATTTGGTGGTGTTCATATTCAGTTGTCCTGAAATACTCTCAGGGAGGGCGTAAACTTATGGTTGTGCCTTGGAAATTGTGTCTGGCGGTGGTCCGGTCCCAGAGATCAAAAAACGGACTCCCCGGGGGACCCGTTTTTATTGATTTCGTCATTTTTGCTGCCGGTAACTACGGAGGAGGCGCCTCCTCCTGGCCCGGACACAATTTCCAAGGCACAACATAAACTTATTGCTGTGCCATGAACCTTCAATAACCGGGAGCAGTTGACGGTAGGGACAAGCCCCAGCTGCCCCGAAACTCCAGGTGGTCAAAAAATGAAGATGCGAGTCGGTACTCTGCTGTGTGTCTTGGCCCTGGTCGGCTGTGCCGGTCCCAGTGGTGAGGCTGAAGACGGGGAGGGGGCTTCCAGTACGGGGGAACAGCCCGGAACCAAGTCGACCGGGTTGAGACTGGAAATGAAGGTGGAGCCCCGGGTCCTTGAACCAGGTGAATCGATATCCATCGAACTGACCGTCCTGAACCCCGGACCCGAACCTATTTCTGTGAGCTTCAATTCAGGGTGCCTGTATGGATTCGGCCTCTGGAACCAAGACGGTGAACTGGTCGCCCCGGAGTCCCCGATCTGTACCATGAATGCACCGATCATCAGGTATGAGCCCGGCGAGGTGGTGAAACGCTCGTTCCGTTGGGAATGGGATGGCCGGCAATTGGCGCCCGGTGTCTACGAATTTAGGGCGGGGTTGGGCCGGCGCGGACAGATCGAGTCGGCCCCGCCGGTGGGAATTCGCCTGAGGTAAATCCGGGCCTGAAATAGCGCGCACATGAAACGTCGGCCCGCCGGTTGCACGGCAGGAGGCTTACTGGGGGAGGCGCTTTATTTTTGAGAATTATCAAATATCGGAAAATGGTGGGTGAAACCAGATTTCAACCCTCGGCATGATCCGGCAGCCGTGCAATCAACCTGATGCGGTCCACACGCCTGATGATGGCGGCTCCTTGGCAGAGAAGCGTTGAACCGTCAACGTTGAGGGGGAAGGACCCGTTCCCCTTGGGCTCCAGGGTCAGCATCCCCTTGACGGCATAATGTTTCATTCCCCACCTGGCCGGATGGCGCATGATCGAACCGTCCCGGGCGTGTCGGACCTGGCCAATCAGGCTTCGGATGCCCAGGTCGCTGAGCGCGAACAGATGAAAACAACCCGAGCCGAGATCGTCACCCGAGTAAGGCATATCAGGCCCCAGGTATCCGTTGACGATGATCAAAGCCTGGTAGCGGCCAGTAGCGACCTCCTGTCCATCCAACAGGATCCGCCAGTTACGGCGGTGGAAGGGCGTTCTCAGTACCTTCTCGACCAAAGCCAGGGTCATGCCCAGGGTGAAGGGGCCCAGATCGCCGAAGACCTGGCTGAGCACGCCCTTGTACCACTTCATGAATCGGTTCTCCGTGAAATGCGGGATGCGGCCGAAGATCTCCGCACCGCCGTACCCTACGAAATGCCTTGGAAATGCCCCCCCTGTTTTGCTCATGGCAGACAGGACGTCGCAGGGCATGACATGGCCGGCGCGAATCGACTGGGCGAAGACCGCCACGGCGGCCTCGATCTCGTCCGGCATGCCCAGGACCTTGCCGAGCAGATCGGCCGATCCCTTGCGCAGGAATCCCAGGCGGATATCGTCGAGAGGAACCTTCGAATCGCAACAACCCTCGAGCACGGCATTGAAGGTACCGGAACCACCCGCCGAGATGAGGAGGCGCCGACCCTCGATCAGAATGCTGGCCGCCTGCGCCCGTGCTTCGGTGTGACTGTCGACGACGTGCAGGCGTACATCGTCAAAACCATGATCCTCGAAGAGGGGCTGGATACGCTCAACCTTGCTCCAGTCGCTAATCGATCCGGAGACGGTGGTCGCAATCACGTCGATGACTTCCTTCATTCCCCGTTACCTCCTACTTCGGCAAGGGTGACCTCGACAACGTGTTGAGCCTCTGCCGCAATGGAGTTCAGGTCACGGTCTCCATCTAGAACAAAAGTGGGCAGGCCCATGCGGTCCCTTGTAGCTTCGACGACCAGCAGATAGGCTTCGCGCAGGCGTCCCAGTTTTTCTTCGGTTTCGTGCACCTGCATCTTTTCCCCCCGGCTATTGATCCGATCCATCGAGACCGCCGGCGGAACATCGAGAAAAATCACGGCATCCGGCACCGACAGGCGGGTTAGCCCCAGTCGCTTCATGACCCTCAGTTCCGGGAATTCCTGGAAGAGGGGGTCCTTCCCGGACACCCGGCCGGCCAGAATGGCCATGGCCTTGGCGCAGAAGTCGGCGCTCATCAATTCAGGCCGGTAGAGGATGGACCAGGCAGTCATGTTGAGGATGGGTGAGCCGTCCATGAAAATCAGGTCGGGACCATACCAGCGCTTGGCTTCCCCCAGCAGGGCATCGCGCAGCAAAAGTTCGGTCAGTTTGGGAATCTTGTACCGCGCCAGTGACTTGGCATCCTTGGCCTGCGCACTCACCCAGCGACGCAACTTCTCCTTTAACAGGGGTTGCGCGGCGCGGGGGACACCGCCGGAAAACAACTCGAGGCTGTCCCCGATCAAACATGTCCTCGCGTCCCGGTCCAGGTCCACGGAAAGGCGCCGCGAAAGCGTGCTCTTGCCCGACCCGTCGATACCGAGCACGGCGATGACGAAGGGTTGGTGACGGTTCGGCCGACGCTTGTGCCGCGAGGCAACCTCCGACCGCCCCAGGGCAAAAATGCTTTCACGTAAAATCTCGGTCGTATCACTGATACCAGGAGCCAATTGCTGGGCAGGCCCGATGCTGACCTGCTGCCAGATGGGCAGGGGTAGGGAAGCCTTGCGTGGTAAAGCCCGCTCCGTCCCGTGCAGGAATACCGGCAACAGGGGTACCTCGGGATGACTGGCGGCGAGTTTTCCGACACCGCACTGGAAATGCCCAAGCTGTCCAGCTTCCCCGCGTGTCCCTTCCGGAAAGATAATGATGCTCTCGCCCTCGTCGAGGTAGGCGCACATCCTGGCCATGCAGTCACTGGTGGCCGACTCCCGGTCCACCCAGACGGGTTGGAAGAGGAAATTCACGATGGCGAAGAGGAATCCATGACGAGCAAAATAGTCATGTGCTGCCACGACGTGCGCGGTGCCGATCAGGCGGACGGGCAGGGCGGCATATATCACCAGGATGTCTAGATGGCTGTTGTGATTGGCGGCCAGGATGCAGGGTCCGCGGGCGGGGAGATTCTCCCGGCCACGAACGTTCAGGCCGAATATCAGGTGCAGCAGGGGCTTCAGCACAAGAAGGTGCACCAATAGGGCCAACAGTCTGCGCGGGTCAATTGCCATGGCGTTGAATCAATTCGCCGAATTTCATGGTCCAGCGAAGAAAATGGAACACGATCGGTGCGGTGAAGAGATACGATTTCAGGGAATCGAGAACACGGCCTCGACCCGGTTCGAGATCGGCCGCGCTGATTCCAAGATCAATCTCCAGGACACCGACGGTATAGTTACCCATATGCACGAGCACAGGGATCAGAAAGCCGAGGAATACAGCTGGTCCCGCAGGTACCAGAGTCCAGGTGCGAAGTCCCAGGGATAGGGCCAGGCAAATCAGGCAGGATAGGATGAAGCCAGGAATCCGGCTCCGTCCGGCGGTAATGGCAATGGCGACATTGCAGCCAACCACAGACAGCAGGAGCAATAAGACCAACCAGGTGGAGAAGTAGGCCAAATAGGCGATGTGCCCCAAGCAGAAGACAAAGAAGAAGAGACCGAAGTCGATGGCCCCTATCGAAAATAAACTCCCCTGGCCCTGGCTGTCACCAAGGGTGACCAGAAAGGGAACGATGATGAATGCATAAACGGGGATTGAAATGATGAAGAAGCCGTACCAGTCGATCTGGATAAGGTAGATCATGAAGGGGATGGAAAGATAGGATACCAGAATGCCCCAGCGATCCTCGAGTCGCAGGTCGACCAGTGATAAATACTCCCGCAGGGCCCGGAAGGAAACCACGGCCATCAGCCAGACGGCCGGCGTGAAGGAGAAAAAGTCGGTGATGACGCATATGAGCAGGAAAATCCAGAAGTAGCCCAGGTAGCCTGGCAGGGTGAAGCGGCCCTTGCTCATGGCCTCGGCAATCAATAAAAGGCCGACCACAAGCAGAACCAGGGCCGGAATGAACAACTCCCAATTGGTCTGTGAAAGATCGATCTGCATCTTTTACCTCATCTAAGCGGAGGGTCGATGCGGGCAAAGTTCCCCGACTTGGCCATTCGGTAGAAAACGGATTCAATGCTCAGCGATTCTAACTCCGGAACGGCCCTGGGGACAATGTATTATCATAATGGATTTGGGATTGGGTCGCCGCTCAGCCGGTGAGAGCTGAGAGCCAGTATTTTCCGTCAGCTCATTCCCTTTATCCCCTGACCTTCTTCATCTTTGGATCATACATCGGACGGCTGGGCAGGCCCACATCGAGAGGGTAACGCTTGCCGGCGATGTCGATCTCCCACTCGCCCTCTTTCAGGTAGGCCTTGTTGATGGGCTCGCCGGCTTCGATCATGGCCAGACCCACGGCGCCGCCGAGGGTGAAGCCGTAGCTTGCCGCGCGGACATAGCCGACGGCCTGGTTGTTGCGATGGATGATCTCGGCGTGGTAAAGCAGCGGCTCGGGGTCCTTGACCAGCACCTGCAGCAGGCGCTGGTGATAGGCGGGCCCCTGGGCTTTTTTCTCGATGCAAAAGGCCTTGCCGAGAAAGTCCGGCTTGTCCAGATCAACGGCGAAGCCGAGACCGGTCTCGTAGGCATCGTCGGTGTTGTCGATGTCGTGGCCGTAATCGCGATAGGCCTTTTCCATGCGCAGGCTGCCCAGGGCCCTGAGACCGGCGTGGCGCAGGCCGAAGCTCTTTCCCGCCTCGACGACGCGGTCGTAGACGTGCACGGCCTGCTCGGCGGGGATGTTCAGCTCGTAGCCGAGCTCGCCCACATAGGTGATGCGATTGCACAGTGCGCGCGCGAATCCGATGTCGATCTCCCGCGCGGTGCGGAAGGGGAAGGCCTCGTCGCTCAAATCCGCCGAGGTGATGGATTGCAAGAGTTCGCGAGATCTTGGGCCCTGCACATTGAGCTGGCCGATGCCCCCCGTGATGTCCGTAACGAAGCAGTGCGCATCCCGGGGGATGTGGCGCCTGATCCAGGTCTCGACGTGGCGGTGCATGGTGTCGGTGACCACCACGATGAAACGTTCCTCCGTCAGTTTGGTCACCGTGACGTCGGCTTCCAGCCTGCCGCGCTCGTTGAGGAACTGGGTGTAGGTGATGGTCTCGACCGGTCCGTTGACGCTGTTGGCGGCGATGTGGTCGAGCACCTTGCCGGCGTCGCGGCCCTGCACCAGGAACTTCCCCATGAAAGACATGTCCATGGCGATGACGCCCTCGCGGCAGGCTCTGTGCTCCGCCTCCCAGTAGGGGAACCAGTTCTGACGTCCCCAGGAGAGCTTGTCGACCTTTGGTTCCTGGCCTTCCGGCGCATACCAGGCCGGACTTTCCCAGCCACTCACGTCGGTGAAGTAGGCGCGCTGATCCTTCAGGCGGTCGTGGAAAGGCGAGCGCTTGCAGTCGCGCGCCGTCTGGGGCACACGGGTGGGGTAGTGGCGTCGGTAGACCATTCCCAGCGTCTCGACCACCCGTGTTTTGCGGTATTCGGGATTGCACTGATAAGGGTGGAAGCGATCCACATTGATGCCGGTGATGTCCGCGCCCGGATCGCCGGTGGTGATCCACTGGGCCATGATCTTACCTAGGCCACCGCCGGTGATGATGCCGATGGAGTTGAGCCCCGCGGCGACGAAGTAATTTTGAACCTCCGGCGCCTCGCCAAAGACCGGACCCATGTCGGGCGTGAAGCTCTCCGGGCCGCAGAAGAATTTCAAGAGGCCGGCCTCGCGGGAAACCGGAACGCGGCTCATGGCCTTTTCCACGAAGGGCGTCATGCGGCCCCAGTCGGGCTGGATTTCGCCAAAGGAGAAATCATCCGGGATGCCGTCCACCTTCCAGGGGGCGCAGACCGGCTCGAACAGGCCGATCATCAGGCCGCCGCCTTCCTCCCGGTAGTAGCCATGACAGGAGGGGTCCTCGATGATGGGCAGATGCCGGTCCATTCCCTCGATGGGCTCGGTGATCAGGTAATAATGCTCGGTCGACTGGTTCGGGATGCTCAGGCCGTTGAGGGCGCCGAGCTGTCGGGCCCACATGCCGGCACAGTTGACCACGAATTCGGCCTTGATGTCGCCTCGCGTGGTGGTCACTCCGGTGGCCCGGCCGTCCTTGGTGGAAACGCTCGTAACCGACACGCCTTCGACGATCGTCACGCCCTTCTGGCGCGCACCCTTGGCCAGGGCCATGGTGGCGTCAACGGGATTGACGCGTCCGTCCTGCTTCAAATAGAAGCCCGCCTCGATGTCGTCCACCTTGGCCAGGGGGAAAAGCCTTTTGATCTCGTCCGGGCCGATCTCCTCGACGCCATTGCCGCAAAAACGGTTGAAAGCCGCGACCCGCCGATATTCTTCCATGCGGTCCCGGTCGGCGGCCAGCTCGATGAAGCCCACGGGTTCAAAGCCGGTGCTGAGCTCGGTCTCGGCCTCGAGGCGCCCGAAGAGATCGCGGGTGTACATGCGCATCTCCACCGAGGTTTCCGAGGTCGAGCCGAACGTGGTCATCAGTCCCGCAGCGTGCCAGGTGGTGCCCGAGGTCAGCCGGTCACGTTCAATGAGGACCACGTCGTTCCAGCCAAGGTGGCCGAGGTGATAGGCAATGGAACAACCAATGATGCCGCCACCGACGATGACAACGCGCGCGCTATCGGGAACCTGAGCCGTGGGCATGATTAACTCCTGTGATCGAGATTGATTCAGCAATGCTGGATCGATCGTTTATGCAGTCCACACCTTCTAGGAGAGGTCCAAGAGGGACTTGACCCTCTCGACCGCGCTGACGCAGTCGAACGCGTGGGCGTCGGCGCCGATCTCCTGGGCGTAGTCCGACGAGACGGGCGCTCCGCCGATGATGGTCTTCAGCTCGCCGTCCAGGCCCCGCTCCTTGACCAGGTCCACGACCCTCTTCATGACCGGCATCGTGGTCGTCAGCAGCGCCGACATGCCGATGACCTTTGCGCCGGATTCCACCGCGGCGTCGACGAATTGCTCGGGGGAGACGTCGCTTCCGAGGTCGATCACCTCGAAGCCCGCACCCTTCAGCATGATGCCGACCAGGTTCTTGCCGATGTCGTGCTGGTCACCCTGCACGCTGCCGATGACGGCTTTGCCGGGCCTGACCGAGCCTTGGGCCAACAGCAAGGGTTCCAGCAGGTCGAGACCGGCGTACATCGCGCGGGCCGCGAGAAGGACGTGGGGCAGGAAGATCTCGTGCTTGCGGAACTTGTCGCCGACCACGTTCATGCCGGCGATCAGCCCGCCGTCCAGAATTTCCTTCGCCGGCAATTGCTGCTCGATGGCCTGACCGGTCAACTCGGCAACCCTGGACTCGTCTCCTTTGTCCAGCGCCGCGGCGATTTGCTTCAGGGTGTCCATTGATGAACCTCGGTCTGATATGGTGGGTGATTTCCGGTGAAGGGGACGTTCGCTCTCATGGATCCCGCGACGGGAGGTGGTCCATACCGTGTCGGCGGGCCTCGGCCTCCATCAGTTTCACGAGGTCGGACCGGGCGCTCTCGGGCAGCCTCGACGGCGGCGCCTCGGAGATCAACCGCTCCACTTCCGCATGGGCTCGTTCTCCCAGCGTCAGTGCCCCTTCCTCACGCCAGCGCGAGAGATTGGCGCGCACGATCGCCGGACCCGGGAAGTAGTGCTCCTCGGGGAGGTGTTTCAAGGTGTGCGACGAGATCAGCAGGTGCTTATCCCGTATCAATTCCTCGAACCGCGGCTGGGAAGGAAAATCCTCGCGAGGCTCGATGCCGCGCACCATGCGCAGCGCCATTCTGGCGATCTCGTTGTCCACGACGAGCTTTTCGAGGCTCAGGCAGGTGATGAAGTCGAGCAAACCGGGACCGGAGATGCTGTTGACGCCGGACAGGGCAGCCATCATGGCGCCGGAGGCGGATTCGAGTCCGGCCTGGGCGTCGAGCGCCTTGGCGTCGCTCAGTCCGATATAGGCCTGGGTCGGCAGGCCCAGGAACTTGCCGATCTCGTTGTAGGCGCAGTCGACCATCTGGGTCTCGATGGCGCCCATCGGGGTGGTCTCGTAGCGGATGTCGAACGCGGAGGGGCAGCCGCCGTAGAGCGCCGGTGTCCCGGGGTTCCGGAGCTGGCTCAGCACGATGCCGCTGAGGGTTTCCGCGGTATGTTGGACCAGGGTTCCCACCAGGGTGACCGGCGCCATGAAACCGCTCAAGGGCATGGAGATGTACTCCACGGGGATTCCGTGGTCGGCGCAGTCGAGCAGGTTCCGCGAGGTGGCCTCCGACCACTTGAGCGGCGCCGTCGGGCAGCAGGAGAAGATGGTCAGCGGCTTCTCGCGCAGTGCCTCTGCCGAGCCGCGCACGGCCAGCTGGAGGTTCTTCATCAACTCGAACGACTCGATCGTGAAGGCTCCCGTGACCACCGGTTTTTCCCCGCCCAGGAGGGAGAGGAAAAGCCGGTAGCTGTCTGACACGCCCTCGGCCACGTCGGACGGGATGAAGGCGGTGCTCTGGGCGGCGAGACCGTCCAGCCTTCCGACCAGCTTCACGTAGCGCAGGTAGTCGGCGGTGACAGGGCGACGAATCTCGCCCGTCTCGTGATCCAGGATGTGGATGGCCGCCGAGCCGGGGGTGAAGTGGACATTGCTCCCCGAGAAGTCGTGTGTCTGCTCACCGAGGACGTCATACAGTTCGAAGCCGGCCGGCGCCGTGGAAAGGGCGCGGTCGATCAGGTCGGCGGGAAGACGCGCCTGGTGGGTGGCCAGGTCGACCTCGGCGCCGTGGTCGCCCAGCAGCCTCAGGGCCTCGTCGTTGTGGATCGTCATGCCGAGACGCGCCAGGAGGTCGCGGGCCTCGTCGACGATTTGCGTTATCAGTGAGTCTTCTAAAAATCGCAGGTTGGGACGCACGGAGGACTCATTTCCTTTGTTTGAAACGGCCGGCAGGCCTGCTGAGAATCGCGCGGCGATCGGCGAGACCGGAACTGGTTCGACACGGCAGTCTAATCCGTTGATCCGCGTGAGGACCATTCCCGCCTAACTACAGAACGGGTGTGATCTCCCGGATCCCCTGAGACAGACCCACAATAAATTTAGCATATTACCAAGAGCTAAGTACAGGATATAGGCAGAAGGTATTGACCCGCCCCCACAACAAGTAGTTCATCAGGTCCTCGGCAAGGCGGAAGAGGCCGAAATTTGACCGGGAACCCATGATCAACTAGAATTGTATGGTGAACACGAGCCGGATAGTTGAAAACTGCGGAGATCATGAACACATCCAGGAAAATACCAATCCTCCTCGCTATGGTCATGAGCCTGACCTTGTTTCTGGCTCTCCCGGATGCTGCCTACGACGAGACCCCCTGTTCCGACGTCGAGTCCTGTGATTCCTTACCGGTTGATACCTGCGAGGCTCATGCCTGCGGTTGTGAGACGGATCATGGGGACGACAACTGCTGCGACACGGGCTGCCATCACTGCAGCCTGCCCTGCTGCTCCGGAACAGCCATGATTTTCACGGTCGCCCAGGTGCTGGGCGAAACCCTGGCCTCGGACGGCCGGTTGGCCGCCACCTCCAACGACGTGCCCTGGGTCGACGCCGACCCGCCCTACCACCCTCCCCGCGGCTAGCTACACCTTTCCAGATTTTTCAGATAATCCATGGCTGGCGGTTCGAATCGTCCGGCCCATTGAATCACCGATCGTCCGAAAGGATCGTGCGTGATGAAAATTCTGCGGTACCTGCCGCTACTGGCCCTGGCTTGGGCCACGACCACAGCAGCGGAAGACGGCCGGCAGGAGGTCTCCCAGACGGAGATCCGCCGAGAGGTTGAAGGGATCCTGGCCCGCCCCGCGATTGGACTGGAGGACCTTTTTCGGGTCGCCGAACTGACGAACCCGAATCTGGCCGTGGCCCGGATCGAGGTCCAGGCCAGGACCGGGCGCATGGAGCAGGCCGGGCTTTACCCCAATCCCGAACTCTCGTTCGAGGTGGAGGAGATGTCGGTGGACGACCCCTCCTTCAACAAGCAGAAGTTGGCCTTGTCACAGGCGGTCCTGATCGGTGGACGTCGTGGGGCGGCGGTCAACGCGGCCCGGGCCGAAGTTGGCCAGGCCGGGGAACTGGCACTCCGGGAGCGCCGAAATACCCTCGGGCGGGTCCACAAATGGTGGGCCGACCAGATCTATTTCCGCGAGGTTGAAGCGGCTTTCGAAGAACTGATGGCCGAGGCAGAACGGACCCTGACCATCGCCAGGACACGGTACGAGGCCAAGGCCGCCCCCGAATCCCACGTGACGCGCGCCTTGCTCGAGGTGTACGACCTCGAGGTGGCCCAGCAGGAATTCGAACGCCAATGGGTGCGGAGTACCGCGGAGATGAAAGTCCTTTTCGGCGGAGTTGAGGTGCCGACCGATCGGCTCAATGGCACCCTCGACCCGGACGCCGAAGCAGCCAGCCTGCCACCGGATACCGCCGTCCAGATGGGGGACCATCCGACGCTGCGGGCGGCGCGCCTGGGCGTCGAGGCCGCCGAAGCCATGCTGACCTCGGCGAAGAAGGAGCGGATCCCGGACCTGAACCTGTTCGTGGCCTACGGCCGCGCCCGTCCCATTGATGAAAGCTTCGTGGAGGGCGGGATCAGTTTTGCCCTGCCCCTCTTCCACCGCAATCAGGGCCGGGTCGCCGAGACCGCGTCGCTGGTGGCCATGGCCCGACATGAGGAGCGGATCGCGGCCCAGGAACTCGAGGTCGCCCTGTCCACCGCCCGGTGGAAGCACCGCACCGCCCACGAACAGTTGGACCAGCTCGCCGATCGGATCAGCCCAGTGGCCGAGAGGGCCCTGACCCAGGCCCAGGAAGCCTACCGGTCTGGGCGACTCATGTTCCTGGAGCTGGTCGACGCCCAGCGGACCTTCAACGACGTGACCCTGCGCACCATGGATTTGCGCCGAGATCTTGCCCTGGCCGAGGCCGACCTCATGAGTCTGCTCGGCGCCGGACCCTACGCTGACCTTGGAGAAAAATGATGAACACCCTGACTAAGATACTTGTGTTAACCATAGCCCTCCTGGCCGTCGGGGTCGCAGGGTGTGGAGACGGATCCACCGACGAGGTGGCCGTGGATGAGCACGCAGGCCACGACCATGGGCCTGGCGAAAATGGCGAAACAGCAAGCGCCGGTGATGTAGTCGGGCATGGCGAAGGGGACTGGTGCGCCGAGCACGCCATCGCCGAATCGGCCTGCCCCTTCTGCAATCCCGGCCTCGTCGACGAATTGGGCTGGTGTGCCGGCCACGATGTGGCCGAGGTCCTGTGCTGGATCTGTAATCCCGACATCATCGCCGCCTACAAGGCCGTCGGCGACTGGTGCGCAGGACACGGTCTGCCCGAATCCCGCTGCCTTGAATGCAACCCGGGGCTCGCCGAGGCGGTCTCCGGCCCCGATGCGGTCGATGGGGATCCCCATGCCTCGGAACCACGGTATCGCCGGGCTCCATCCGTAACGTGCACCAACCAGCTCCTGACGGTGAACTTCGAGCGTGAGGCGGTAGCCCAGGAAGCGGGACTTGAATTCGAGGTCGTGAAGGTCCAGCGGGTATCAAGGACCCTCGAGTGCAACGCGGTCCTGGATTTCGATGGCAATCGCTTCGCCCGCCTGGCGCCCCAGGTCGGCGGCCTGGTCCAGTCGGTGAAGAAGGACCTGGGCGACCGGGTCGAGCCGGGCGAAATCCTGGCGGTGATTGTCTCCCCGGCCTTTGGCGCGGCCAAAGCCGCGTACCTCCAAGCTCTGGCGTCCGAAACTCTGTGGGCCAAGAATCACGCTCGGGAAACGGACCTCCTGAACCGGGGAGTGGCCACCGAACGAGACCTGCTGGAAGCCGAGACCAACCTGGCCGAGAGCCGGATCGCCAAGTCTCGGGCGGAGCAGGAACTCATGGGTCTGGGCCTGTCGGTTGAACGGATTGCCGAGGTGGCGCGCACCAAGGACACGACCAACACGTACCGGGTGACGGCGCCATTTGCGGGCGTGGTGGTCGAGCGCCAGGCCTCGGTGGGTGAGCTCAGCGACCCCACGTCTGCGCTGTTCGCCGTGGCGGATTTGACCCGAATGTGGGCCCTGTTGGACGTTTCCGAAGTGGATATCCAGGAAATCCAGACCGGCCAATCTGTGGTCCTGCACGTGGAGGGGCTGAACGGCGACGCGGTCGCCGGCCGGATCACCTGGGTCAGCGCCCAACTCGATCCGCGCACGCGGACCCTACAGGCCCGGGCCGAACTGGACAACCCCGACGGTGCTCTGCGCGCCAACATGTTCGCCCGGGCCGTGGTGACGGTGCGCGATGCCCAGCCTACCGTGATCGTGCCGCGTGCTGCCGTCCAGTGGGAGGGCTGTTGCAACGTGGTCTTCGTGAAGGATTCAGCGACCGCCTTCCATCCCGTGAAGGTCCACCTTGGTCCGACGACCGGAGCCATGGTCGAGGTCCGGCGCGGATTGAGCGGCGGCGAGACCGTGGTCACCCAGGGAAGTTTCCTTCTCAAGACCGAGATCCTCAAGGGGAGCATCGGCGCCGGTTGCTGTGAAGCGCAACCGGGGTCGTAGGGGGTCGCACCATGCTTGATGCCATTATCACGTGGTCGTTGAACCACCGATTCATGGTGATCGCCCTGACGCTGGTGATGGCCTGCCTGGGGGTCCGCACCATCCTGAACCTGCCGGTCGACGCGTTTCCGGACACGACGCCGGTCC
>RCNG010000437.1_pt1 | contig 29855 bp, 32 predicted proteins | sample 2041371 | NCBI WGS metagenome assembly RCNG01 (sample SAMN09708227, study PRJNA481090) | Marine sediment metagenome, whole genome shotgun sequencing project. | biome: marine sediment; feature: ocean; material: sediment; isolation source: Sewage treatment plant 1 marine sediment (STP1) ... | reverse complement strand
CGGCCATGGACGCGGCGGCTCAATTGATCGACTTGCTCGGGACCGATCGCGTACACACCCACCCGATCGACCGGATGATCTACGCCAAGGACTCAGGGCTGACGTCCGGAGATCCCGCGATCGTGGTGCTGCCGGAGACGGCCGAAGAAGCGGCAGCGGTCGTGCGCATTGCGGTCGCCGCCGACATGCCGATCGTGGCTCGCGGTGCAGGGACCGGCCTCGCCGGTGGGGCCGTCGCCGGCCCGGGATCGCTCCTGGTCGTCCTCACGCGGATGAACGACATCGCGAAGATAGACGAGATCGGCAAGACCGCCCTCGTGGGCCCTGGACTGATCAACCTCGACCTTTCGAACGCACTTGCCGATTGCGGCCTCCACTTCGCCCCTGATCCGGCATCGCAACAGGCCTCGACGGTCGGGGGAAACGTGGCGACCAATGCTGGTGGCCCGCATTGCCTCGCTGAAGGGTCGACGACCGCCCACGTGCTCGGCGTCGAGGTGGTCACCGCTGGTGGCGACATCATGATGCTCGGCGGGGCAGCGCCTGATTTGCCCGGCTACGACTTGCGCGGGCTGATGGTGGGGTCGGAGGGAACGCTCGGCATCGTCACGCGGGTGCTCGTGCGACTCACCGAGAATCCCCCGCGGACCGTCACGATGCTGATCTCGTTCGACGACATCGACGACGCGGCGCTCACGGTCTCCGACATCATCGGTGCTGGCCTCGTTCCCGCCGCGCTCGAGATGATGGATCACGAGATGATCGTGGCGATCGAGAACTTCGTGAGTGCCGGCCTCCCCGTCGAAGCGGATGCCGTTCTTCTCGCCGAAGTCGTTGGTCATCCCGACGGCGTGACCGACGAGGCAGATCTCGTCCGGTCGATCGCCGAACGCAACCGCGCGAGCGAAGTTCGCTTCGCGTCGGACGATGACGAGCGGGAACTGCTCTGGAAGGGTCGAAAATCAGCGTTCGGGGCGATCGCTCAGGCCGCACCCGACTACTACCTCAACGACACGGTCGTGCCGCGCACCAAGTTTGTCGACGTACTCGGTGAGATCTATGCCATTGCCGACCGCTACGGGATCCGGCTCATGAACGTGTTCCACGCCGGGGACGGAAACCTCCATCCGTTGGTCTCCTACGACGCATCGGAACCCGGCATGACCGACACCGTGATCGAGGCTGCTCACGAGATGGTTCGCGTTGCGGTCGCCGCCGGGGGGACCCTGAGCGGCGAGCACGGAATCGGACTCGAGAAGCGGGATCTCATGGATCAGGTTTTCACCGAAGACGATCTCGACGCACAGGCGCGAATCAGGGACGCATTCGATCCCCATGGAAGGATGAATCCGGGCAAGGTTCTGCCGGACGGCTCCCGGTGCTTCGATCGGCCGAGCCCATGACGGCGCTGCGTTCGGTCACCCGCAAGCTTTTCGACCGCCTGCACGACGAGACGGTCGACACCGCCGCCGCCGACTACGTCGTCGCACCTTCGTCGATCGAAGAAGCGGCCGTCGTGCTCGCCGCGGCCGCCGATGCTGGCATCCCGACCACATTCCTCGGCGGCGGCACCCGCCGCGGACTCGGGGGCCCGGTCACGGCCGACCTCGTCGTCACCACAACCGGCCTCGCGTCGGTCGTCGATTGGAGGCCCGACGACCTGACCGTGGTCGTGGGCGCCGGTGTGCCGATCGATGACCTCGAGGCGCACCTCGTCGAACGGAACCAGACGGCGGTGCTTCCCGAGGCGGCGCCGGGATCAACCGTCGGAGGAGCAGTCGCAGCCGGGGCCTCCGGTTTTCGGCGGCTGCGCTACGGACCCACCCGAGACCGGGTGCTCCAGGTGCGCATGGCCACCGGCTACGGCAAGGCCATTGCCGGAGGGAGCCCCGTCGTGAAGTCGTCCACCGGCTACGGCCTCGCACGCCTCGCGACCGGATCGCTCGGAAGCCTCGGGATGATCGGTGAAGTCACGCTGAAGCTCTGGTCTCAGCCGCTCGCTGTCGCAACCGTCGCCGTCGACGATGCCGCTGCGGCCCACCGAACCACCTATCGGCCGCTCGCCGTCCTCGAGACCTCGCATGGTTCGTGGCTCTATCTCGGTGGCAGCGACGACCAGATCACGGTTCAGGCCATGGCCGTCGGAGGCGATGCGAGGCCAGGCCTGATGTGGCCGGGGCCGACCGACGAACCGGTACGCCTCGAGATGCGCGTGCCGGCGGCCGATATTGGCGAGGCGATCCAATGGGCCCAACGCATCGGGGCGACTCGCTGGATCGCCCAGCACGGCGTAGGGATCGTGTCGGCAGGACTTGCCGACCTCGATGTCGACGGGATCGTCGCGGCACGAGCGTGGGCCGAATCGGTGTCCGGAGCGCTGGTGGTCCTTGCCGGGACCACCGACCGGATCGATCCGTGGGGGACGCCACCGGCATCGTTCGATTTTCAGCAGCGAATCAAGGCCGCCTTCGATCCGTCCGGCATCTGCAATCCGTCGATCCTCCCGGGTGGCCGTCGATGACCTGGGTGACCGACTGGGCCCCGACGGCCGACGAACTCAACTCCTGCATCGACTGCGGGCTTTGCCTCCCTGCCTGTCCGACGTTCCGCCTCACGGGTGACGAGTCGGCTTCTCCGCGCGGCCGCATCGCCGCAATGCGTGCGGTTGATCGCGGCCTCACCCCGATCGACGGCCGGTTCGCCGAAGTCATGGACCTCTGTCTCGCTTGCCGGGCATGCGAGACGGCATGCCCGTCGCTCGTCCCGTTCGGACGGCTGATGGAGGGAGCACGGGGCGAGGTCGCCGCCCATCTTGCCGACGGACCCACCATCGGGCGGCGGCTGGTCTTCGGCCGCCTCATTGCATCCCGTGTGTCCGTCGCTCTCGCCTCATGGCTGGTCGCAATTGCTCAACGGATCGGCCTTTCGGGAGCCGGCCCCGGCCCGATTCGCAGAGCGGATGCGCTGCGCCCGGTCCCGATCCCCGTTCCGACGACGGCTGGGCACGAATGGCTCCCCGACGGCGCCCCGGTGGGGACCGTGGCGTTTCTGTCGGGTTGCGTCATGGACGCCTGGTACTCGGAGACCCACGTTGCTGTGATCCAGGTGCTTCGAACGGCCGGCTACCGGGTCGTTGCCCCTCGCAAGCAGACGTGCTGTGGGGCGCTCGCCGCCCACGAAGGCGCCGCCTACGACGCGGCGAGAATGGCCGAGCGAAACACAGAGGCGTTCCAAGGTTTCGACCGGGTCGTCGTCGACTCGGCTGGGTGCAGCGCACACATGAAGGGCTACGCCAACTGGGCCGACGGTGGCGCCGACCTCGCCGCCCGCATTGTCGACGCGAACGAATTCGTCGCTGACCTCATTGATGTCGGAGCACTGCCGATCGTCGATGGAGACAAACCGATCGCGATCCAGGATCCGTGCCATCTGCGCCATGCCCAGGGAATCGTCGACGCCCCGCGGACCATCCTTCGGGCGGCCGGCTACACACCCGTCGAGATCGACCTCGCCGGACAGTGTTGCGGGGCAGCCGGCGCCTACCAGCTCTCGCACCCCGATGTCTCCGACCAGCTTGGAAGCATCAAAGCCGCCCAGGTCTCTGCCACCGGCCTGACCGTCGTGGCCTCTCCAAACCCCGGCTGCGAAATGCAACTCAAGACCCACCTGGGTGAGGGGTACGAAGTCACGCATCCGATCGAGATCTATTGGCGGCAAGTAGCAAGTAGCAAGTAGCAAGACCAGAAGAGCAAAGAGCAAAGCCGCTCGTACTCCGCTACCGCGGAGCCAGCTACTCAGCTATCGACTGACGACTCGCCACTCAAGCCTCACGGGCATACACATGCATCACCCTCGTCTCAAACCCCATGTGCCTGGCTCGTTTCGTGATCCAGTCGAGGTCGGGTACCCAGATGGCGATCGATTCGGCCCCCGAACCGATCGCGAGGTCGATGAGGGAGCGGAAGAGGTCTCGGGCGTCCTCTTCCCGCGTCTCGAGCCAGGCGACTTCGAACTGCTCCTCGTGTCCTGGTGCCGCGAGTGCCCAGCCGGCGCCGATCTCCCAGAAGGCGTTGCGCCGAGCGGCGGTCTCCAGGTCGCCGACGGTGAGCCGTCGGAATGCCCAGTTGACGCCGATGAGACCGCGCGACGCTCGTCCGAGTTCTCCGACGGACCACGAGACGTAGGCCGGCTGCGCCTCGGTTGATCCGGCGGGACGGGAGCGCAGCTTCGAAGGGAGGCGCCGACCGCCGTTGCCGGACGGCGAAGGCGATGCGTCACCGATCCGTTTCGTGCACCGCACGAACGACGCGATGCGACGCCGGCCCGTCTTGTCGACGTGGCGGATTGCCGGCTCGTTCCAGTCTTCGACCAGGAGGCGGCCGACGACCGCACCAGCCTCTCGGGCCCACGACTGCAGCAATATGGAGATCTGTGCCGCGATGCCTTGCCCGCGATGCGCGGGCGCGACACGCGCCGCCGAGTACCACGCCTCGTTCGCCGTCAGCATCCGAACCGCACCGATGGCGATCGGCTCGTCGGACTCGTCGGCGGCCACCACGACATGAGTGTCGTCCCGTTCGAGCCAACCCTCGAAGACATCGGCGACGTAGTCGCCCCACTCGAAGGTGCCCTGTGTGAACTCGGCGATAGCGTCGTGATCTGAAAGGCGGGCGGGTCGGATGTTCATGTGGTCGGGTGGAGCGGTTCGTTCATGTCACCGTGAATCTACGCCGGAACTCGCGGGATCAGAAAGCGGCGAGTGCCCGGGCCCGTTCGACGATGCCCTCGACGGTCGGGATGATCTGGTCTTCGAGCGAGGCCGCGTATGGGAATGTCGGCACGTCCGGCGAGGCGTAGCGACGCACGGGAGCATCGAGCCAGTCGAATGCCTTCTCGGAGATCTGCGCAGACACCTCGGCGCCGTATCCGAGGAATTCGTTGTCTTCGTAGACGATCAGCACCTTGCTTGTTCTCTTGACCGCCGCCTCGATGCTCGGCCAGTCGAGCGGGCGGAGCGAACGGAGGTCGAGGACGGTGACATGGATTCCTTCGCTTGCGAGTGTGTCGGCCGCCTCGATCGAGAAATGGGCCATTGATCCATACGAGATGATCGTCAGGTCGTCTCCGACTCGCCGCAGCGCTGCCTCGCCGATGGGGACACGGTGATCGCCCTGCGGCATCGGCCCAACCGCGAGTCGGTAGAGCTTCTTCGGTTCGAGGTACATCACCGGATCCGGGTCTTCGATGGCGGAGAGCAACAGGCCCTTCGCATCGGCGGGTGTGGACGGCGTGACGATCTTGAGTCCGGGAACGTGGGCGTAGAAAGCCTCGATCGACTGCGAGTGGTAGAGCGCTCCGTGGATCCCTCCGCCGTACGGCGTCCGTATCACCATCGGACATGCCCAGCGGCCGTTGGTGCGATACCGGATTCTGGCGACCTCGGAGACGATCTGGTCGAACGCAGGATGGATGAAGTCGGCGAACTGAATTTCAGCGATCGTCTTAGTGCCTGTGGCGGCGATGCCTACCCCGAGTCCGATGATCACCGACTCGGCGAGCGGCGCATTGAAGGACCGATCTGCTCCGTAGGCGTCGGTGAGTCCGGCTGTTGCCTTGAACACGCCGCCCTTGGGGTCGGCGACGTCCTCGCCGAAGATGACCGTGTTCGGGTCGCGACCCATCGCGTAGTGCAGCGTCCGGTTGATCGCAGTGATGAGGTTGACCGACTCACCGACCGGATCTGCCTCCACCGCTTCGACCGGGATCGTCGGGACGATCGGCTTGGCGTAGACGTGGCTGGTCGCATCCGTTGGATCCGGTGCGCTCTCCGATTCCGAAACGGCGTTGCTGATGACAGCGTCGACCTCGAACTCCAGACGCGCCTCGGCATCCGCGCTGAGCGCCCGGTGCTCGACGAGGTATTGCCGGAAGGCCGGGATCGGATCCTTCCTGCGCCAGAGTTCGACTTCCTCGCGGGTCCGGTACAGCTTGTCGTCGTCGTCGGACGTGTGGGCGTAGTAGCGGTAGGTCTTGGCCTCGATGAGGGTGGGCCCTTCCCCGGCTCGTGCCCGTGCGATGGCCGCTTGCGCCACCCCGTACATCGCGAGCACGTTGTTGCCGTCGACGACCACTCCCTTCATCCCGTAGCCCTCGGCTCGGTCTGCGATCTGGCCGGCGACCTCGTCTGCGGCGGGGACGGAGATGGCGTAGAGGTTGTTCTGGATGAGGAATACAACGGGGAGTTTGTGGATCCCCGCGAAGTTCATCGCCTCGTGCCAGTCACCCTCGGAAGTGGAGCCCTCTCCGCCGGAGACGTAGACGACCCCGTCGCCGCCTCTCCGTTTGAGTTCGTATGCCACACCGACGGCGTGCGGGTACTGCGTAGCGATCACCGACGAGTGGGTGAAGAGGTTGAGATCGGGTTCCGACCAGTGATTCGGCATCTGGCGCCCACCGGATGCCGGATCGCCCGCCTTTGCGAAGACGCCCATGAAGATGTCCTTCGGCGAGACGCCGAGGCCGATATTGAATGCAATATCGCGGTAGTACGGGAGCGACCAGTCTCTGGTCGGGTCGAGGGCTGCGGCAATACCGATCTGCGTGGCTTCGTGGCCGGAGACCGACACCACGAAAGGGACCCGCCCCTGGCGGTTGAGCGCCCACATCCTGTCGTCGAGCTTGCGGGACACGAGCATTTTGCGATAGATGTCGACCAGGTCGTCGTTGTCCAACCCGAGTGCGCCGTGGTCGATGATTCGGTCGAGTCCCAGGGTCACGCCACTCCTCTCACCGTTGTGCGGACCGGCTTCTGACGCGCCGGCCCTCCGCCTGGTCGATTCTCGCTTGGGCGAATCGCAACGCCGCGATTTGCGGGTTGACGCCATCGTGATCCGCGGTCTCGAAGACCGCCGTGACGTTGTCGTAGATTCGGTCCACCATCGTTGCGGCCCGCTCTTGCGAGTAGCCATCGGTCTCGACCGCGATATTGATGACACCGCCCGCGTTGACGACAAAGTCCGGCGCATAGAGGATGCCTCGCTCGACGATGCCTGCGATGTCGTCATCGGTCGCAAGCTGGTTGTTGGCTGATCCGGCGACGGCGGCACACGCGAGGCGCGGGATTGTGTTTGCGTTGAGGCTGGCGCCGAGAGCGCACGGGGAGAACACGTCGCACTCAATGTCGTAGATGTCGTCGAGCGCCACCGCTTTCGAACCGTAGGTTTCGACCGCAAACATCACCGCCTCGGAGTTCGGGTCGGTCACGATCGTCTCGGCACCAGACTCGGTGAGGCGCCGGACGAGATCCATGCCGACCTTGCCGACTCCCTGAATCGCGACGCGGCGTCCCTGGAGATCGGCCGACCCCCACAGTCGCTCGCCGATTGCACGGAACGCCGCGATCACGCCGCGTGCCGTGGCGGGCGACGGGTCTCCGGATCCTCCACATTCGAGCGGCAGACCGGACACCCACGGTGTCTCTTGTGAGATCAGCACCATGTCTTCGACGGTGGTGCCGACGTCTTCTGCTGTGACGTAGCGGCCACCGAGGGAATCGATGGTTCGGCCGTAGGAACGGATGAGGTCCTCGCTCCAGATCTCCGCCGGGTCGCCGATGATCACCGCCTTGCCGCCGCCGAGGTCGAGGCCGGCAGCGGCGGACTTGAGCGTCATGCCCTTCGCGAGCCTCAGCACATCCTCAAGCGCTTCGGCTTCGTCGCGGTAGGGATAGAAGCGGGTCCCGCCGAGAGCGGGCCCAAGGGAGGTGTCGTGGATGGCGATGATCGTTCGGAGGCCGCTTCTGTGGTCTGCACCAAACAACACCTCTTCATGCGTTTCGGTGCCGATCGCTTCAAATACTCCCAACGGAGCTCCTTTCGATGCGACGGACACACCGCCGCTCGAGGTGCACTCGGAATTCTAGTTGCAGGGTTCACGGTCTGGACTACCGACGTGCACGGACCGTACGAAGACCCTCGCCGGTACCATCGCTCGATGATCAGCACCGCCTATCTGCGGGTCTACGTCGAACACGACGAAGCAGAAGACGAACCGCGCGCTGCCCACCAACCGGGCGACTCACCGATCCACTCGGACGGCCGGTTCATGTGGAGCGAGTCGCTCCGCGAGGATGCCTTTCACACGACGTGGAACGGCATCGAGTACGTCTGTCCTCGCAACGCATGGATGCGGATGATCGAAGGAGCCTTGGCGTTCTCGGGGACGTACCCAAGGATCCCGCTCATCAATGAAGACGAGCGCGAGTCGTTCAAGGGCGAGCTTGCCGGGCTGCGGGCGGCCAATCGACGGAGCCACATCCTCACTTCGCCGTGGCACGTTCCATTGCGTTGGTTCGGCGCCTTCAGTTCGTCGGAACGCGAGATCTACGACCTCCCCGACGGGCTCGGCATTCGGTACCGAACGAACCTAGGAGATGCCGTTGATCGGGTCGATTGGGCAATTCGCGTGCTTGACGGGGCGGGCTTTTCAGAACCCGTGATCGAACAGGTGCGCGATCTCGAACGGTGGCTGGCGGAGTTCCCTGCGGGATCGATGCTCGAACTGGACTACGACACGGTTGCGACGCACTTCCCCGACGGTGACCTCACGTTCGATGAGTCCGCTGCCGATGTTCGCGAGAGTCTTGAGGCGCTCGAACGCGGCGACGGGGCGGCCTCGCGTACGGCCTACGCCCGTGTGGCGTCTCGGTGGGCCGGACGACAGGCGCTGACATTCGCGAACTGAACTACGATCGCCGGTCATCTTTGGCGGATCCCACCGTCGGTATGCTGCATCGAGCGCCGAAAGGATTCGCGTGACGATCGAGGACTACCCAGCTGTACCCGACCCCGTGCCCTCCGATTCGCGTGGATGGGCGGCCGCCGCACAACTCGTGCCACTGATCGGTCTTGGTTTCATCGCCCCCCTCGTGATCTGGCTGATGAAGCGAGACGACGATGCGTTCGTGGAGTACCACAGCCGCGAATCCCTCAATTTCCAGCTCTCTCTGATCATCTACTTCATCGCGTGCTTCGTGCTGATGTTGGTGCTCATCGGTTTCGTGCTGATCGTGGTCGTCGGCATCTTCGCGTTCGTCGTGATGATCATCGCCGGTGTCAAGGCGGCCGGCGGCGAGTTCTATCGCTACCCGCTGAGTATCAGGTTCATCAGCGGTTCGTGAATCCCGACGCTTCCGGCTGGAAACTCCTCCTCGGCTACGTCGCCTGGCTGCTCGCCGCGATAGCGATCTCGCTGATCTTCGCTCTGCTCATCGGCTCGATTGCCGCGCTGATCGGAGTCGACGCACAATCGACCGCCCATCAGCGCGTCGTCGAGGTTGCCGGGGTGCTCTGTTTCATTGCGCTGGCTTCAGCCCCGTTCGTCCTGCGGTACCGCGTCAGTCGAGCGGATACGGACCACCAAGGCTGACGATCAGTACGCAGGCGCGTTCTACGATTGGATGATGACCACGACCGAGCCTCCGGAACTCGACGGCGCCGTGTGGCGCCCACTTGTTGTTGATGACGCCGCCGCGATGTCCGATCTCCAGCAGGACTGCTTCGCCGTTGATGGTGGCTACCGGAGCACCGCGATCGAGATGCGCCAGGAATCTGGACGCTTCGGCGACGACGCCGCGACGGATTCGATCGGCGCTTTCAACGCCGACGGACGCCTGCTTGCCCTGGGGTGGGTCCAAGTCCCCGACGGGGGCGCGACCGAGCATCGCGGCTTTGTCTGGATGGAGATCGATCCTGGATTACGTGGGCTCGTCGACGATGCGCTGCTGTCATGGCTCGAGGCCGCGGGCAGCCACCGGTTGCGATCGTTCGGTGATGGGCTCCCGCTCGGCCTCTATCGCTACGAGGTCTACGAATCGATGGAAGACGTCATCGCCCTGATGGAGCGGCACGGCTTCGAGGCGGTCCGGTACTTCACCGAGAACCTTCGCGATCTCGCTCAGCCAATCGAACCACGCCCACTCCCCGAGGGAATCATCGCCCAGTCGTGGTCGGAACGCGCCGGAGCCGACGCCCTCGGCCTACACAACGCCGCGTTCGCAGATCACTGGGGCTCGCAACCACAAGGGGAGGACTCCTGGGAGTCCTACACCACCGGGAGCGAATTCTTCGAACCCGACACGTCATGGGTCGCGTACGACCGGGCGGTGCCGGTGGCCTACGTTATCCGCACGACTTCGAGGACCGCGCCCGAACCGAATCGTGGATCGAGGGCGTCGGCACACTGCCGAGCTACCGAGGTCGCGGCATCGCTTCTGCGCTGATCACGATGGCCATGCTCGGCTACCGCGCCAACGGAATGGATTTCGCCTGCCTGGGGGTCGACTCGCAGAACACCACCGGGGCGAACCGGATATACGAACGCCTCGGATTCATACCGGAGAAGCGGAGCATCACGTTCAAGCGGGTCATCGAGCCCTAGGACCGATCGGAAAGCGCGAATCCTGCGGACGTTGATGCCGGTACCCTGTGGAGGCACGATTTCCCGGGAGAACCAGTGGCTGAATACCCCAGTGAGTTTGAGTTCGACGTTCTGCTCCGCGACGGGCGGGCGATCCAACTACGGCCGATCAAGCCGGAGGACGCTCCCTACGAGCACGAGTTCTTCCAGCGGGTCGGCCCCGAGAGCGTCTATCGGCGGTTCTTCCAGGTCAAGACCGACCTGACCCCGGACGAGCTCCGCCATTTCACCAACGTCGACTACGAGGATCGCATGGCGTTCGTGGCCTACCAAGGTGACGACATGGTCGCCGTCGGGCGGTACGACGTGCTCCTCGACAAGAGCGAGGGCGACAAGCGGGTCGCCGAGGTGGCGTTCCTCGTCCAGGACAACTTCCAAGGACGCGGCGTCGGCTCGCTTCTTCTGCAGCATCTCACCGTATATGCCCGGTTGCAGGGGATCACCGAGTTTGAGGCCTTCGTGCTCGACGACAACCGGGCGATGATGCGCATCTTCCGCAACTCCGGCTACAAGCTCGTGCGTCAGCTCGGCGAAGGCGTGTATCGCGTCGAGTATCCGATCGAGTACTCGCTGGAAGCGAGAGAGGCGGAATGGGAGCACGAGAAGCGGTCGGTGACGGCCTCGCTCATGCCGAAGCCCGAAGTCGATCGCCGTGATCGGCGCAAGCCGCAACGATCGATCCATCGGAGGTCGGTTGTTCGGGAATCTGCTCGCCGGCGGATTCACCGGACCGGTGTTCCCTGTGAACCCCAATGCTTCGTTCGTCCATGCTGTGAAGGCGTATCCCTCGGTGCTCGAAATCGAAGACTCGGTCGACCTCGCCATTATCACGGTGCCGGCAGCGCTTGCACACAATGCCGTGGAGGAATGCGGGCGCAAGGGCGTTCGGGGCGTGGTCGTGATCACGGCCGGCTTCGGAGAGACTGGCGGCGGCGGAGATGATGCTGAGCGCGAGTTGGTTCAGACCGCCCGCCGCTACGGGATGCGTCTCATCGGCCCGAACTGCATGGGGATCGTCAACACCGATGACGCGGTGCGCCTCGACGGCCAGTTCGGACCCACGTTCCCACCTGCAGGGAACGTTGCTATGGCCAGCCAGAGCGGTGCGCTCGGTCTCGCCATTCTGAAGCAGGCAACCCAGTTGAAGATCGGCATTTCTTCGTTCGTTTCGCTGGGCAATCGCGCCGACGTCAGCAACAACGACCTGATGCTCTACTGGGAAGACGATCCGCTCACCGATGTCATCGTGCTCTACGCCGAGTCGTTCGGTAGCCCGCGCCGGTTCGGCCGCATTGCGCGGCGAGTTGGGCGCGACAAGCCGATCGTTGTGGTGAAGTCCGGGCGCTCGCGCTCCGGCGCTCGCGCCGCGAGCAGTCACACCGGGTCCATGGCCAGCCTCGATGTCGCCGTCGATGCGCTCTTCGAGCAATCGGGCACGATTCGTACCGATACGATGGTCGAATTGTTCAACGTCACCTCGTTGCTCGCGAACCAGCCGCTCCCAAGCGGCCCGCGGGTCGGCGTCGTGACCAACGCCGGTGGCCCGGCCATCCTCGCCGCCGATGCACTTGAAGCCAACGGACTGGAGTTGCCGGAGTTCTCCGCCAAGCTCCAGGCCAAGCTCAGAGAGCACCTTCCCGCCGAAGCGGCGGTGCAGAACCCCGTCGACATGATCGCTGCCGCCGGCCCGGACAACTACGCGCAGACGATCGACGACATTCTCGCAAGTGATGAGATCGACGCGTTGATGGTCATCCAGATTCCGACGGGTCCCGAGACCAGCGGTGACGTGGCCCAGGCGGTCCACGGCGCCGTGAAGGAGAGCGAGACGGAGATCCCGGTGGTTGCGGTGTTCATGGCGGCAGAGGAAGCGTCGACCGCACCGCTTGCGACCGACGACCTGCGGATCCCGCTCTATACCTATCCGGAATCCGCGGCCCGAGCACTCGGCGCAGCGGTCGAGTACACGCAGTGGCGTGAGCGTCCGCCGGGGGAGTACCCGAAGTTCGACGACATCGATCGACCGGCAGCGGAACAGATCATCCGACGTGCTGTGGTGCGCCTCGGAGATGAGGGGGGCTGGCTCGAACCCGAGGAGATCGGCGACGTCCTGTCCGCCTACGGGATCAAGAGCGCCCGCATGGCCGTGGCCAACTCCGAAGACGACGCAGCCGCCGTGGCCGCCGACTTCGGTGGTCCGATCGCGATGAAGGTCATCGCACCATCCGTGCTCCACAAGAGCGATGTCGGCGGTGTCGCCCTCGACGTCTCCGGCGAGACGGAAGTGCGAGAGGCCTACCGCAAAGTGATTGCGGTCAGCGATGACTCCGAAGGGGTGCTGATCCAGGACTTCGTCGGTGGCGGCCGCGAAGTGCTTGTGGGAATGGTCGAAGACGCGCTGTTCGGTCCGCTCGTGGTGTTTGGTCTTGGCGGCATCTACGTCGAACTGATGAAGGACGTTGCCTTCCGCATCAACCCGCTCACCGATCTCGATGTTCGCTCGATGATCGCCGACGTGCGCACCGCGAAGCTGCTCGAGGGCTACCGCGGGTCGGAACCGGGCGATATTCCGGCGCTCGAAGAGCTACTGCTCCGTCTCTCCGTACTCATCGACAACCTGCCGGAGATCGCCGAGATGGATCTCAACCCGGTCAAGGTCCTGACGCCTGGAAACGGCGTGATTGTGGTCGACGCCCGCATTCGGGTGCGCAAGGTCGAGGGAGCCATGCTCCCGAGTCGCAAGGACGTACCCGGTCGCCTGCTGTAGGGATGTGTCGTTGCGGTTGAGGCGGTGCCGTGCTCCACTGTGGGCGGGGATGCCTGGCAGTGACACGCCCGCGACCATGTTGTCGTCGCTCCGATTGATCGGCACGACCGGGAGCCGATCGTGCTCGTAGAGACGCTCGAGGTCACGCTGCTCGTACTGCTGTTCGCGATCCTGGCCGGGCCGATCATCGCCGACCGCTTCCGAATCCCCGGGCTGCTCGGCCTGATCTTCTTCGGCATGTTGTTCGGTGCCTACGTGCTCCGGCGCGTGCCGATCACCGACCAACTGAAGCCGGTTCGCCGGATGGCTCAGGTCGACCTTGCGGTGGTTGCCGGTCCGAACCGAATCTCGGTCGGCCGCCGAACGACCCCGCATCGCATGGAAGGGCTGCTCGGAACCCAGCAGTAACCACCGATCCAGGGTGGGGCCGACACGAACTCAGGTATCGATGTCGTGAACGACGACCTTGTCCCAGCGCGCAAGGTGGTTATCGAGGAACGTCAGGTGAGCGGCGCCCTCCTGGTAGGCATCGTGTGACGCGCGGTCTTCGAACACGAGGACGAGGCCGTAGCTGTAGCTGCTGTCGATCACGTCGCGATCCGTCGAAGCGGGTCGGCCGAAGTAGCCGGCGATCACGTTGGGATCCTGGGTGAGCGAATCGAGTCCGCTCTCGAACTCGAGGCTGGGTGCGGTGTCGTTCAGCCAGAAGTAGACGTTGTGTACGTGCATCAGGTGTCGGCCTTCTCTGCGGGGACCGGGAGCCGCGACCGTAGCAGGCACACGGCAACCGGATTCGAGCCGGCCGCGCAACCCGGTTGGGGTGACGCTGATGTGTCGATCCATTCTCCCGTCGTACGACGTGAGGGAAGAGGCCCGAACGCGAGGGGGACTTCTCCGGCATGGGAACGAGGAGTGGCATGTAACAGGCAGTGGTCTTTTTCGAGGTCGAGGGCGGAAGCGACAAGGGGCCAGATGGGCACCGCAAGGACACGATGCCGATGATCGAGGCCGTTCGCGAGCGCGGATGGAAGGCCGACGCCGTGTTCTATCGCGACGCTGACATCGATGCGCTGTTGGAGCAGATTCCCACCGAATACGACGCATACATCTCTCGCATCAACCCCGGCAACATCCCCGGCGGCGAAGTGAAGTACTTCGACTTCCTCGACCGACTCACGCAACGCGGCATGGTCGGCATGCCGCACCCAGACGCGATGGTCGCCTACGGTGCGAAGGATGCGCTGGTGAAGCTCCGGGATACCGACATGGTGCCGAGCGACACCTATGCCTACTACGACACCGCATCGTTCCGGGCCGAGTTCCCGAAGGCGCTCGCTACCGGCATCCGGGTGCTCAAGCAGAATCGTGGGTCGACCGGGTCGGGGATCTGGAGGGTCGAACTCATCGACGAACGACCGCTCGAGTCCGGTCGGCCGGTTCCCGATGACGCGTTGGTCCGTTGCACCGAGGCAGTCGACAATCACGTCGAAGATCAGACCCTCGGCGAGTTCATGGCGTTCTGCGACCAGTATCTCGAGGGCGCAGGCGGCATGATCGTGGACATGACCTATCTGCCTCGGATCGTCGAAGGAGAGGTCCGCATCCTCTTCATTGGAGAGGAACCGATCTTCGTCGTGCACAAGAAACCGGCAGAGGGCGGCTTCTCTGCAACGCTGTTCTCGGGCGCCGAGTACACCTACGACGAACCGGCCAAATGGCAGGAGTTGGTCGACGGGTTCCTATCGGACCTGCCGACCATTCAGGCCCGCCTCGGGGGTCACCCCACGCCGTTGATCTGGACGGCGGACTTCATGCTCGACACGAATCCGGATGGATCGGATACGCACGTCCTGGGTGAGATCAACTGTTCGTGCGTCGGCTTCACCAGCCACCTCGACTCGGGTATTCAGCAAGCCGTGGCGGGCGAGATCATCAGCGTTACCGAGGCGACGCCGCGCTGAGGATCTCGCCGAGAAGACCCGAGTCTGAACCGCGTACTACGCGGTTCAGACGCTCGACGGCACCGCCGTCGGCGCCTGCTGGGCCGGGGCCGTGCGGTCGTCGACATCCTTCATGCGACCACGATCGAGGCAATGTATGAGCCTTCCTCAGTCTCCTTCTCGAGTCGGGACGACGGTAGATGTTCGGACGCACCAACCCATCGCCAAATGGCGATGCGTCTCGAGTGCGGACTCCCCGGGGTGTTGTCGCAAGCGGCGAACCCCGCACGGCATCCTCAGCCGCGCGCGAGAGCGCGCGGCAGCGTGACCTTTCCTGGGGGTGGCCCTTGCGGCAGCTGCGCCGATGCCCGGCCCGGCGGTATCAGCTCTCCTGCGACACCTGGACGCACGCCGTGGCTGCTGCCACACCGTCGATGCCGCTCGAGATGTCGTTGCCGAGATCGTCTCCCCATGTGGAGATATCACGGGTGAAGTCGTCGACCGCGGCCAAGGCTTCAACCTCCTCCACGGCAATTCCGTCGACAACCGCCCAGTTCCCGATGAAACGGTTGCCTTCGAAGTCGTCGCCGTTGACCTGCGCCGCGACGATCCACAGGGTCGGTCCGTAGTCGGACTTCACAGCTGAGGCAGTGCTCAGAACGCCGTTGCTGATCGTGAGTCCGGTGGCGATCAGATCCACGGTCTCCTGCGCGACGGGCTCGCACCGGGCAAGCAGATCCTCGGTTGCCTCGTCGGACACGGTGTCGGAGCAGGCGCCGACGAAGGCCGCGATTGCCAGGGCGGCCAGGACAGTCGGGACGGTTCTTCCGGATGGGATTCTCATGAGCTGTCTCCCTCAGTTGTGCGTGGATCGTACTGAATCAACGATATTCGCGCGTTGTGCTGTGGAAACGGTGAACTTGGGCGGGCGCTATGTACCGGTGCCCGCCTGCAAGAACTGAACGAGGCGGTCGTAGTCGCCGTCGACCGACCGCTGTGCCAAGCGTCCAACCAGCGGCGCGGCCAGCTTGGCGAGACGTCCTTGCGGTCCGCCGGTGATGACGGCTGATACCCGGCAGGCGTCGGCGTCGATCGGAGTGACGGATCTTTCGACGCTGATTGGGAATGTCGACTCGACGGACGCGATGGCGATTCGCCGACCCGGTTCGTACGTGGTCACGACGAACGTCGTGCGGATGTCGCGGCCCATGAAACGGGCGTGCTGTTCGTAGGTGGAGCCTTCACCGATCGGCGGAACCGAAGTCCACACGCACGACCGCATGCCGTTCTGCCACGAGGGGTTGTTCGAGGCGTCGGCAAAGAACTCGAATACCTTGGCGGCGGGTCGCTCGATGTCGCGAGTCGCTCTCATCTCCATGGCATGACCCTATGAGCGGAGGTGTGCGGCTGCACCGATTCCGCGTCACGCCTCATCCCGGAGCCGTTCGAGGCCGTCGAGGATCAATGCAAGACCGCGATCGAACTCGGCTCCGAAGTTGTATCCGGGGGCGAGCGCGTGGTCGACGATCATCTCGTAGAGGAAGGGGTACTCGTCGCTTGGAAACTGTTGGAGAAGGTCCTGCGCAACATCCGCGACATCGTGTTCGTTGTCGAACGGCAAGCTGATCTCTTGTATCCCGAACCCGAAGACAAAGGCATCGAGAGTCGAGAAGGCGAGCGCTGTGGCCTCCATTGAGAAGCCTTGGGTCCGGAGGCATCCGAGCACCGCGTCGTAGTAGCGCAGCGAGGCGGGACCCGGCGTGGTGTGGGATTCCATGAGCCCCACCGCCCAGGGATGCCGGGTGAACATGTCTCGGGCGGAAACCGCCCGCTCTCGCATTGCCGTCTTCCAATCGACCGTCGCCGAGGGCAGGTCGATCTCGCTCACCACGCGATCGATGATGCCATTGAAGATGTCCTCCTTGTTGGCCACGTGGTAGTACAGAGACATCGCCTCGACACCGAGCCGGTCCGCGAGCTTGCGCATCGTGAGCGCGTCGATACCGCTCTCGTCCGCGAGGGCCACTGCAGAGGCCAGGACTCGATCTCGCGTCAGTGCGGGACGGGATTCGTTTGTGGGTTTGGTGCTGGCGGCCACGACATCCTCTCGACAAGGTACTTGACAATCTTACATCGTATGGTTAACTTCATGCCAGTCAACTTACATCGTAAGGTTCGTTCGGACCGAGAAAGGGACTTCATGACCACCCACATCACAGAAACAACACCACGCCGGGCGGCGCTCATCGCCGGCGTTGGGTACGTGCTCCTCTTCCTGCTTGGGATCTTCGCCAACTTTTTCGTGCTGGCGGGGCTTGTCGACTCGAGCGACGCCAGGGCAACGTTCGCCAACATCGCGGAAGCGGAGTTCCTGTTCCGCCTCGGTGTCGTCGGATTCCTCGTCATCTTCGCCCTCGACGTGGTTGTTGCCTGGGCGCTCTACATCCTGTTCAAGACGGTGGACCCAGAGACCTCCCGACTCACCGCATGGTTCAGACTGGTCTACACGGTCTTTCTTGGCGTCGCTGTGATCTTCCTCTTCCTTGTGCTGCAACTGCTGGGCGGTTCGGACTACCTGACGGCGTTCGCTCCCGGCCAACTGGACGCCCAGGCGATGCTGCTGCTCGATGCCTTCAACTACGCATGGCTGATTGGCCTGGCGTGCTTCGGCATCCATCTGGTTCTGCTTGGCTATCTGCTGATCAAGTCGAACGCCGCCCCGAGAGCACTTGGCATCCTGGTCGCGGTAGCGGGATCGGCCTACGTGTTCGATACGCTCGCCAAGACCCTGCTGTCGAGCTACGCGGACTACGAGGCGGTATTCCTCGTGATCGTCGCGGTTCCGGCAGTAATCGGGGAACTGGCGTTGACGGTTTGGCTGCTGGCCCGAGCTGGCAAGATGGCCCCGAGCCGGGCGGTCGCCGATGTGGGAGGTATCTGATGCCCGTGCCGATGTGGATCGGCGAAGTCAACAAGCGCGTGTTCAACCCCCGGGAGATCAGAAACGGCGAACGACCCGTCCTAACCCACGTCGGAAGATCCTCCGGGACCGTCTACCAAACCCCGCTCGACGCCCACCCGGTCGAAGGGGGCTACATCTTCATCGTGATGTACGGCTCGGAATCGGACTGGGTCAAGAACATCCTGGCCGCAGGAACCGCCACCCTCACCGTTGCGGGGGATGAGATCGATGTGACGTCACCACGGCTGATTTCGAAGGACGAGGCGTTCCAGGTGCTCGCAGAGACAACGAAGGCGCCGCCCGAGATCCTGAAGGTGACCGAGTATCTCCGGATGGACGCAGTCGCGTAGCGGGGTCCGTTGCCTCTTGGTGTCGCCTCCGAAACCGGCCGCGGTGTCCAGGACTTCCGAGCAGCCCGCATGGCGCGAGATGACGGTCGACGAATCGATAGCGCCGGATGGAACACTTGGCGAAAGGCCCTGGGTTCCCATGCTCGGCACGCGGACAATGGGACCTGTCGGATCATCGTCGGCTGGGAGTCCACATGCGAACACAACTCATGATCATGGCGATCGTCGGAGCCATCTTCCTCGCGGCGGTTGCCGTTGTGGCGGCGCTTGTGTGGCGGCTGGGCTGGTTCGCCGGTCTCGCCTTGGCCGTCGGGCTCGTGCTCATCGTCGGCGGTGTCTACTACTGGGTGGTCAAGCCGTGGCACCTGCGCTGGGGTGCAACCAACGAGGAGCTGGACCGAAACATGCCGGGAGACGATCTGATTCCCGATGCGGGAACGGCGACGCGAGCCATCGACATCGCGGCATCCGCGGAGGCGATTTGGCCGTGGCTCGTGCAAATCGGGTATGGAAAGGCAGGCTGGTACAGCTACGACTGGATCGACAACGATTTCCAGCGGAGTGCCGACCGAATCCTCCCCGAGTACCAGACCCTCGAGCCGGGTGACATGATCCTGATGATGCCCGACATGGGTTTCGTGGTGAACTCAGTCGACGAACCGCGTTCAATCGTCAGCGTGCTGCAGGACGGTTCGACGAGTTGGTGCCTGGCGCTGTATCCGACCGATGAGAGCACGACGAGGTTGGTCAGCCGCTGGCGACCCAAGTTCGACCTCACACCGGCCACCGTCCTGCTCACGGCACTCTCGGAACCCGGTACCTTCATCATGGAACAGAGGATGCTCCGTACGATCCGCGATCGGGTGGAGCATGCACCCGATCGATCCGTGTGAGGTGGTTCCTGTCGTTCGGCTCTACCGACCGGAGAGCATCCGCTCGAAGCTTGGTCCAGTTCGTGGAGGTTCATTGTGCGCAGTGCATGGGTTGGTGTCTGCCTGGCGGTAGTGCTTGTGGCGTGCTCGGGCGGGAGCCTCACGATCTCGGAGTATGCCGTCGAAGTCGAGGAGCTCGTCGCTGAGATGGAGGCTTCCTTTGCTTCGTTGGATGCCGAGTGGGAGTCCGCAACGCCCACCGTCGATGGGGCGAAGCGCTACTGGGATCAGCGGTTGGAGATTCGCGACGATTTTCTGGGCGCCATTCAGGATCTGAAGCCTCCCGAGGAGGTTGCGGACCAGCACGCGGCAGCGGTTGATGTGTTCGATCGAATCACCGAGGCGGATGAAGCCATCGCGGCGCAGGTCGCTACCTACGAGACGATCAGCGAACACCGACCTTGGTTAGACACGCCCCAGGGGCAGGCTTCCCTGGCCGTGCTCGAGGACGTATACGCGTTCTGCCGAATGAGCCAAGCGGAATTCGACGAGACTATCGAGCGCGAGCCACTCGAAGGCGTTCCATGGCTTCCTTCCGAGATGAGGGAGATCGTCCGGGTCGCCTTTGGGTGCCCACCGCAGGCGTAGCGAGCCGCGCCCGCGTTCTCGCTCAGTGCCCGGCCGCGAGCCAGAAGTGAATTGCTGCCAGGATCCCGTATCCGACCGTTTCCACCGGGGCTCCGGTGAGTGCTCCGACGATCGAGAATACGCCGCCGGCGATGAGCGCCGATCGGACTGCGCTCTTGCGCGACAGGATGGCGATTGCGAGAGTGGCTTCGAGGATGATCACCAAGACCGTGACGACGACGCTATTCGGGATCAGCAGGTTCTCGATGAAGGATTGCGCGGGCGGAAGCCACGCCTGTTCCGCCATGTCGATGTAGAACGCCCTGCTGTTCGGCAGCACGGAGAAGGTTTGGTGTACAGCGCCGATCGCGTACAAGACACCGATGACGACCTCGGTCGCCGTACGAACCCTCATCCGTCAGGATCGCTCAACGCGCTGGCGGTCTTCCCGCGGACGTCCGCCGCGTCATACTGGCTGTATGTGACTGCTCTCATCTTCGACTCCTGAGGACGGGCTGCTTCGGTCAGGTCACTTCAGGCTGAACGGGGGGTAGCGGTCGGTGACGAGCAGGAAACCGTACGCCTGGACACGCAGGGCCCACCGCGTCACTCCGACGACGTAGTCGAACAGAGCCTGTGGGTACCGCCCGGTGAAGAGGATGGCGAACCATGCGAACACGACTGCGAAGAATGCTCCGATGGCGAGGAAGATCAGGACGAAGAAGTGCGGAATCAGCAGGAGCCACTTGACGAGTGGGAGCCACCGATTGAGGTCGTCTTCTGCGTCCGGGTAGTCGATATCGAGATGGACCGACTGTTCGTCGACGGTCGAGGGGTACAGGTCGGTGAGCAGTGCGAAATAGGCACCGATCCGCGCTTCGAAGCGAGTGAACTCCCGCGCGAAGTCGAACCACCATCGGGGGTACCGCTGGCGGAACACGATCATCAACACCGTTGCGAAGAAGAGGCCGGCGGCAATTCCTCCGGTGGTTCTCGTGACCTCGGACACGGTTCGACCGGACACGGTGATCACCGTCACGGTCGAGGTTGCCGTCGCGGATATCAGCCCGAAGATGATCGCTATTGGGATGATCCAGATGAGTCGGAAGAACGTCGTGAGACGGTCGAGCTTCTCGGGGTAGTCGATGTCGAGACGGGCGGCGTAAGACTCGGATTCTGTGACCACGGGACCTCCTTGGGGTCCTCACCATTGCGGCGGCACGGCCCGGCTCAACAGAGGCCAACGGCCCAACTCGCAACGTAGCGCGGGTCGGCGCCGGGCGCAGTGCCGCCGCTCCACGACCCAACGCTGCACGCTGCTCCTCGCCGCCTTGAGTGCCTGTGATGCGCGCGGGTAGGATCTGGCGGCGATCAGAGGAGCACAATCGATCCCGACGCAACCGAAGTGATCGAGGATTCCGCGACCGGGTCGCCCGAACCGACGTCGGACCTTCACGAGATTGGTGAGCGTCGCGTCGTACGGATCGGTCCCGTTCGCGTCACTGGTAGGCGCCGTCGCCCGTCCGGCGAGAAGGAAGCCCTCCCGCGCGAGTTTCGCGGTACGGGGATGTTCTGGCTTGTCGTTGCCCTGGGCGCGTTGGTCATCTGGGTCCTGCTGTTCGCCCTTCCCAGTGCTGCGGATTGGTGGACCCGACAGGACCTGAAGCTCCTGCTGCGACTCGAGGACCTACGAACCGACGCCGCCACGGCGCTATTCAAGGCGTTCAACTGGATGACCAACGATCTGGTGATCCGTGTAGGGCGGTGGGCGATCGTCATTGCCCTGATCTTCTACAAGCGGTGGCGCCACCTCGCCGCCGCGATCGCGGTGTTCATCATCGTCGATCTGGTCAGCGCCGGAATGGCGAACGCCGTTGCCCGGCCCAGACCATTGGTAGAGATCCTGGTGCCATGGGAGGGATACGCGCATCCATCGTTGCCGGTCGCGTCGCTTGCGGCAACGTTCGGCGTCGTCGGGTACTCCTTGTTCCCGAAGGGAACGTGGCGCAACGGCTGGTTCATCGCGTGCGGCCTGGTCTTGTCCCTCATGGTGTTCGCGAGGATCTACCTCGGCGTGGACCACCCCTCGGACGCCATCGTTGCCGCAATGCTGGCGATTGCGGTGACCGTTGTCACGTTCAAGATCTTCGTGCCGGACTCGGTCTTCCCCGTCGGCTACTCCAGGGGGAAGTCGGCGCATCTCGACGTCGGGGGGAAACGCGGCGAAGCGATCAAGCATGCCGTCCTTGACCAGCTGGGCCTTGAGGTCACCTACCTGGGTCATATCGGACTCGAAGGGAGCGCCGGATCGACGCCGATTCAGATGAACGTACGGCGCCAGGAAGGCTCGGACGAGTCGGTGATGGTCTTCGCAAAGCTGTACGCACAGAGTCACCTCCGTGCGGACCGCTGGTACAAGTGGGGCCGAACCGTCGTCTATGGGACGCTCGAAGACGAAGTCCGCTTCACATCCGTGCGGCGCCTGGTCGAGTACGAGGACTACATGATGCGGGTCATGCGAGACGCAGGCGTCCCGTGTGCGCTGCCCTACGGCTTCGTGGAGATCACCCCGGAGCGGGAGTATCTGATCGTCACCGAATTCCTCGACGGTGCTCAGGAGATCAGCGAGATCGAACTCACCGACGAGCAGATCGACGAGGGGCTGTCGGTGATTCGGTGTCTGTGGGACGCCGGGTTGGCGCATCGCGACGTCAAGCCGGCAAACATCATGGTGCGTGACGGGCATGTCGTACTGATCGACGTGGCGTTCGGCCAGGTTCGGCCGACACCGTGGCGCCAGGCGGTCGACCTCGCCAACATGATGCTGGTGCTCGCGCTGAGCTCCGATGCCGAACGCGTCTACACGCAGGCCCTCAAGTACTTCTCGCCCGATGACGTTGCGGAGGCGTTCGCGGCGACCCGCAGCGTCAGTGTTCCCTCGCAGTCACGCAGCATGTTGCGCGCGCTCCGAAAAGACGAACGGGTTGATCTGGTCGCGTCGTTCAAGGAGGTGGCGCCGCCACGGGAACGCATCTCCATCCAGCGCTGGAGTAGGCGGCGAATCGCCATGGCGGCTGTCACCGTTCTCGCCGGTCTCATGCTCTTGTCGCTGATCTGGGACAACCTGACCGGCAAGGGATTCCTCTGATGCGGCGAGTGGTCATGGTCATCTGCGTCGCATCGCTGGTGCTTTCTGCCTGTGGAGAACAGCAACTTGGTCGCCGGCTCGTGGAGTGCGATGGACCGGCGCAGACACTCTCGGCCAGCACCATATTGGCGGCGCAGGCCGTTCCCGGCACGGAGTACATCCCGTGCGTCGAGGCGCTGCGACCCGGGTGGCATGCCAATCATATCGAGGCGAAGAGCGGCCAAGCCTACTTCACTATCGATTCAGATCGTATGGGTCTCGACTTTCTGAGAGTCACCCTGTTGGCGTCCTGCGATGTGGGATCGGCGCTCGAAGCTCCTTCGGACGAAGGCGGTGTGACGTACTGGGTCGATGTCCTCGAGGAGGAGACCGAATCGGCCATCGTCGTCATCCCCGTTGCTGCTCGCCACCACAACTACGCGACGTCGGTGATGGTGCGCCTCGTCGCCGAATCAATGAGGGGCCGCGACGTTGTCGCGACACTTGACGAATCCGACCGCGGGATCTCAGAGAAGGTGGCGGATGCGCACGCTTCGGGTCAGCAGGTGATCATCATCGACGACGCTGAAGTCGACACCGAGACGGTGAGCCTGCGTCTGATCGGGCATGACGAAGAAGCTGGTCTTGCTTTCGAGGAAGCTTTCGAAGAGATCGAGGACGATGTCGATGAACCGGTGTATCGAGCCCGCTGGTTCTACACCTTTGATGACGGCTGCGTTCGCTACGACATCGACGCTGAGGGTGAAGGAGCGCAGACGGCGCGGATGGATGTGGCGCGAGCGATCGGGCTGTACTCGATGGAGGAGATCTACGAGCTCGCTCGTGACGCCGGCTACAAGGGGTTCGAGTGAGCGATCTCGCGAGCGCCGCCGACGAGTCAGATACTGATCAGAGTCGATCGCGGGGATTCCCGTGGAAGCGAATCGTCCAGGCGTTCATTTCGCTCGCCATCGTGATCGGCATCTTTGTTGGCGTCATGCCGCTCATCGCCGACTACGGCGACGTCTTCGACACAATCCGCGCGATGACCGGAATCGAGCTGGGGTCGCTCGTTCTCTTTGGTCTGTGGAATCTCGCCACCTACTGGTTCGTGCTCACCGCGGCGTTGCCCGGCCTTCGGCTCCGTGAAGCTGCCGTCGTCAACCAGGCCTCGACGGCAGTGTCGAATACCTTGCCCGGTGGCGGCGTGATCGGTGTCGGCGTGTCGGTTGCCATGCTCACATCGTGGGGGTTCACCGTCGGGTCGATTGGCCGGTCGGCGGTCGTGACCGGAATATGGAACAACTTCGTCAAGCTCGGCATGCCGGTGCTCGCTCTCGCCCTCCTCGCTCTCGAAGGTGGGTTGACTCCGACGCGTGTGACCGCTGCCGCCATCGGCATCATCGTCTTGATCGCCGCCGTCGTGCTCTTCGGTCTGTTGCTGCGCAGCGACCGATTGGCGAGGGCGATCGGTCGCGGCGTTGGCCGGATCGTCAACTGGGGGCGCGAGCTCCTGCGGAAGGACCCGATCGAGGGATGGGACGAGCGGTCCTCGACCTTCCGCACCGACACGATCGGGCTCCTGCGGCATCGGTGGCTGTGGCTCACCGTTGCGACGCTGATCAGCCACATCTCGCTCTATCTCGTGCTGCTCGTCGCCTTGCGCGATGTCGGGGTGTCTCAAGAGGAGCTGAGTTGGGTCGCGGTGCTTGCTGCATTCGCCTTCGTGCGATTGATATCGGCGCTTCCGCTGACTCCGGGCGGAGTGGGCGTCGTCGAACTCGGATATGCCGCGGTGTTGACGATCGGCCTCAACGACGTGACGAGCGCCCAGGTGGTCGCGGCGATCCTGGTTTTCAGAGCCGTGACCTACCTTCTGCCGATACCCCTCGGCCTGATTTCGTACATCATCTGGCGCGTGAACAAGAGTTGGAGACTGACCGAAGACCAGCGAGCGCAGCTCGCCGGAGATGCGTACGAGTATGGCCCGACCCCAACCACCGACCCTGGATCGGCATAGGTGTTGTGATGAGCCAGAGTGATTCCAAGGGGTCCGTCGAACCCGAGCACACCCCTGCCGACCGGTTGCTGTCCGATCCGCTGCTGCACGATCACCCGCTGGCCCAACGTGTCGCCGGCGGGTTGTGGATCCTGAGCGCGCTCCTCTTCTTCGCTCTGGCCGTCCCCGTCCTTGCCGATCGGGTTCAAGCGATCGACGATGTTGTGCACCGATGGGCAGTGTCGGCGGAGTGGGATCCCGCGGTATTCGTCGCGAAGACGCTTGGCGTCATCGGAAGCGTCTGGGTGACCTGGCCGTTGATGGTTGCGATCGCCGGCTGGCTCGCGTGGAGACGCCGGTGGGAAGCGTTCGCTACCTGGATGGCAGCGATGGCAATCTCCCAAGTGCTCATTGGGCCCGTGAAGGATCTGTACGAGCGTTCTCGTCCGCCCCTGTCGCTCGTTGAGACAACGGGATGGTCGTTTCCGTCCGGCCACGCGATTGCAGCCGCCGTCATTGCGGTCGCGGCCGTGATCGTTCTGGTGAGCGCCGGCCCGAAGCGTCGGAATCTCGAGATGCTCGTCGGGTTGTTCGCCGTGGCTATGGCGCTCAGCCGCGTCTATCTCCGTGCGCACTGGCTTTCGGACGCCGTCGCCGGAGTCGCACTCGGTGCTGCGATCGCGATCGGATGCGCAGCTCTCGTCCACCTGATCGACGACCGTCGCCGACGCAACCGGCACGCTTCGCCGTGACGTTTCCGGCTCCCACAGGCAACTGGTTCGACGACGCCTTCAGGCTTGATGGCAACGCAGTTCGGCCGGCGCCGGCCGTGTCGCTACCGTGACCAGTGTTCCTGGTCTCGAGAGGAACAGGAACGAGATCGACGGCGGACGGGAGAACAGGGTGCGACGTGTGTGGGTTGTTGCCTGCTTGCTGGTCCTCGCCACGGCGTGTGGCGGCAGCGAACTGTCGTTGACCGAATACGTGGACCAACTCAACGTCATCGTGGAACAGGCCAGGGCGCGATACGAGGCGCTCGCGACAAGCCCGCAAGGCAGCATTCTGAGTGCCGAACCGAGCCAGCTTGCTGCCTTCACACCGAGCGATCTGGCTGCGGCCCTCGAAGAGATCAGGGAGATCGAGGCAGAAGTCGACGAGGCGACCGCCGCTATCGATCCACCCGAACAGGTCGCCGAGATGCACAGCCTGTTCTTCGATTTCGACAGCAACTTCATCGCCGCTCAGGAGGCTCTGGCAACCCGAGCGGGAACGGCTACGGACTGGATCGAACTCTCCGAGTCCCCCGAAATGGCCGCGTACCGGACGGCGCTCGCCATGGACAAGCAGCACTGCACCGACGTCCAAGGTTCGCTGAACGCCATCGGCGAGCAACGGGAGGCGTTCGCTGAAACGCCTTGGATTCCCAGTGAGCTGAAGGAGATATTCGAACTGGCGCTCGGGTGCGATGGGTACCCCGAACACCCCGAGAACGTGTACCGGCCTCCTTCGACCGATGGTTCCTAGCCGGCGTTGTCAACGCCGGCATTTGGGCGCGGTATCCGGGCGGGGAAGCGCTCCCAGCCGGCTACGGGCGGACCATGAGCCAGAGGGGCAGGTCCAGCCCGGCGGCGACGGCCTGTTCGACGACTTCGAAACCAAGGTGCTCGTAGAACCCCACGTTGCCTTCGGTCTCGGTCTCCAAGTAGACGGGTGTGTGGTCGCGGTCCGCCCTGCGCACGCCCGCACGCACCAACCCAGAGCCAAACCCGGCGCCCTGGTGCTGGGGATCGACTCCGATGGCTTCGAGATACCAGTGCGGACGCGGCATGAGTTCTTTTCTGCGCTCTTCGCCCTGACGTAGCACGGCCATCATGCGGCGCCGATCCGCAGTGGGGAGCTTCATGGCAAATCGGGCCATGGCCATGCCGGACCTCACCATCGGCCACAACCCGAGGTCTTGGCCCGGTCCCAGCCAGAGGGCAGCCGCCTCGAGACCGGGGGTCGCTTCTGCTGTCCCCTTGGCTGCCGTAGTCGTCTTCACCAGTCCGGTGAACATCTGGGCGAGCTGGTCTTGCCGTGTCTCGGGAGCAGAGACCACGGCCGACCAGAGAGGGTCATCTTGGAATGCGCGGCCGAGCACCGCGCCGGCAACGGTGAAGTCCTTGGGCTCCAACGGTATGGCTGTGCGAGCCTCGCTATCGACCACAGCATCATCCTAGAACCAGCCGCCGATGGCGGCGCCTGTGGAGAGCGACGGAATCAGCGCTTTGCTGAGTCCTCGAGAGTCGTCTTGAGCCTTCGGACATCGGCGCGGTTCTGACGCTGTCCAATCCTTCCGAAGATCGGGCCCATCAGTCGGTACCGCCCGGTCGGCTTCACATCCGCTTCGAGGATGAATCTCGTGTCGCTCTCAACCGGTTCGCAGACGTACCCGCCCGTTCCCCGGATTGGACCCGTGTCGAGCGTCCACCTCGCGAGCATGCCCGGCTCGAATTCGTAGACCGTCCACGTTGAAACCATCTCGCGGCCATTTGCCTCGACACGATCGAATTCGGCGGTACCCACCCCCGGCGGCCCATCCGAAGTGAACGCGGCCTCGACGACACCGCTGCGCCACTGCGCATTCTGAGACACCTCCATGACGTAGTCGAACACCTCGGACGCCGGTCGATTGATGGTGATCGTTGCCGAGATGTCCATACCGCCATCCAATCTTCAGGCGGTCCCACATCAATCCAACCGTCGTCACGCCAAGCCGGCAGGGGGAACTGCGGACTTCCCGACGTGAACCCAGTCTGTGTCGTGCGGTCCTCTCGCGTAGAGCCCTACGTCACTTGTGCGCTTCAACCGCATCGGAACGCCTGGCCATCACGCCGGTCCGGGCGCCGGGTCCGAATGGTCTCTTTCTTCTTGTTCGGTCGGTCTCTTCAGATCCAGAGTGCGGCATCGGCGGGAGAGGAGCTTGCATTGGCAATGGATCATGAAGCAGGGGTCGGTGCTGAGTCGCTCGGTCCACCGGAACCCGCCGGAACCGGTGCGCCCGGCAGCGGACACCGATCGCCACGGCTCTGGATCGTTCCGGTGCTTGTTGTTGTGTTGGCGATTGCGACGGCTCTCGTGACGATCCTCGTCTGACGAGCGGGTGATGCTCTGCGCCTACTCCTGCATCCTGCGCCTGAAGAGGAACACGGCGATGAAGCCGGTGATCACGGTGCATCCGAGGACCCAGTAGAAGTCTGTCGCGATGTCGGCGAAGCCGGCTCCATCGACCATGACCGCCCGCGTCGCATCGAGGGCGTGGGTGAACGGGAGGAAGCTGGCGACACTCTGGAAGGCGCCTCCGATCTCCTCGAGATCCATCCAGGCGCCTCCGAAGATGGTCAGGAGGAGTATCGCAGCGTAGAGGAACGGCACCTGCTTGACCGTGAAGGCGACACCCAGAATCATCCCGAGCTCGATGTAGAAGATTGCCGAGATAAGCAGGACGAGAAAGACCAGGCCTGCGTTTCCATTGATCTCGAGGCCGAGCAGCGCGCCGATTCCGAAGATCACCCCGGCTTGGATGATCGCTACCGGGATGTATGGCAGCGAGTAGGCCGCAACGAACTCGTTGGGTCGCAGTGGCGCCGTCAGCAGCCGCGAGAACAACGCACTTTCGCGATCGCGAGACAGGGCCATTGCCGCACTGAACATCAACATGACGAAGCCGAAGAGCACGATCCCTGGAGCCAACACGGTGGGTGTGAAGAACTTGGCGACGCCCCCCAGGGCCTGGAGCACGAGCAACATGACCGTCGGAAGCCCGATCGTGAGCCCCAGCGACAACGGGTCACGCCAGACATCCTTGAAGTTCCTCTTGGCGAGTTCGAGAGACCTCATTCGCGGAGCTGCTTTCCGGTCAGGTGCAGGTACACATCGTCCAGCGTGACCTGCTTGCGATGCGTTGATTGGATGACAATCCCACGGGGTCGCAGCACATCCTCGATGTCGTAGAGGTTCACATCGTCGGCTTCGATCTCAATTCCGCCGTCGATCCGTCGCACATTCGGGTATGCCGGTCGGAGGGCGTCGATTGCGTCGTCCGGTATGTCGCTCGCTTCGATGATCGTTACCGGTCCGTCGGAGATGCTCTCCTTCAATTCGTCGGGGGTTCCCAGCGCGACAATCCGTCCCGCGTCGATGATCGCAATTCGGTCGGCTAGTGCGTCGGCCTCCTCCAGATAGTGCGTTGTGAGGAGAATCGTTTTGTCGCCTTTGAGTTGTTCGACGTGATCCCAGATGGCTCGTCTCGACTGCGGATCGAGACCAAGCGTGGGCTCGTCGAGGAACAGCACGTCGGGATCGGAGACGAGGGCCATCGCGAGGCTGAGCCGGCGCTTCATTCCCCCGGAGTACTTCTTGGCCTTCTCGGATGCTCGATCCACAAGCCCCATCATTTCGAGCAGATCCTCGGACCGCTTCTTGATCTCGTCCTTGCCGAAACCGTGGAGGCCTGCCATCAGACTCAGGTTCTCCCACGCGTTCAGTTGCTCGGCGATCGCCGTCTCCTGGGGTGAGATCGCGATTGTTTCCTTTACCGCGAGCGACTCCTTCTGGGTGTCGTGGCCCATGACCGCTGCGCTTCCGCCCGTCGGCCTGATCAAGCAACACAGCATCTTGATCGTTGTCGTCTTGCCGGCTCCGTTGGGTCCCAGCAAGGCGAACAGCTCACCGGCGCGGATGGAGAGGTCGAGGT
>RCNG010000124.1_pt1 | contig 29948 bp, 25 predicted proteins | sample 2041371 | NCBI WGS metagenome assembly RCNG01 (sample SAMN09708227, study PRJNA481090) | Marine sediment metagenome, whole genome shotgun sequencing project. | biome: marine sediment; feature: ocean; material: sediment; isolation source: Sewage treatment plant 1 marine sediment (STP1) ... | reverse complement strand
GAAGGACATCGAGCTCACGATTGGCGATCAATGGCGAATGGCATTGCTTGAAATAGATGACGAAACACTGCATGCGAATCTCGGCGAAGTGCTGGACGAACGGCGTTTGACGGCACTATCAAAACGGCGAGATGCCATGATCACGTTCGCAAACCACTGAGCTCCGGTGTAAGGCCAAGATTCGACAGCACTCTCGCAAGGGGCTACCAAGCCACGCCGTAGTCCTCACCGTAGTCGCTTGCGCCGCCCCACATCGTGCCGGATTTGCTATCGAAATATATGGCAGTGATGGGGCTGTAGGTGCGATCTACCGTTTCGACATCGTAGCCCTTTTGGCTCAACTCACTTCGCACCCACTCCGGCACGCGGGTGGTAACCTGTATTCGGCCTGGCTCAGCCCGGTGAGCACCGAACGAACTTTGCATCTGGTAGCTGGTGATGTTGTGCGCCTCGACGGCCTGCTGCACGTTCATGTCAAATTCGACCACGTTGAGAAAGAATTGCAACAGGTTTTGATCCTGCGTGTCCCCACCCTGTACCGAAAACGCCATATAGGGTCTGCCGTCTTTCAATGCCAGACTGGGCGTGAGCGTTGCGCGCGGCCGTTGCCCAGGGTGTACGACGTTGAACGGATTAAGCGCCTCGTCCAGTACGAAACTCTGCATACGCTGGCTCAAACCAACCCCTGTGCGACCGGCAATAAAAGCCGGAATCCACCCACCGCTTGGTGTGATAGAGACCACCCAGCCTTCGGCATCGGCTGCCTGGATTGACGTAGTACCGGCCAGGAAACTATCGTCACTATTCATAACGCCGGCTTGTTGAAAACCGTCCGCACCGTCAGCCTCGGCGGTCGGCGGAACGGGTGTCCAATCCTCAAGCAGATCAAGGTAAGGGTTCTTGTCACCCTGGAATGGATAAGGGTCGCCCGGCTTTACATCAGGATCGTTGTGTTCCCAGTCGATTTGCCCTCGCCGGAGCTTTGCGTACGACTTCGATAGAAGCCCATCAATGGGTTCAACCGGTGGCATATAGGGGTCGCCATAGTAAAAATCCCTATCGGCGAACGACATGTTCATAGTCTGGTACAGGGCGTGGATGTACCTGGCGGTGTTGTAGCCCATGCTTTTCAGGTCAATTTCTTCCAGTATGTTCAGCGCTTGCAACATCACCGGGCCCTGCACCCAGTGCGTTAGTTTGTATACATCTATGCCTTTGTAATTGGTGCTGACGGGTTTCTCGATATGAACTTGCCAGCGGTCGAGATCAGCCATTGTCATCAAGCCGCCGTACTCAGTCGACGAGCGCACCAGTTCCTCAGCGATGTCGCCGCGATAAAATCGGTCGTATGCCGCGTAGATCGCTTCTTTGCGACTCTTACCGTTGGCCAGTGCCTTGGCCTCGGTTTCCACGAGCTTCGTTAAGGTCGCCAGCAGGTCAGGCTGGCTAAAGACTTCACCCGGGTAGGGTGCGGCACGTTCCTGGCTGTCATCTTCTTTCAAGTGAGGAAGGAATACCTGCTTCGAATACGACCACTGCGTTAGTACTTCCTTACGTCTCTCCATGTTGTCGGCTTGAGACTTCTCGATTGGATAGCCTTCGGCCATTTGCATGGCAGGCGCCAACACTTCGGCCAGGCTGAGTTTTCCATATTCGGCGAGCATCACCATCAAACCGCCAGGTGTGCCGGGCGTTACCGCGGCCAGAGGACCGTATTCAGGCGGGTACAGCATCCCTTGCTCGCGAAAAAAGTCTGCGGTTGCGCCAGTCGGTGCGACGCCGAGCGCATTGATACCTATGACCTCGCCGTTGTGGGGATTGTAGATCAGCGCCTGGGTTTCGCCCCCCCATCCCAAGGTATCCCACATGGTCGATGTTGCTGCCAGCATCGCGCATGCCGCGTCAACGGCGTTTCCGCCTCGCGTAAAAATCATGCTCCCGGCAGTGGCGGCTAGTGGTTTTCCGGTAATCGCCACCCAGTGTTTTCCGTGCAGGACAGGTTTGGTGGTTTTCTGTGCCTCGGCAGGGCCAGCCGCGCACAACGCGGCCAGAAAACAAGCAATAGTGACGAGATACAATGGCGTGGAGTTCAAGATATTTGGGCGCTGTGACATCGTGCGATCCGGTGTTGCAGGTTCTCCAGAATAGCAGACGATAGAATTGTGGCGCCCAATTGGCGCTCGCTGCCGAATCCAGGCAGTGCTTCATTGGGAAATAACTTTTTGGATTTAGCGGTCTTCGTTTCGGTGTCCTGAAGTGCCCGGGGTTCATCGCCGTCACTTATCGCGGACTGACGATACACGAGGTCGCTCTGGTTCCCGGTGATTGGGATTTGTCGGGCTCCTACTTCGATGCCACCGCAAGCGCCTGGTCGAGATCGGCAATGATATCGTCGATGTGCTCAATGCCAATGCATAGTCGAATCATGTCGGGTGTTACGCCGGCTGATTTCAATTCGTCGTCACTCAGCTGCCTGTGTGTTGTCGATGCCGGGTGCGCCGCCAACGACTTCACGTCGCCTATGTTGACCAGTCGCAGGAACATTTCGAGGGCATCGTAGAACTTCACCGCCGCATCGAAGCCGCCCTTAATGCCGAACGACAAAAGCGCCGACGGCTTTCCATTGGTGTATTTCATGGCGAGATCGTAGTAGGGCGAGTCGGGAAGGCCGGCGAATTTGATCCAGTCGACGCGGGAGTCGTCGCTCAGGTAGTTGGCAACGGCCAGGGCATTCTCGCAATGCCGTTCCATGCGCAATGGCAAGGTTGACAGTCCCTGGAGGATTAGAAATGCGTTCATCGGGCTCAATGCTGAGCCGGTGTTGCGTAGCGGCACGGTTCGGACCCGACCGATGTACGCAGCGGCGCCCAGCGCCTCCGTGTATACCACGCCATGGTAGGACTCTTCGGGCTGCGTCAGCATGTGGAACTTCTCAGGGTAATCCCCCCAGGGAAATTCACCGCTGTCGACGATAACGCCGCCGAGCGAATTGCCGTGGCCAGCCATGTACTTGGTCAGCGAGTTAACGACGATGTCTGCGCCCCATTCGATGGGCTTGATGAGCGCAGGTGTCGCAACCGTGTTGTCGACGATCAGCGGTACGCCATGCTCGTGCGCCATTTTCGCAATCGCCTCTATATCGACAACGTTACCAGCGGGGTTGCCGATCGATTCGCAGAACACGGCAGTTGTCTTGTCGTCGATCAGGCCCTCCATGCTGGCAGCACTGTCATCCGCGGAGAAGCGCACCTCGACACCGAGCTTTGGCAGCATGTGTTTGAAGAGCGTGTAGGTGCCGCCATACAACATCGGAATCGTGACGATATTGTTGCCTTTCTCTGCCAAAGTCAGGATGGCGTAATTAATGGCAGCGCTGCCCGAGCTGAGTCCCAGGCCTGCGATGCCACCCTCGAGCTGCGCGCAGCGCTGTTCGAGTACATCCACTGTCGGGTTCATGATGCGCGAATAAATATTGCCGGGAACCGCGAGGTTGAACAGATCTGCGCCGTGCTGCGCGTTATCGAATTCGTAGGCGACCGTTTGGTATATGGGTACGGCGACGGCATTGGTAGCAGGGTCTGACTTGAAGCCGGCGTGGATAGCCAGGGTTTCGTCTTTCATGAACGGGTCCTCGGGTTCTCAGTTGTTATTGCTGGAAATACTAAGCGATTAATCTTCGACGACAGGCGTTTCCGGTTCCGCTTCAGGTGGCGGCGGGGCAGGCCATCCGGAGCGCAAATGCAGGTCACGTTGCGGGAACGGAATCTCGATCCCGTATTCGGAGAGCTTCGTCTCCAACGCCCAGAGATAGGAGGAGCGCGTGCGGGTAGGACGCTTGGCACCTTGTCGATTGACCCAGACCAGCAGCAGGAAATTAAGGCTGTTGTCTCCGTACTCCACCAGCCATACATCGGGCTCGCGCCCCTTCATGTTTTTCAGTGTGTATTGGACCTCGGCCGCAGCCTCGAGAGCCGCTTGCCTGACGAGATCCTTGTCGCTGCCATACGCAACGCCGAACGGGATTCGTACGCGCAGTATGCGTTCACCCAGCGTCCAGTTCGTCAAGCGGGTCGTCACGAATTCGGAATTCGGAACCACGATGTCGATGTTGTCGTTGGTGTTGATCAGCGTGCTGCGCACATTGATGGACTTGACCGTACCTGTAAGTCCGTTGTCGAGCTCAATGTAGTCGCCCACGCGCAGCGAGTGTTCGAACAGGATGATCAGGCCGGATACGAAGTTATTGACAATAGACTGCAGGCCGAAACCGATGCCAACACTGAGCGCGCCGGCGACGAGTGCCAGGTTGCTGAAGTCGAGCCCGATCGAAGAAAGGGCGATAAACAGGCCGAAAACAATGATCGTGTAATGGCTGAGTCGCCCGACCGTGTACAGCGACGCCTGCGTGCCGCTCGAGTCGCTGTCACTGATGCGCCGAATTGCGTGTCGTAAGCCACGCGACAGAAGGAACGCTACGGTTAGGATCACTATTACACGCAGGATGTCATCGCCGGCAACAGGCGTCTCGCCGATATTGAACAAAGTGACATCGGCCAGGCTCGCGAGTCGTAGATAGGCGGTTTTGGCGCCGCGACTGATGCTCGTTACCCATGATTGGAAAGCCCCGGTATATTCGGCGGCAACGTCGTCGACCGTACGCATCAGCAACTCGAGGTCAGAGATCCTGGCGTCCAGGTCACCGATCTGCGTAAGTGTTTGCTGCGCGGTACCTAGGCGCTGGTCCAGCAGCCGACGAGAGGCGCGATCAAGGCCATCCCGACTGACGCTTTGTATCGCCAGCAGCTCGTCGCCGGTTTCCTGCTTCCATTCCGGCACTCGCTGCTCGACACTGCGCAGCAGTTCCGACCAGGCCAGCGTCTTGTCTGCGAGGGCGCCGGTATCTGGCGGTCTGTCGAGCACGATCTCGGTCCACCAGAGCTGTGCCTCGGTCTGAGCGAGCGCCGTTTCTGCAAGGGCAAGCGCAATATCAGCGCCGATCAGGCGCTGCTGCTGCAACCGCTGCTGTGATCGGCCTTGCTCCGTGTCGAGGTCCAGAGTACTCGCAGCAATCTGTGCGGCACGTAATCGTTCCCGCGCCGTTTCGACGGCGGTCCGGTCCGCAGCGACACGTTTCTGCAGGCCTTCGAGATCGGCTTCATCGGCCGCCGTTGCCAGCCGGCTTGCTGCAAGGTCACGCCGCTCCGCCAGCGCATCGGCGTAAGCGAAATCGCGCTCGGCACGTTGCGTCAATAGTTCGAGCCGTCGCGCGGAGATAGCTAGCGCCGATCTGGCCTGAACGAGTCGCAGGCCAGAGAGCCAGCGCTCGTCGCCCGCAGCAGCGTCGACATAGTCATCGAAGACTGCGTCCCGGTGGCGGGTTGTGCCGTCGAGAACGCGATTCTCGCGATCGACCTCGAGCTGTTCAATGTCGGCCGCGGTGCGAGCCTCGCGCGCCGCGGCCGCGATCTTCAGCAGATCTTCGACGGCGTAGCTGGCGGCCTCTGGCTCCAGCTCCGGCGCATCCAGCTCCGCGTCGTCCAGCAACGGCAGTAACGCGGTGAAATTGTCGCGTACCGCGTCCAGGAGCGTCTCTGCGATACCCTGGTTCTGTGGTTCCAGGTCGGCGATCTCGATACCCACAGTCGCAAGAAAGGTGTCCTTTCGAGGCTCGATCTCCGCCCGCGGGCCCTCGAAATAAGCCCACGCATCGCTCTGCAGTGCTTCGAGATCCGGCGCCGGCTCGGCACTATCTTCTACCACCTGGGCGATCGCACTGGCTGACAGTAGCAAGCTCAGCAGCGTAACGAGGTGGCGGGTCGAGCGCGGGAATTTCATTGGGAAAGTGGCGGACCGGTTCTTACGTGAAGTTCGAATGCTCCATGCTACGAGAAATCAATGACTCCTGCATTGCTAATCAGGTGTTGCAGTGCACCGCCAAGGCCCGGCGATCAGAAATAAAGTATCCTGTGTCATACCCAATCGAGCGTGGAGTGTGAAAATGCTGGTTGTACATCATCTGGAGAATTCCCGTTCGCAGCGCATCCTGTGGCTGCTGGAAGAGCTCGGCCTTGAGTACGAAATGAGGCGCTACGGCCGCGACAAGCAGACCGGCCTCGCACCACCCGAACTCAAGGACGTGCATCCGCTCGGCAAGGCGCCGGTCATCGTCGACAATGGCGTTACGGTGGCCGAGTCCGGGGCGATCATCGAATACCTCGTGCATACCTACGATGACGGTACGCTGCACCCGGCCGCAGGCACCGCCGACTGGCGTACCTACACCTATTGGATGCACTACGCGGAAGGGACATTCATGCCGCTCATGATCATCTCTTTGATACTGGGACGCATCGAGACTGCGCCCATGCCGTTCTTCGTAAAACCAATAGCGAAAGGCATCGCGGGCAAGGTGCGCGCCAGTTACCTCGACGCCAACGTGAAGAGCAACCTGGCTTTCATGGAGCAGACGCTGAGCGAGTCGAGCTGGTTTTGCGGCGACACGTTTACGGCCGCGGACGTGCAGATGAGCTTTGCACTGGAGGCCGCCGAGGTTCGGACCGATCTTCCAAGGTCTTACCCGCACCTCGCCGATTTCCTGAAGATCGCGCGGGCGAGGCCGGCTTACAGGGCCGCCCTGGATCGTGGCGGACACTATGAATTGATGGGCACCAGCAGAGACTAGGAACGAGCAGGCACGCCGGGCGCCGCTCTTGGGCATTCTACGTATGGTGCGGGCGACCTGCGCTTAACTATGATAGAGCCATTGCTCTTGGAACTTTAGGCCTGTTTTTGGGGAACCACTATGACCGATGTAGCCAATCTCATTCTTATGTCGTCTCTGGGCGGTGAGTTGTCGGACAGCGAGGCGGGCGTGCTGGGCGGCATCATGACGCCACGAGAATTGAAGGGCGATGAGTTTCTGATCATTCAGGGCACCAGCGACGATTCGCTGCATGTGTTGCTGGAGGGCAAGCTGGAGGTCGTCAAACGCACCGGTGGTGGAGATGTGGCCGGGCTTGCGGTGCTGAGAGAAGGCGACCTGGCCGGCGAACTGAGCTTCATCGACGGTCATGAGCACACGGTGGGTTTGCGAGCACTTAGCCCCTGTCATGTGCTTAGTCTGAAGCGCGATGATTTCGAAAAAATAATCGACGAGCATCCTCAACTGGTTTACAAAGTCATGCGCTCCATCGCTCGATCGACGCACCGCATCATTCACCGGATGAATACGGAATTCGTCGAGCTGAACAACTACATCTTCAAGCAGCATGGACGTTACTAAGCCAGGATCCGGGTCTAGCGGCGACTCCGCGCCGCAGGACAACATTGTTCGAAGCAGGCTATCGTAGTTTTACCCCGGCGGTAAGCCGCCATACTCCAGCTGAATTCTCTTACCCCCGGGTGCATTTGGTTATCGTACGGTGGCGGCACCGGAAGCGATCCGTCGAATTGCCGCGCATGTCGCTGACGTAGTCGTGGGTGCCGGAACGGTGCTAAATGCAGAGCAGGTCAAAGTTTCTGCGGAGGCGGGAGCGAGGTTTGTTGTCTCGCCTGGCTTGCACGAATCGGTCGTCACGGAGGCGCAGGCGCGTCACTTACCAATCCACCCTGGCATAGCGACGGCTACTGAAGCGCTGGCTGCCTGGAATCTCGGTATCAGGACGGTGAAGTTTTTTCCGGCTGGTCAGGCTGGCGGCGTTGCGATGCTCAAGGCGCTCAGTTCGGTCTATCGCGACCTGAGCTTCATGCCGACTGGCGGCATTACACCAGAGACACTGAGCGATTACTTGCAGCTGCCCTCTGTGGTTGCGTGCGGTGGGAGCTGGCTGACGCCTGCCAGCGCGATCGAAAATAAGGATTATGCGTCGATAACAGCTCTGGCCGCAGCTGCCTGTGCGCTGGCAGAAAATTCGGCTGCTTGATACCAGGAAACCCGGCGCAAGCAACGCCGTTGGTATCACGCAGTATTGAGGTAGTCTTCGTGGTCCGAGTCGTTGGCCGAATCCTGCCCGCGCCCTTCTTCGAGGCCATTCTCCGCATCGTTGATTAATGCGTTTACGTCCGAATGCGTGTCAGGGTCGTAATGGACAGCTGAAATTTCTACGTCGAGTTCATACTCGGCCTCACCGCGCAGGTTGCGCTCCTCAAGCGCTTGCTCTACACGTTCGCGAGTCACCGCAACGTTCTCCAGCGAAGCGCCCGCCATCAGCACGGCGAAAGCGTCGTGGGTCAGTCGGCCGATGATGTCGGAGTCACGGAAATTCGCCATGAGCAGTTGCGTCATCTCGATGGCGGCGCGATCGCCTTCTTCCTGGCCCATGAAACCCGTGATGACGTTCTGGTTTGCAACTCGGAACAGCATCAAGGTAGCCGGCGAGTCTGTTCGTACACACATGGCTAGCAGGTACTCGGTAACCTGCGAAAAACCAAGGCTGTTCGACAAGCCGGTAACCGGATCGTCATGCATCATGTCGGCCATGGCGAGTTCTTCCTCGACCAGCTGACCGAGTTCCTCGAGCAGCGCGATGTCTCCGTCTTCGATGTCACGTGGTTTACTGTCAATGACACACAGCGTTCCCACCTTGCTGCCATTGGGTGCGCTGATCGGGCAGCCGGCGTAGAAGCGAATACTCGGATTTGTTGTGACGAGCGGATTGTCGCGGAAACGTTCGTCGGTATGCGTGTCGTTTACGATCATCACCTGGTCATCCAGGATCGCATGACCACAGAAGGAGATATCCCGTGGCGTCTCGGTGACTTCGATGCCCTGGTAGGACTTGAACCACTGTCGATCGCTGTCGACCAGGCTGACGAGAGCAATCTCGGTGCCGAATATCCGCTTTGCCAGCCGCGTGACTCGGTCAAAGCGTTCTTCAGGGTCCGTGTCGAGGATTTTCAGGTTGCGCAGGGTCTCAAGACGCAATAACTCATCGACGGGGGTTGCTGGCGTGATCATAGCTTTTGCCTTTCGATACAGGAGCTTATCCAGCCTTATCGGCCTGCTTTGACATAACTTTAGTGGTTTCAGCGTCCTGAATGCGTATCACAGCGCCGTCACAGACGTATTGCTACGCTGTTGCGCATGAAAGACAGAATTGTCGCAACCTTGCTCGGGCTGCCATTTTTCGCGGTTGGCGTATGGATGCTGTGGTCCATCAGCAGCGGGTTTTATGATGCCTGGCAGATGCGCGCCTGGGTGCAGGTCGATGCCAGGCTGACTCGTGGTGGCTACGAGACACATTCTGGCGACGACTCCGATACCTACGAGGCCTACGCCGCGTACACGTACAGCTACGGCGGTGAGCGCTTCACGGGAAGCCGCGTGTCGCTTAAAAGTGGCGCCGATAATATCGGTGACTATCAGCAGGACATGGGTCGCCGCCTGCAGACAGAGGCGGCCAGCGGCGGCAATATAGTGGTGTATGTCGATCCCGAGGAGCCGCGTGCGTCTATTCTCGATCCCAATCTGCGCTGGGGCCTGATCGGCTTCAAATCCATTTTTCTGTTTGTGTTCGGCGGTTTTGGACTTGGCCTGATTGTCTTCGTCTGGCGGGCCGCTCCTGAAAAAGACGCCGACTTGCCCGAGTATCGTGAATCCCCCTGGCTGATGAACGACAGATGGCAATCGCCGCAGATTCGCTCCAGCTCCAAAGCGACGATGTGGGGCGCGTTGGCATTTGCCGCATTCTGGAACCTGATTTCCGCGCCGCTACCGTTCCTGTTGTACGAGGAGGTGGCGCAGAAAAAAAACTACCTGGCTCTGATCGGTCTGTTGTTTCCGGTCGTTGGCATAGGCCTGCTGGCCTGGGCGATGCGACGCGTATTCGAATGGCGGCGTTTCGGTCCGGCGCCGGTGACGCTGGATCCCTTTCCTGGCTCAATTGGGGGTCATGTTGGTGGCGCCATTGACCTGAACATCCCGTTTGACCCCGACGCTCGATTCCAGCTGACGCTGAATAACCTGCACAGCTATGTCTCTGGCAGCGGCAAGAACAGGAGTCGCAAGGAAGAGGCCGAGTGGCAGGACAGCATGGTTGCGTTTGCTGAGCCGGGTGCCAATGGCACGAAGCTGACGTTTAGATTTGACGTGCCTGAGGGGCTAACAGCTTCCGATACGGAGCGTAGCGATAGCTACTACATCTGGCGTCTGAATCTGCGCGCAGAGCTTGCCGGTACTGACATTGATCGGAGCTATGACATGCCGGTATACGCGACATCAACTACCTCACGCCGAATACCGGAGCGGGCGATACAGAAGGCGAGGAATGAGCAGGATCTCTTGGACGATCAGTCCGTCGGAGAGATAGTCGCGATACGAAACAGCGGTATAGGCAAGCAGATGCACTATCCGATGGGGCGTCATTTTTCTTCATCGCTCGTCGGGATCACAGTCGGCGCGATTTTTGCCGCCGCTGGCTGGTACCTCGTTGTTCACGAGGGTCAAACAGTTTTTGGCGGCGTGTTCGGCCTGGTCGGTTCCCTGATCGGGCTGTTTTGCCTGTACCTGGTAGTGAATTCACTGGAAGTCTCGAAGCAGGCCGCTGAGATCACGAGCGTGCGTCGCATCCTGGGCATACCGATAAGTCGTCAACAGATGCATCAGAACAGCCTGGTTCGTTTCAAGAAGAAAAGCACGATGAATGCCCAGTCCGGGGGTAAACACACCGTGTTCTATTCGATCTTCGGCGTCGACAGCCAAGGCAACGAAATCCTGCTGGGTGAGGGATTCAAAGGTGAGAGTGAAACCCGTGCGGCGATCCGCATGATTGCGCGGGAGTTCGGGCTTCAACGGCTGCCTGAACTCGGCCAGCCGGAAGAGGGCGACAACGCGTTCGGCGTTCTGAACTAGTGACGTCTTAAGTCGCCGCCGCTAGCGACCGGTACGACGCCGTGTTGGCGCAGCATTTACTAGGACGCTTGCTGCGTGTGTCTACCGCTCTACGCGACCAGAGCGATGACGCGCCGCCGGGACAGCGCGCGGCGCATGCAGAAGATTCTTCGCCTTATTGATTCCAGAATTTCCACCAGGGCTTTTTCCCTTTCTTCTCATTGCTTTCGGTTTCGTTATCCGCATCCAGCGAATCAGTGGCATCGTCGACGTCGATCATTTCGCCTTTGTCACCCGCTTTGTATTCTTCCTTTATAGCCTTGCGCTCATCGCGCCGCGCCCGCATTTCCTGCGACTTTTCATTGCCGCGACTGGCGGCGTTGTCCAGGCCCTTGGCCGCGCGATCTCCTCCTTCAATGGCTTCGTGAGGCGCCTTGCCGTGATCTGAATCGTCGCTGTCTGAATCACCGCTGCTTGAATCGTCGCTGTCAGAATCGTCGTTTTCCGCATCGTCGCCAGATTCATCCTCCATGGCATCGCGGGCTTTGTCCTTGTGCTTTTTAACGCGCCGTTTCGCCTGATCTTCCTCGATCTTGGCACGATCTCCTACGTCTTGTGCATCACCCTGAATGACGTCCTTGGTTTTTTTGTCGTTTGTCCGACCTTCTGCATCCGCCAATGACGCAGACATGACTGCAACTATCGCGACCAATGCCGCGAGGATTCCTAGGTGATTCATAGGATTTTCCTCTAAGTATGAGTGCAAGAGTGTAGCGACGTGCTTGCAGGCCGACTAGTCAATGACTGTGAAGTTTTGTTACAAAATCGAATCGTTGCACGTCACAATTGTTGACAATCTTCCGGATGAGAATGCTCTAAAGTGCTTCTCTGTATTGGGATCTCTTTCAGGGGAAAAACATGGATATCAAAAGCTTGGCGACTCAACTGTTGATGAGCAAAATCGGTGCCGCAAATGATTCTGGCGCGGCCGCTTCAGCACTCGACGATCTGGTGGGTGGCAGTAAAGGTTTCGACCTCGGCGACATCGTCGGTAAATTCACTGGTGGGGGCGGCGACCTGGCATCGAAGGCTAAGTCCTGGCTGGGCGACGGCTCCAACGAGTCAATTTCACCGGCACAGATTCAGGATGCAATTGGCGGAGACAAGATCGAGGCGTTTGCAGCGAAGCTCGGCATCGGCCGGGATGAAGCCAGCAGCAGTCTCTCGCAAATACTGCCGGAACTGATCGACAAGGGCAGCCGAGGCGGCAACTTGCTCGACTCTGTAGGCGGTGTCGGGGGACTGGCGAGCCTGGCCGCGAAGTTTTTCAAGTAGGCTTCACCATTTGCCACGAAAAACGGGGCAAATGTGCCCCGTTTTTCGTGCTCCCGGTGGTCACGCGATAGCGGCCTTACGATGGACCTTGTTCGAGGATGACCGCAATAAACGCATCCGCCTCCGCGATAGAGCGGTTCATATCTGCGATAAGGGAATCGACGTTGGATTCGATAATCGTTGCTTCTCCCTCAAGCGCCACGATCGCCGAGAGATTGAGATTGTGCTTTAGATACAAAACCTGGTCCTGGAATGATGCGAGAACGGGCAGCATACGGTCTTCTATTTGCCGCATTGACGAAATCAGGCGAGTCGCATGTTCACGAGTCTGATCAAATTGCTGCTGCGCAATACGGCGCAGCGTCGGATCATTGTAGTCATCAAGTTCGGAGCGCCATTCGTCGAGCAGGCGATTGCTGGCTGTAACCACGCGATCGATACGCTTGCTGATTTTGTCCGCCGCTGCCTGGCTGCGCTTGTGAGCCGCATTGAGCTTGGTGTACTGGCGTTCGAGATTGCTTTCCGGAAGATTGACAACAGCCTTGAATTCCGTGAGCGCATCACGAAATTGTTCTGCGCCGGCATGCTGGCTGTCGCGGGCTTCCTCGACACGATCTACAAGCACGTCGCGCGGTTCCTTCCACAACCAATCAATGCCCGGACTGAGATTGGCTGTGGCAAAATAGCCTGTCCCGAGCAATGCGATCATGGCCACCCAGGATCGCTTCTTTTTGAGAATTGACGGCATCAACGGTATGATTTTCGTTAACAATGGATTCATCAAACAACCCGGCAGTTCAGGAGCGAACGCAACGATGACACAACTATCCGGTAACGTGCAAATGGCCCGATTCGGTTTGATCTCCGTCTTCCTCCTGGTGTTCACGGGCTGCGCATCGGTTCAATATTCGGCGCTGGAAAAGGTCGGCATACATAAACGCGACATCCTTGTTGACCGAGTCGAGGATGCTCGAGATGCCCAAGGTGAGACACGCGAGCAGTTGGTATCGGCCTATGAGGAGCTCAGCGCCCTGGTTGGGCATGAGGGCGGCGAGCTTGAGGAAAGATACAAGCGGCTAAGCAAGGAGGTCGAGCGCTCTCGAAGTGCAACTAAAGATCTCGACGAGCACTTGTCAGATATCGATAGCGTCAGCGAGGACCTGTTTGATGAATGGGAATCAGAACTGGACCTGTACAGCAGTGCCGCGCTGAAATCCGATCAGGAACGAAAGCTCAAGCTTGCGCGCAGACAGTTTTTGACAATGCGCGATCGCATGCAAACGGCACGCAATCGGGTAGATCCGGTCTTGGCAGTATTAACCGACAATGTCTTGTTCCTTAAACACAGCTTGAATGCCCAGGCCCTGGCGGCGCTGCGTGGCCAGACGTCGTTGCTGGAGGGCCAGGTCGATGCCTTGATCAAGGATATGCAGGTGGCCATCGACGAAGCCGATGCCTTCATCAACCGGATGCGAGGCCTTTGATGGGCACGACACCCTGCTGGCGCAGCATTTCTTCGGCACGTTTGCTACCTGTCTTGCGCCAGACCTGGTAGGTGCGAAGGACGTCAATATCCGATCCCTGCCTTTCGCGATCGCGAACTTCGTTTAGTACGTCAACCAGTACCTGGAACTTGGCGGCGAGTTCGCCGTAGGTATCCCCGAACGCGCGACCCCGAAACGTGCCGCGAACCTCGTCCGACAATGACCCGTACGCGCTACCACCCATGTGAATGTAGTAATCGAGATCCACCGCGTGCGTCGCGAGACTGTCCGCAAAGAACCCGGAAATGAACAGAGCCACGTCGCCGATTCGCTGCAACGCGCTGTTTCGTTGTTCGGGGCTGGGTGCGTCGCTCGCGTCGGCGAGCATCAGCGCAAGCGGCTTGAGTCCAAAGACCTCGCCGTCGTCGTCATACAGTTCTTCGGAACGCGAATAGAGAGTCAATAAGTTGACGACGTAGTAGGTTGCATCTGGCTTAACGTCGACACCATGCTCAGCAATGACGCCTTCAACCGACGTCCGGAAGTAGTCCAGCAAATTGGCTACTGGCACTACCCGATCATTGCTGCTCGTCTCGCGCATAGCCTTGCGTCCTCTTCGGCAAACAAAACCTGCTTCAAGGTATAGCGCAATTATAGCGGCAAGCGTGTGACCTGATTCACAGTAGCGCAGCGTGCCTGGTTGTAATTGTCAGCCTGCGGCGGTGGACTTCACCTCAACGGAGTCCAGCGCGTCCTTCGGCACTTCGGCGTAATGACTGAAGTCCATAGTGAAACTTCCGTCACCCCCGGTTAGCGATTTCAGCCGCGAATGATAGTCCTGGATTTCTTTCAACGGTGCCTGCCCGGAAACCACGATACGGTCATTCGGCAGCGCTTCTGTGCCGGTGACCATGCCGCGCATCGATGACAGGTCGCCCGTTACGCCACCCGCACATCGACTTGGCGCCGTGACGGTGACGTCGACAATCGGTTCCATGACGATCGGCGCCGCCTCGGAGACTGCGTCGAGGAAGGCTTTCTTGCCTGCTGCCACGAAGGCGATCTCCTTGGAGTCCACGGCATGATGCTTGCCGTCATAGACGGTGACTTTGATGTCCTGCATGGCGTATCCGTAGACTGCTCCGGCTTCCATCACCTGGCGGACACCGGTTTCCACGGCGGGGATGTACTGGTAAGGAATCGAACCGCCGACGACGGCGCTCGCAAACTCGAAGCCCTGGCCCGCCGGCAAAGGTTCTATGCGCAGAAATACTTCGCCAAACTGACCAGCGCCGCCGGTCTGTTTCTTGTGCCGGTGATGACCTTCAGCTTTCCGCGTAATAGTCTCCCGATACGCGATGGAAGGCAGAGAAGTGATGACCTCCAGGTTGTGTCGATCAGAGATCTGTTCGAGCACTGTGCGTAAATGCAGGTCACCGAGTCCGCGTAACACGATTTCATTCAGGGCCGCATTGTGCTCCACCTGCAGGGACGGATCTTCCGCCTCGGCTACGTGCAACGCGTCGGAAGTTTTCTGCGCTTCGTTATCACTCGGCGGCTTGATCGCGAGTCCATACATCGGCCGCGGCAGGCCGATCGCTTTCAGGTGAAAGTGGTCTTCGTCGTGCGAATCATGCAGTACGGCATCATAGTGGACTTCGTCCACGCGCGGGATCGCACAGATATCGCCCGGCACGCCGATACTTGCTTTGGTGTGCGTACCACCGTTGACCTTCAACAGTTGATTCACCTTGATCGGTTTTCTCGCGTCGCCGACGAACAGCTGATTGCCGGGCCGGATCGTCCCCTGGTGAATTCGAAAAGTGCCCAGTCGGCCTTTGAACGGATCGATATTCACCATGAACACATGCGCGATCGCGTGAGCATCCGGGTCCGTCGAAATGACGACTTCTTCTACGTCGACACCCTCACCCTTGAGAAAGCGCGGCGGATTGCCCTCCATCGGGTTGGGCATCAACGCCTCAAAGATATGCAATAGCTGTTTGATTCCAGACCCGGTCTTCGCAGAAACAAAACAGACGGGGATCAGGTGGCCTTCTCGCAGCGCTTTCTCAAAAGGATCATGCAGCTGCTCGGGCTTTAGTTCCTGCCCCTGCTCGAGATAAACCTCCATCAGCGCCTCATCAACCTCGACGACCTGATCGACGATCCGCGTGTGGGCTGTATCCACATCACTGAACATGGTCGGGACGTCTTCCGGCTTGAAGAAGCAGTCGACGACGCTACTGCCGTCGGCGGAGGGAAGGTTGAGCGGCAGGCATTCCTGGCCGAACGCCTCGCGGATATCGACCAGCAGTTTTTCCAGGTTCAGCTCCTCGGCATCGATTTTGTTGACGATGATCATGCGGCACAGTTGCTGCTTCTTCGCCGCCTCCATCATGCGCCGGCAGATCATGTCGACGCCGTCCTGGGCATTGATCACCAGCGCGGCTGTTTCGACGGAGGGCAGCACGGACAGGCCGCGGCCGATAAAGTCGCGGTATCCGGGTGTATCGATGAGGTTGACATGGATGCCACCATGATCGAGGTGACATACCGCGGCATATTGTGAGTGCCCGAGCTGTTTCTCGCGGGGCGTGTAGTCGGACACGGTCGTGCCTTGTTCCACCGAGCCGCACGCAGGAATGGTGCCACCGGCATGCAGCAGCGCCTCGGCAAGCTGCGTTTTGCCGCCGTTGCTGGGCCCCACAAGACATACGTTTCTAATATCCCTGGATGTATACGCCATCGCCGATTCCCCTGCATTTATTGGATAGGCTGATTATGGCGCTACCAGCGGCAAGCGCTATACGGTTATTCCGAAGGCAGAAGGGATTGTTTTGACTCAGGATTTGGCAAACATTTGGGGCACCGCCTGCTGTGCTAAAATCTTGGCTGCCATCAGGATGGAGGGGTTACGATGCGATTTTTCTCCTTTTTGGCGCTATTGCTGTCGACAACGGTAGCAGCCGAGGCGCCGGTATCTGCAGAGCTCGTGAGCGACCCCTTACGGGAGTCGGTGCAGACTGAAGTTTCCGTAAGTGGCAACGTCATCGTTGGCGTCATGACGCTGGCGGCGGCCGGCGCAATTGCTGAAGACCAGATTGTAGTCCAGTCGGTGGCGGACCCTAAAGAAAAACAAAAACAAGTCTGCCTGCGGGTCGCCTCGCGCGATGGCATATACACGTCCAGGAATGCTTATAAGCTGCCGGAAGGAGAAAGCCGCCCCGTCCATTTGCCGTACGTATCGGAACACAAGAAACAGGTGAGGCCATACCTCACCGACGACAGGATTGCGCTGGCGGCAACTGCGGGCAACTGCGACTCCGGAAGCTCTGAATTTTTCCTCGTGTCCAGGCAAGAACTGACGGAGCCATCGGAGGTCGTAATCTACCTGAACTCTTTCGGTGCGACTGACGTCTTCTACATGCTCGATGATGAAGAGCGAAATCTCGGTGATAAAGAGCGAAAGCTCGATTACAAAAAGCGAAAGGCGTGTGAGTACGTCACCGAAGGTCGACGTACATCGTACGACTATATCTGCCCGCTGAAATCGGTCACGGCGGGCAAATCTGTAGCCGTTACGATCATTCGCGAACGATTTGGCCGTGAACAGCCTTTGATAGACATTACGATAGTTGGTGCCATGAAAGTCGACGCCCCTCAATGAGCGATCCGGCAAGTGACATTCCGAATATAGAACCCGCCAAGCCGATTTCTGCCTGGAAACTCGCTATTGTCGTGATGATGGCGGGTATCGTCATTTTCATCGGCTTCATACTGTTTCGCCTCGTGCTACCGACTAATTGGGCATTTACCGTCGAGGCCACAACCGACGTGATTGAGGTCGAAATGCGGCCCGCTACAGAAGCTCGTTGGCTTGTTGACGGTGCGACCGTTTGCTCTCGAGACGCCGCACTTCAATTTCCGGAAAACTATGTCGTCAAGGAGCGGCCCAATCCATGCGATGGCCGTAATTGGCACGCCTGGCGCAGCCCGGATGCTGAGCAGGTATTGCGATTGAACGGCGGAGCGTCCGCAACGATGCAGTTGCGCCCGCACGGGGGCTTTGCGGTTTCGCTGCGCTCGTCGGACGGTAAGTCCCTCGGCGGATATTCAGTCGTCGGAGTTGTCGACGAAGTGGCGCTGGATTCCGTCGTCAATCTGATCTGGATGAAGGTTCCGAAGCAATCTCTGACGCTGCCGTTCTCAGGCGAGACGACTCTGGGCCGCGCTGTCAGTTGGTTCGACACACGCGTGCTGCACAGCGGCAAGGTCGTCGTGTATACAGCAGACGAATCGGCCGATAAACGCACGATGATCGACGAGGCTGCCCTGATGCTCGGTGACCAGGTCCGACTGGCGGCGCCGGAGCTCAAGCCTCGCTGGCTCGCGCCTCAGCCTCCCTGGCCCGAGCTCGAGCGTCCGTGGCACAAGCCCCGGCGTCCGTGGCCGAAAGGCTTCGTTTATGTGACCGTCGAAGACGGCCAAGAAACCATGCAGGTCGTCGCTTTCGGCCGCGCCGGTAGTATAGGTATCGAACGATTCGGGGGAAGCGGTTACGACTTCGAACCCGCCAGGATACGTGCGCTGGCAGCCGATCCGGCGGTTGCGTTCTGGGGCTCCATCCTGGCCGCGTACATGACGTTAATCCTCAGCCTGCAGCCCTTCGTCGGTGGTGGCAGTAGCGACGCGGAGCAGCCGGGCAACGCGACGGATTTACTGAAGCGCTTCAATCGATGGCTTCACAGCAGGCCGAGAAAATGAAGCGCTATGAGCTATTCGGCCTTTTTGCACTTCTGACGCTTATGCAGCCGGCGTTGGCGCAACAGACCCTCGTACGATCTTACGAGAATGCGGCGCTCGAAATCGGCCAGGGTTACCTGGCGCATTACGGCGATCGCTGTGTCGTTATCCTGCCGACACACGTCGCCAAAGAAGCCGGCGAAATAGCCGCGTTTCTTCGCGAAGGCAGCGAAGCACTGCTCGGCGAATCCGTCGCGGTTGCGGACCTGGGCGATGATGTGTCCATAGCCGACGTTTCCGGCGGGATTAAGTCGGACTGTGGCTATAGCACGATGGCCGTAAGCCGGGCGGTAAGCAGCCGGATCAAGGCAAATGCACTTGCGAGCGTTCGCTCCGTCAACGGCGACGGCAGCATTGCGCAGCTATCCGTAACCATCGTCGACGACGATGGCGAGACTTTCCTGCGCGTACAACCAACCAACGGTATGAATCAACTGCGCAAGGGACAGAGTGGCAGTCTGCTGATGTCGGGGGATACGCCGATAGGCATGCTGCTATCGGTTAATGCGCGTTTTGGCGTCGGCAAAGTCATACGTCTGGACAGGATATTTGAGAAGGTCGACCGTTTCGTCAGTGGCGGCAATGCGAGGGTGGCGTCTACAGCGTCGTTGGCACCCGCACAACCGGCGGTCAAATCTCAGCCCAAGAAAAGCGGTGCGATCACGAGCTGGTCGGCATTGCCTGTCGACGCACAGCACAGGGCAGGCAACCTGGTCGCCAACGACGAGTCGCCACCGTGGATCGCCAATGTTGACTCCTGGCCGGTCGACATTGAAATGGATCTGCCCGGGGATCGGATAGCCATAGTGGGCATAGAGCTCGACGGTCGGGGCGTTGCTGACAGCGGCACATTACCGGCCACGGTCGAGCTCATGGTGAGCGGCAGTGAGTCCGGTCGCCGCTGGCGTAGCGTTTCAGGCGGGGCTATTGTTTTTGACAACGGCGTTGCGAAGATTGCGATCGCGCCGAGCTGGGCCCGGCACATTCGCCTCATCATCAGCAGTGCCGCCAACGGAGGCAAGACTGTGGCGCTGGCTCGGCTACGCGTTATTCCAGCTAACTAACGAATCTTCGCGGTGGCAATAAAGTTGCCGTAACCGCCCTTGCTAATCCTGATCGGGCCCTTCATCGTGGTCTCGTCGACGAGCGAAAGCCTGCCGCTGTCGTAGCTGTAACTGAAGGTGAGTTCCAATCCCGTGACCTGGCCCTTGTACCTTCTGTCGATATTGAAGATGCCCGTTTTCTTGTCGGATTCGGCGATTGGTAATGCGTAGGCGTTGCCATTGGCATTCAGGACCGCCTGCGACTTGGCCTGAACTTCGGCAGGTTGGCTTTTGTCGATCTCCAGGGACATCACGATACGATTCAGGCTAAGCACCGACTCCTTAAAAGCCATCGCCTGCATTAGTGTGTCGGCGCTCGCGAGGCCCGTATCAATAGCGATCTGGCGCATGGCTTCGTCACCGCTGTTGACCATGATGTCAAAACTTGCCAGCCGCATATTCTGATCGGGGCCGTTCAGGACAGCCTTCAGCTCTTCCATCTCGCGGGCCCTGGCACGTGCCTGTTCCAGCATTTCGGTGGCACTGGTCTGTGCGAACGCCACAGTCGAGCCGGCGAATAAGCCGGTCAATGTGCACAGGATCGCAACGAGGGTAATGATTTTCTTCATGAGCTACTCCAATCTAGCCGCCGCTTCCGATATTGGTTGACCGGAACCAGAGTTCACCTTTCTTAAGACGACGCACGCAGATCAGGACCACGATTATCGAGACAAAGAGAATAATCGAGCCAAAGGTCGGCCCGAAAAGAAATGCAAAAAAGGATAGTACCAGCGGCAGCACGATACCGTAGCCAATCGTCTGGCCCTTGCGGTACACGTTGCCAGACGCCTCCGTGTAGCCCTTGCGGGCGCGGCAGCCCGGACAGACGCTAGCCGTATTACTGACTACGGTTTCGCAAAACGGGCATTGTTCCTGGTCGGGGCCAATCGTTTTCGGCACGGGCGCGCCGCATTTCGGGCAGGACGCTGCGGAATCCGAGACCTCGTTGCCACAGTCTTTGCAAGTAATCAAAGCCATCGCACACCTCGTTCTTTCTTGTTCTGGGTGTTGCGGAGCGGATGATCAATTGAACGGGAACCACATTGAGCCCACTCCTGACGGGCTCAATCGTACAGCTTTTGCAGTGGATTTTCAGCGCGGAGGCGGCGAGCTGGAGCCAGTCTAAATCGTCGCGGGCAATACCGGCAGGATCACCAGGTCGCCATCGATGCCGATGAACTTGCGTGCAAGGCTGGAGCGACGCTCAGACTTAGCTTCAAGAAACACGGTACGAATGCAGCCCGCTGACTGTCCGAGAAGCTCGGCCTCAACGGCAACCTCGTAGTGCTTGCCATTGCTGCGGAACAGCAGCGACCGGTTTCGATCATGCTTCGACCAGCCGACGAAATGGCGGGGATTCTTGAGCGCCACCTTGCGACCGTCTTTGAGCAGCGCGAAGCACTCTGCGTAGCGCATCGGGATCTCGACGACATATTCCTCGACGTCCGCGTGGCTCGCGCATTGCAGCGGAATTGCTTCATCCAGTGCCCTGACCATGTTCTCTTCATCGCCAATGCTGGCGCCAAAAAGTGCGTTGATAAGCTTCCCACAGACTGAAATGGGCGTTTGAAGCTGCTGCTGCGTCATGTCGATCTCCATCTGTGTGTCCGGTCTGGGCGTGCGTCTGTGTTTACGTGACTTACATCCTACCCATACTTATTAACAAATTTCACAGAAAGAATTTCACACTGTTAATTTCACAAAACGGACGTATTCCCCTTTTGGTCATTGGTAGCAGGGCTTGAGCCTCGCCCGTGCGCAAGGGCTGGGCAAGCCGTCCGTTGACAGGAGTTGTATCGCTTAGCCCGGATCTATATCGGCTTCTGCGCGTTTCGCGATCTCCCGCGTCATGCCGCGAAAGATGAATGCGTGAAACGGCAGCAAGACGAGCCAATAGAGGATGCCCCAGACACCAGCCGGGTGAAAATACGCGGTCACGGTAATCGTGCGCCGATCTTCTCCCGTTTCTGCAACATCAAATTCCAGGACTCCGGCGCCCGGGGCCTTCATTTCCATCACTAGCGTAAGCTGTTTGCCGGGCTGCACGGCGATGACTCGCCACGCATCAACCGCGTCGCCTACGCGAAGCTCGTCTGGATGGCGGCGCTTGCGGCGGAAGCTCGGGCCGCCGACGATCCAGTCCAGGGCTCTTCGCAGCCACCACAACACGCCTGCATAGAAGAAGTCGCCCTGATGACCGACACGGCAGATGACGCGCCATAAGGCGTCCGCGGACGCACTGCTGTCGGCACTGTCGCCGGCCTGTTTCGAGTAGAAGCCATATTGCGGGTGAAATTCGCGACAGGCGACGGAGCCTTCAACCCAGCGTGCGGGTACCGCATGCTTGCGATCCGCTTCGAGCGCCTCGACCGCCGCATCGCGAAACCCCAGGAGTTCCTGCGGAACGAGCTTGGCCAGCCTATCATCGTCGGCAATGACATCCTGCGACAGCCCGTCGATCAGAGCGCGTGCGATATTCGTTGGTACCGACGTAACGAGCCGTAGCCAGTAAGAGGACAAGCGTGGCGTCAGAACGCCAACGGGGATGATGCGCGGCTTCTTGCCGACGAGCTCGGCGTACTGCCGCATGATCTCCTCATAGGTCAGGTCATCAGCACCGCCAACGTCGAAGATTTCGCCCGCGGTTTCCTCGAGCAGCGGCGCGTCCGCGAGATAGCGCAACAGGTTACTGAGAGCAATCGGCGTCGAGCGCGAGACTACCCAGCGCGGCGTGATCATGACCGGCAGGTGATTGACCAGGTCGCGAATCACCTCCCAGGCGGCCGAGCCAGGCCCGATGATCATGCCCGCACGGATTTCCGTTACCGGAACGCTGCCAGCGCGCAGAATGTCGCCGGTTTCCTGCCTTGAGCGAAGGTGTGTTGACTCCGGTGCATTGGGCACCAGCCCGCCCAGGTAGACGATGCGCTGCACGCCCTGGCGTGCCGCCGCGTCGGCGAAGTTGCGTGCAGCGGTCGCGTCCAGTTCCGGAAAGTTCTTGCCCGCTGCCATCGAATGCACGAGGTAATAGGCGATGTCGACGTCTTCGAGCACGCGGTCCAGCGTTTCGGGCCGCAAAGCGTCAGCCTCGGCGAGAGCGACGCCCTGCCACTGGCGGCTTTCCAGGACTTCGACATTGCGCGATGTTACACGCACCGAAAATCCCTGTGCGGCGAGGTACGGTGCGAGGTTGCTACCAATGTAGCCGCTCGCGCCGAATACGAGCCGGTAGCTCAACGGTATCCCGGGAAGCACGGCAAGCAGCCGGTCAACCGCGAAAACTCGTACCGAAGTAAGAACGGGTCGCCGTCATCGCCATAGGCGATCTGGAAGCACTGTGACTCAAAGCTGTTCATTGCTGTGCCTCACTAACCTGCGCGCGCTGGATGGCGTGCTCGTATTGCCATGTAGGAAGTCAGGGCCCGCAGGCCAACGTTTTTCATGGCCAGAGCCTGAGGCGCGCCGAATTCGCTGTCAACAGGGGCATGTACTCAGGTGGCTTCATCTTTCGAAGCCTCAGGATAAGGGGAGATATTCTGGACAAGATCTGCGCGACGCACCAGGACTACCTATGGGACATCCTCGTGCAGACTCCCTGATTTCGGGACGATAACGGGCTAGAAGCTGCGTTTCGATTCCAGCAAAAATTGCACGGTGTCGATAGAAGCATCGCCGCCGAGTGGGAAAGCGACGTCGAGATGGATCATCTTGCCGGAGCTGCTGCGGGTCGGCGCGAAGCGCAGGCCGAAGCCGACATCGCTGAGCCAGTCGAAACGTCGGCCGCCGACAGGGTCTTCGCCCCAGACGCGGCCAGCGTCCGCGAACACTGCGCCGCCGATACGCACGAGACGAAACGGGTACCAGTCGGTAAAGAAGCGCTGCTCCAGTGTGAGCAACAGCTTTCTGTCGCCACTTTGGTAGCGCAGGGGGTAGCCACGAAGTCCGCTGTCGCCGCCGATCTCGACCGGATTGTCGAGATCAAGCGAATGGCCGATAGTCGCGCTCAGCCCCGCGTAGAACAGGCGCTTTGTCGACTGCGTGTGGTAGTACTGGGCATGAGCGTTAAGCAGGCTATTTTTCGCGTGACCGGATTCGACGCGTCCTGCCGCATTAGCTGATAGCAGCAGGGCTCGTCTGTCGAGCGAACCAAACCCCAGGCTCCCACGTGCTGCGAAGATCAAGGCGTCCCTGTCGGCGCCTATGGATGTGTCGGACCAACCCAGCGTCGCTGACAGGTACGAGCCCAGGTAAAAGTCCTCTGTCTTGCCGATCTGTTCGCGATTCCTGGCCTTTTCGAACTGGTCTTCGAGAATCTGCATGTCCAGGAATACGTAGACGAGGTCGCGATTCTCGGGTATTACGGCCGGCAGCGTCGGGTTGGTCGCCGCCGAGAAACGGTTATCGTCCCTGACGATGCCGGCCGTCCAGCGCCGCACCCAGCCGTCCTGCAGGCCCCGGGACCAGCCTCCGAAAGCGGACTGGTAGTCTCTCTCGTGCCGGTACTCCGCGGCTTCCTCGCCCAGCGCGTAAAGTGCTTCGCGGCGCTCGTCCTCGAGCAGCCAGCCCCCGGCTGACCAGCGCGTGTCGAGCGCATAAAAGGGCCTGATGGCCGACAGCAGGTTGAACTTGCCGTCCGAGTTGTCGGATAGCTTGAGCCGCGCCGAAACCCAGCTGCGACCAAGGTGCTGATCGGAAAATTCGAAGCTGTCGGAGGTACGATCGACGTCTTCGATCCGCGCGACGCGCACAAGCTGTCCACGCCCAAGCAGGTTGGATTCCTCAAGACCGTACTTGGTGCGGTTTTCGCCACCACTGCGCGATAACGAGATATCCGGACTTAAAGTCCAGACATCCCGAGTGCTCACCGTGAGGTCGACGACGCCGTTTTGGTAACGGGTCGGCCTGATATCCGCGTCAAACAAGTACGGATTCCCGCGCAAGATTCTTTCCGACTCGTCGACCTGTCGGACCGAATAGGTGTCGCCGCTCCTGAACAGCAGCTGTTTCTGTAAGACCTTATCCTGGGAAACGATATGCAGACGGTTGGCAAGGCGATACAGCCAGTTATTTTCTTCGGGATTCGACAGGTCGAATACATTGGATTTTTCCAGCCGTATCTCGCCGATAACCGCGTTCTCTTGTTCCAGGGCAGCGCCTGCTGGCAGCTCATCTGCAATGGTGGCAGACGTCAGCAGTGTGGTGAGCGCAAGAACGAAAGAACGCATTTCCGGTTTCCAGCTAAAACAGTCCCAATGCTATCGGCTTTTGCTGGAACGTGTGGGGGAAATCTCGGACCAGGGACCCCCTAAGGTTTGCTAGTCGTCGGCCGATACGCACTGATGACTACAGTTGAGCGATAATCCATGCTGAATCAAGCCACACACCTCTCTCTGGCGCCACGGCTACTACCGGGCGCCGAAATAGTTACAGATGAGTCGCGGGAGCTGGACAGGAACTTCCGGCGGTTCTATATCGAGCGAACGTTATCCATCACTCGGGCCGCGCTCGGTCTGTGGATAGCGCTGATGATCTCGGTCTCCGTACTGGACGCGTTCCTGATGCCGTCCAGGTTTGTCGAACAGACGGCCTGGCTGCGCATCCTGGCCATGTTGATGCCTGTGTCAGTAGCGCTGGGCGCGACTTTCCTTGTTAAACAACGACTCTTGCTGCCCTACGTGACGGCCTCTGCCGCGTTTCTTGCCGGCGTTGCGGCGTTGGCCGTTTCTGCGAGTGCGATGCAGATTGGCGCAACGGACACTTACTGGTCGTTTCTATTCGCGACATTCAGCATCTACCTGGTTTTGGGGCTGACATTGCGGCAGAGCATAAGCGCTGCGTGGCCATTGTTTATTGGCTACCTGGCGATTAGCAGTGTGCCCGGCGTGCCGGCCGAGCAAAGTATTTACGGCGCCGTCTTTCTCGGTGTGCTGAATCTCATCGGCACGTTCACAAGCTACCGCCTGGAACGCAGCGCACGGGAAACCTACGACAACAAGCTTGAGATCCTGCGGCTCGAGCGAACCGACGGCCTGACGGGTCTTTTTAGTCGCCGTGCTTTCGATCAGCACGTCAGGCAAATCTGGAAACAGGCGCGGCGCGACGAAAAAAGTGTCGCCATCGTGGTCGCGGATATTGATCACTTCAAGCTTTACAACGACTGCTACGGTCATCGCATGGGCGACGGCTGCATACGCGCTGTGGCGGATGTCGTAGCTGACAGCCCCAATCGGCCACTCGACATGGTCGCGCGCTACGGCGGTGAGGAGTTTGTGATCGTATTGTACGATCCAACGGCGGGTTTCCTTGAGACCTTCACGCGCGGAATATGCCAGAAAGTCATCGACCTGAATATCGAGCACAAGGCGTCCGAGACAGCGCCAGCCGTGTCGCTGAGTATAGGCGCAGCGATCACGGAGGCGGCGGGCCACGTCAACCCGGATCACCTGATACGACAGGCCGACGACGCCTTGTACGAAGCCAAGAATCAGGGTCGCAACCAGGCCATCGTCTATCGCACCGAGTGGGGACAGCAAACGACGGCTAGCTTGGCAGCAGTGCTGACTTAGCTGGGTCTTACGACATTCGCGATAGCCACGTTTTGTGTGCAAACTCGGGGGATGACGAATGAGACACTCCACAAGTGGTCCAGTAACAGGCTTCTGTTCCTTTGCGTGCTCGTTGTCTTGGTTTCGAGCTTCTTCGTCTCGCAAATCCAGCGCTCTTTTGGCGACGTCCAGGTTCGCGATGTAAAGATCCCGACGCAGAACGGCCAGTGGGTCGCAGGCGATCTGTTCAAACCGAACTCGGCTACGGCCGAGAACCCAGCGCCGTTTATCGTCGTAGTACCCGGTTTTCAACGCTCCAAAGAGTCTCTGTCAAATATAGCTATCGAACTCGCACGTCGAGGGTTTGTGGCGCTTAGTATCGATCCCTATGCGCAGGGTGGTTCCAGCGCCTCGTTAAGTCGCATCGCCGCGACAACCGAGGGCTACGGCATGTTTGCGGTTGTTGACTATGCCGCGAGCTCAGAGAACCTCAACTACATCGACAAAAAGCGAATCGGGGCCACCGGGCACTCGGCGGGTGGCAATGCGGCCATTCGCGGGGCTAATTACTTCGGCCGGGAAGCGCAGCGAAAGGGCCTGCCGAGCAAACTGCACTCGGTTTTTGTCTCTGGCTACGTATTGACGCTGCGCGATGAAGTCCTGCAGGACGTGCGTTCGAATGTTGGCGCGAGCTACGCGCTGTTCGATGAAGGCGCCTACCGAAACGAACTGAAGAACGGTGATATGCGCATCGCGCCCGAGGCGCTGCGGCTCATCAATATCGGGCGGGAGCCGGGCAGGGCGGCCGTCGACGAGGTCGAAATTGGCAAGTACTACGGCGACAAGGAGCGGCGCACGCTGCGCGTCATGCACAACGAGCGTGTGCTGCACCCGTTTCAGCCCTACAACAAGGAGGCAACCGCCAACCAGATCGAGTACTTCGAGCACGTATTCGATTTCAAATCAGAGCTTCAGAGCGATCAGCAAATCTGGCCGTGGAAAGAACTGCTGAGCATGATTTCGCTGGCCGCGGCGCTCATCGCTATAATTCCCTTCGGCCGCCTGTTGCTCGACACACCGTGGTTTCAACCACTCGTTCAGCCACTGCCACCGGCTTTGGCGAAACCCCGGGGCAGAGGGCGCGCGTTGTTCTGGTCGACCTTCGTCGTCGGTGCACTGATCGCCTGTTTCACCTACATACCCATGGCCGAGTTATCGCAGCAACTGTTCGTTGCTGCTTCCAGCCGCGAGTTAACCTGGTTCTTTCCGCAACGCATGAACAACGCCGTCATGCTGTGGGCGGTTCTCAATGGCACAGTCGGTTATCTCATGTTCTGGCTGAGCTATCGCTATTTCGGCCGTAAGAACGGTGTGACGCCGCAGCTGTGGGGCGTCAGGACGACGCCCACGCTACTGTTCCGGACCTTTTTGCTGGCCTGCACACTGTTCGTCGCTTACTTCCTTTTTCTATTCACCGTGTATTATTTCTTCCACGTGGACTACCGCTTCCTGTTCATGGGCGTTCGCGTTTTTCAGCCTGCCCTGCTGATCCTGCTTTTTATGTATTTGCCTTTCTTCTTCATCTTCTTCCTGTCCAATTCTTTGCGCATCAATGGCGCGATGCGTTTCGAGGGGCAGCCGGAATGGCGCAGCATGTTACTGGGAGGAGTGGCGAATTCGCTCGGTCTGTTGCTGATCGTTGTAGTGCAGTACACGACGTTTGCTGTCACCGGCACGGTTTACTGGACCGATGGATGGCTTTACGTAAACCTGTTGTTTGCGGTTGTGCCAATGATGTTTGTCCTGCCGTTCTTCAATCGTTACTTCTTCCGCATGAGCGGCACAATCTATCTCGGCCCGATGATCACCTGCATGATCTTCGTCATGATCCTGATTACGAATACGGTCATTTATCTGCCGCTTGAGTAGCGGGTCATGGCGTAACTTCGTTCCCATAAAAAAGGGCGCCCGAGTGGGCGCCCAGTGTGTCGATAGCGACAGGGGGAATGAATCTAGGGTCTTGTTCCTCCAGCAGCAGGATCGCCTGACCAGCCGAGTGCTGCCCAGTCGATCTGGGTGGCGAGATGGCAGTCGCCGCAGGCACCGTCCATGCCATAGGCCTGCTCTTTTGGTGCAACCTCGTGGTTGACTGAGAGGTACATCTCGGTATCGACAAATTCAAACGCACCGGTGTAGGTCTGCCCGGCTGCGGCCGCGCCATCGACCAGCGCGAGGTTCCAGTCGAACACACCCCAATACGGATTCGGGCCGCCGGCCATGCCGAACAGGTGCGGCACCAGGATCGTCTGGTTGCCGGCATCCGCGGGCTGATTGCCGATCATCTTCTTGAACGGATAGATCATGGCATTCGGATCTGTGTAGTCGCCAACAGGCTCTGCAAGCACTGCTGGCAAGCTGGTGTATTGATCGTTTTCGCCGATCAGGAACTTGGTGTATTTACCGTTAAAGAAGCGCAGCGTTGGCCGGACATCGTTCGCCCAGACAAACGTGCCTTTCTTCTTATCGTAGGTCGGGCGGCCTGTAGCCGGATCAACCGGTATCGGGTCGATATTCTGACCGGCAGTTTCCCAGTACCACTCGACTTTCGTCGATGTGTTTCGAGCAAACGTCGGAATATGGCAGACCTGGCACGCGAGCGTGTCATGGATGCCGACAATCGTCTCGACCGTGGTACCGACGTGGATATTGAAGCGATCGCCGTGACAGTCGTCACACTGCTTCATCGCGCCTTCGTCGACGGAGTGATACGGCATGCCGCCGATTCCATGTGATAGCAGGTTGCCATCGGTATCACGTTTGACCTGGTGGCATGCGACACACTCAAGGTCGCCACCATCGGTGCCCATGTGTACGTCGAAATCACGTGTCGTATCGGCCATCGACATACTCAGGTCGCCATGTTTGACGTTGTCACCGCCGCCGGCTTTCGCATGGCAGTCGATGCAGTTGTCGATCGTCGGAATGCCGCCATTTTCGGCAACACTCTGTGCAACGAGGGTGAGGTCGACCGTCGGAACCGGCAAGCCGGCCGTGGTGGGCGCTTTGGCATAGGTGCCGGTCTGGTCATGGCATACGAGGCAGTCCACGTTGTCAGGGTTCGAGAAATCGTAGGCGGCATCTTTGTAGTCATAGCCGATATGACATTGCGTACAACGGCCTTCGTTGGTTGGAATAGCGATGCAGAAGTTATTAAGAATGTCATTCTTGCCATGGATGCCACCCTCGAAGCCCTCGATGTTTTCAGAAACGCCGTCCCACTTGAAGTGACCGGTCGTTATGACGTCATCGCCGATCTTGCCATGGCAGTTCATGCAGGATTGGGTGCCTTCGTAGGCATTTTCGGTGAAGTAGCCTTTGTGTAGCTGTGCCGGCTCGTAGGCACCGCTGGCGAAAGCATTGCAATCCAATGCGTCGACGGCGCCGTCACCGTTGAGATCCTCGTCGGGAAGGTCGCCAATACCATTTTGGTTCAGGTCCCAGCAACTGAGGCCATCGGCACCATTTGTGCCGTCAACACCGGTGGCACCGGCGGCACCATTAGCGCCTGCCGCTCCGTCGTCACCATCGCAGCCCGATAGTCCGAAACTCGCTATCAAAGCGAGCATGATTACGGCTGGTGGGGAATAGCCTTGCCAAAAGAGTTTCATGTCGTTGTCTCCCAACGAGAGTGGTAAAAAAGGGAGTCGGGAAGATCCAGGAAGAGGACCTCCCCGGGGGTAACCGGTGCTGATACTTGTCTAGTGTGCCCGCGGATTACTGCTGAGCGGTTCATTTTCCTGCGCTAAAAGACGGTCAGTGTGTTTTAAAGAAGTTCCAACATTAGGAA
>RCNG010000123.1_pt1 | contig 29996 bp, 27 predicted proteins | sample 2041371 | NCBI WGS metagenome assembly RCNG01 (sample SAMN09708227, study PRJNA481090) | Marine sediment metagenome, whole genome shotgun sequencing project. | biome: marine sediment; feature: ocean; material: sediment; isolation source: Sewage treatment plant 1 marine sediment (STP1) ... | reverse complement strand
AATGACCCGCGAGTCGTACAAGGTCAGGTCACGATCTACCAGCGTCGGCACCGTATGGTACGGATTAAGATCCATTAGATCTTCGGGCAAATCAGGCCCTGCAATATTTGTTATTTCGATGTTGATGTTCTTCTCAGCCAGAACGAGGCGCGCTCGGTGGCTGTGAATATCTGTAGGGCGCGAGAACAAGGTCATCACAGAGCGTCTATTGGCTACTACTGCCATTATTTAACATCCTTCCATATTTGTTTTTTGAGCATTGAGGCAAGGATGTAGAAAAAGATCAGGAACATCAGTACCCATACGCCAAGTTTGCGGCGATCGGATCGAATCGGCTCGGATATGTACGCAAGGAAATTTACCGTATCGCGAACGAATTCATCGTAGTCTTCGGCATCCATCGCCCCCGCGCTCAACGATTCGAAACCTTCGAATGTTGTCGTTACCGAACCATCTTCATTCTCGTGGTGCGAAAAATCGGCCGCCTGATACCCCTGCAACTCCCACAACACATGCGGCATGCTGGTTCCGGCAAGCACCAGGTTGTCGACGCCCGTAGGGCTTTCCGCTGCCACATAGAAGCCCTTCAGGAAGTTATAAACGTAGTCGACACCTTTAGCCCTGGCTGTCAGCGAAAGGTCGGGCGGCGCGACGCCGTACCAACGTTTCGCATCGTCCGATGGCATGCTTGACTGGATGGTCTCGAAGGTCTTGTCGGCATTGAACATGAGGTTGTCGATGAGCTGCTCTTCTGACAGCTCGAGATATTTGCCGATCGTGTTGTAGCGAACGTATTGCGCAGAGTGACAACCGGAACAGTAGTTCATGAAGTTGCGCGCGCCACGCTGCAGCGAAGAAATATTACCCGGTTCGATCTTGGCCGGCTCAAGTGCGGCACCGCCACCCGAGGCTATAGCTTCGACAGCCATGAACACTGTGCCCAGAACCAGAATACTGGCCACCTTTCTGAACTTAACCATGGTAAGTCACCCTGTCCGGCACTGGTTTTGTCTTGTCGATCGACGTGTAATACGGCATCAGCAAGAAGAACGCGAAGTAAACGACGGAGAAGATACGAGCCATCAAAACGTACAGGCCCTCTGCGGGCTGCGTACCGAGCCAGCCGAGGAGCAGAAACGTTACGGTGAACACGCCCAGCGCCGATTTGTAAATCCAGCCACGGTAGCGGATTGACCTGACTCTGGAGCGATCCAGCCAGGGCAGGAACACCGGCAAAATCACTGACAGACCAAACAGTATGAAACCCCATAGCTTGTCCGGAACTGCACGCAGAATTGCGTAGAACGGCGTGAAATACCACACCGGCGCAATATGTTCGGGCGTTGCCGTCAGGTTCGCCGGTTCAAAATTGGCGTGTTCCAGGAAATAGCCACCCATATCCGGAGCGAAAAACACGACCGAGGAAAAGATCATCAGAAATACGATAATCGCGACCAGGTCTTTGCTCGTGTGGTACGGGTGGAAGGCGATGCCATCGAGTGGTTTGCCACTGGCGTCCTTGTTCTTCTTGATCTCGATGCCGTCCGGGTTGTTCGAGCCGACTTCGTGCAGCGCCACGATATGCACGAACACCAGGCCGATCAGGACCAGTGGCAGCAGGATCACATGCAGGGCGAAGAAGCGATTCAGCGTGATGTCGGATATCGAGTAGTCGCCACGAATGATCTCTACCAGCGCGTCACCCACCCAGGGAATTGCGCCAAACAGTGAGATAATCACTTGCGCGCCCCAATAGGACATCTGCCCCCACGGTAACAGGTAACCTGCAAACCCCTCAGCCATAAGTACCAGGAAGATCAACATCCCTATCAGCCAGATCAGCTCACGGGGCTTCTGATAGGAGCCGTAGAGCATCGCACGGTACATATGCAGGTAAACGACGATGAAGAAGAACGATGCGCCCGTTGAATGCATGTAGCGAATCAACCAGCCCCACTCGACGTCACGCATGATGTACTCAACCGACGCGAATGCATCCGCAGCGGCGGGTTTGTAGTTCATCGTGAGGAAAATGCCCGTCAGCAGCTGGATAGCCAGCACCACGAACGCAAGCACACCGAAAACGTACCACCAGTTGAAACTTTTCGCGGCGTAGTACTCGGTGATGTGATATTTGAGCGTCGACGTCATCGGGAAGCGATCGTCGATCCACTTTATGAGCCCGCCTTGCGGCTTGCCAACTTCTGCTTCGATTTTGGCCATTACGCTGCTCCCGAGTCCTGGCCGATCAGAATCAGGTCATCCCTGACAAATCGGTGCGGCGGAACCCGCAGATTGGTGGGCGCGGGCACACCCTTGTAGACGCGGCCTGCAAGGTCAAATTTCGAGCCGTGGCACGGGCAGAAAAATCCGCCCTCCCAGCCTTCCGCCGGACGAACGTCAAAATCCTGAATTGGCGCACAACCAAGGTGCGTGCAGGATCCTTCTACGATCAGATATTCGGGCTTGACCGAGCGCGTCGGGTTCGCAGCATACTCAGGCTGCTGCTCAACGACCTCGGAATTCGGATCGCGCAGCGAGTCGACGACCAGCGGCAACTTCTCCAGCATCGACTCGGTTCGACGCAGCACGAATACCAGTCGCCCGCGCCACAGTACGCGCAGCAGCTCACCCGGCGCCATCGATCCCAGCGGCACCTCGACCGGGGCACCCAGCGCTTGCGCACGGGCGCTTGGCTTCAGTGAAGAAAGAAACGGAATCGCCACCATGCCGGCGCCGGCGGCGCCGGTAACCAGGGTCGCGACAGTTAAGAAATGACGCCTATTGCGATCAAGGTCGTCTTCGTTCATCAGGCACTCCTATACGCCGCCTTCCTGACGGCCGCCTAAACAGCGTATTTTTGCTTTTTTTTCGAAAATGGTAGATTTGCAGCAAGCTCGGTTTACCGTCAGGATGACAGTCTCTCCGGTGACTAGGTGCGGAACCACGGCATATTATACACGGGGCATATCGAAGTTGGCTAGATGCTATCGCCCTGATAAGACAATTCTCATGAAATCAGCAGCAGTGACGTTCTGCAGCACGCTGGCCTTATTGGCAACTATGGATCAGTACACCAGACACAAACCAGGATTCCCGGACATCACGTGGCCGATTTGAGATCAGTTCTCGTCTTTCTATTGCAGTCGATCGTCGTGGGCCTGGCGGTCGCATTCCTTGTGGTTCTCCTGAGGCCGGACCTGATGCCTGGCTTCAGGGATTCAGCCTCGGCAGTGATCAGCTATGCAGAAGCGGTCGATCGGAGCGCCGGCTCGGTGGCCAACATCTATACCAAGCGTCTCGTGCAGGACAGCGTTACAGCCGACGCCAGGACGCGATTTCGGGTCGACATGAGCTTCGCATCCGCCGTGATCATCGACGCCGCAGGATTCCTCGTTACGAACTACCACGTAATCGCCGACGCCACAGAGATCCGGGTGCAGCTCTCCGACGGGCGCATTGCGGAGCCGCTGACCATCGGCGTGGACGCGGAGACCGACCTGGCCCTGCTGCGTATCGATCTTGGCGAGTTGCCGGCAATAACGCTGGGCAATTCAGCCCAGTTGCGCATTGGTGATGTGGTACTGGCGATCGGCAACCCTTACGGCCTGACGACCTCCGTCACACAGGGAATCGTCAGCGCTACCGGACGCGGTCTCCTGAACCTGGTCACCTTCGAGAACTTCATCCAGACCGATGCCGCGATTAACGCCGGGAATTCGGGCGGCGCGCTGGTCAACAGTCGAGGTGAGCTGGTCGGCATCAATACGGCCGTACTCGCTCAGGACTCCGGGACCGAGGGCATCGGCTTCGCGATTCCGGTAGACCTCGTCCGCGGGGTCGTGGATCAGATCAAGCAGAACGGGCGTGTCATACGCGGCTACCTGGGCCTGGTTCTGGACGATATGACGGGTGCCGAACGCATGGCGCGGGGCATCGAGAACGACGCTGGCGTCCTCGTCGTAGAGGTCTACGAGGACGAGCCGGCGGCGGCGGCCAACCTGAAGCGTGGCGACGTAATTCTGACGATGGACGGCGAAGCGCTGGTTTCACAGCGGCAGGCACTGTTGATCGCCGCCAGCACAGCGCCAGGTCAGCCAGTGGAAATTTCGGGTATTCGGGACGGCGAACGTTTTACAACCACGGTGACGGCAGGAGAGCGTCCGGAAGACCCGCGCTAACGGTTTGTCAGGCAACCCGCCGGATAGACGCACCAAGCTGGCCGAGTTTCTCCTCGATTCGTTCGTAACCGCGATCCACGTGGTAAATGCGATCGACCAGCGTTTCACCACTGGCGGCAAGCCCGGCGAGTACCAGCCCGGCCGACGCACGCAAGTCGGTCGCCATGACCGGGGCCGCTGTCAGCTGCTCAACACCGCTGATGATTGCCGTGTGTCCCTCCAGCCGGATGTCAGCGCCCATGCGCTGCATCTCGAGTACGTGCTGGAAGCGATTCTCGAAGATTGTCTCGGTAATCGTACCAAGACCTTCTGCAATCGCGTTCATCGCGCAAAACTGCGCCTGCATATCCGTTGGAAATGCGGGATACGGCGCGGTACGCACATCGACTGCCCGGGGCCGGCGACCCCGCATATCAATGTCGATCCAGTCGTCGCCGGTTTCGATCGCGGCGCCGGCTTCTGCCAGCTTGATGAGGACGGCCTCGAGCGTCTCTGGTGCCGTCTGCAGCGCCCGCACATGCCCGCCGGTCATCGCCGCAGCGACGAGGTAGGTGCCCGTCTCTATACGGTCCGGCAATACGGAATACTCGGTTCCGCCCAGGCGCTCGACGCCCTGAACGGTCAGCGTGCTGCTGCCTATGCCACCGATACTGGCGCCAAGGCCGACAAGAAAATGGGCAAGATCCGTGACCTCGGGCTCCCGCGCCGCGTTTTCCAGCACGGTTTCTCCATCAGCCAGCACCGCGGCCATCAGCAAATTCTCAGTGCCGGTTACCGTGACGATGTCGAAGACAATATGCGCGCCCTTTAGCCGGTCCGCGCGCGCCTTGATAAAGCCATTCTCGACAACGACCTCGGCACCCATCGCCTGCAGCCCGGCAACATGCAGGTTGACGGGCCGGGCACCTATCGCGCATCCGCCCGGCAGGGACACATTGGCCTCGCCGAAGCGGGCCAATAGCGGGCCGAGCACAAGAATCGAAGCTCGCATCGTCTTAACGAGTTCATAAGGCGCCTCGCGCCTGTCGACGCTGGCTGCGTCGATCACTACCCCTAGCTGATCGTCGACCGTAACCTCGACGCCCATGATCTGCAGCAACGACAGCATGGTCGTGACGTCCTTAAGGTGGGGCACGTTGCTGACGACAACCGGATCCGAGGCCAGCAATGTACCTGCAAGAATAGGCAGCGCTGCGTTCTTGGCGCCGGAAATCCTGACGTTGCCAGACAGGGTTGCGCCGCCCTTGATCAGTAGCTTATCCAACGCGCCAGATCTCTAGGTGCCGCCGGCGCGATCGCGCCATTCGTCAGGCGTAAGGGCCGTAATGGACAGCGCGTGAATCTCGTTGCCAACCAGGGCGCCCAGGCAATCGTAAACGAGCTTGTGCCTGGCCAGCGGGCGCTTGCCGTCGAACTCGTTGGCGACGACCAGCGCCTGAAAATGGGTGTTGTCGTCGCTCATCACCCTGACAGTCGCATCCGCGAAACCGCCTTCGATGAGTTTTGTGATTGCTTCTGGGTCCATGTTGCCGAGCTTTCGCGCATGATACTTGGGGGCCGCAGTGTACCCGCAAACGTCGCCGCTTCCCAACGTCAGATCCTGATTGTGTATGATGTTCGGCCGGAAGCGATCGGCTGACTTGCGACACAATGTCGCAGCAACCATCACTGCTCAGTAAATGCGACAGGCTATGTTAGTCAACATTCTCTTGATCATCGCCGGCCTGATCCTGCTGATGTGGGGTGCGGACCGGTTTGTACACGGCGCGGCAGCGGCGGCCCGCAACCTCGGTGTCGCACCCCTTCTTATCGGGCTCACCATCGTCGCCTTCGCTACGTCGGCACCGGAAATACTGGTTTCTGTCGTTGCGTCCCTTGAGAAACAGCCTGGCCTTGCGATCGGCAACGCGATCGGCTCGAACATCGTCAATATCGGCCTGGTTCTTGGTATTACCGCGATAATCCGGCCTATCGAAATAGAGTCCGCAACGCTGCGCCGCGAGATGCCCGCGTTGCTGGCGGTCACATTACTTACCGTATCCCTTTTTCTCGACGCCTACCTGAGCCGCATGGACGGCATTGTCATGCTGACGGGACTGGTTATCGTCATGTTCTGGCTGGCCCGACTTGGCACTCGTTCGGCGCCGAATGACCCTATCAGCATGGACTTCGAGGCCGAAATCCCAACCGATGTCCGTATGTCGATGGCCGTAGTCTGGCTGGTTGTAGGCCTTGGCACATTGCTGATCGGTGCCGAGCTGCTCGTCAACGGCGCGATCGGCGTCGCCACCGAGCTGGGCATTAGCGAGGTGGTCATCGGCATACTGGTGGTCGCGCTGGGAACGAGTCTGCCTGAACTCGCCGTGTCGCTGGCAAGCGCGCTCAAAGGCGAATACGGACTGGCGATTGGCAACATTGTTGGCTCGAACATTTTCAATCTGCTCGCCGTCATCGGGATAGCTGCGACAATCGAGCCGTCGGCGCTACCCCCCACCGTGCTATCCCTGCACATCTTCGTCATGGTTGCCTTTACGCTGGTGCTATTTGCCATGACTTACGACTACGATGAGCGCTCTGAGCTATCAAGACTCGAGGGCGCAGCCCTGCTGGCCGCTTTTCTCGCCTACGATTCATACGTCGTGGTGCAAAACATATAGAATGTAGCGAGAAGCGGTCTCAACCCCGCGGTATGAGTCGCACTTCCCGGATTAACCGCTGAGGGTCGGTCTTGTCTGACAATCTGACAAACGAACAACTGCTCGCGCTGGCCACCGAAGTCGTGGAGATCGAGGCGCGTGCGGTGGACAACCTGAAGACCCGCCTTGGCGACGATTTCATCGCCGCCTGCGAGCTGTGTATGGGCACCGAGGGGCGCATTGTCGTCACAGGCATGGGCAAGTCGGGTCACGTCAGCAACAAGATTGCCGCGACCCTCGCCTCGACCGGTACGCCGGCATTCTTCATGCACCCTGCCGAGGCCAGTCACGGCGACGTTGGCATGATCACGCGGCACGATCTTCTGCTGGCCGTGTCTTACTCCGGCGAAACGGCAGAAGTCATCACTATCCTCCCGATCGTCAAGCGCTTGGGCGCGAAACTGCTGTCCATGACCGGAAACCCCAAGTCCACCCTGGCGAAAGCCGCCGACGTACACCTCGACGTCAGCGTGTCCGAAGAAGCCTGCCCTTTGAACCTCGCACCCACTGCAAGCACGACAGCGACACTTGCCATGGGCGACGCTCTTGCCGTTGCACTGTTGAAGAAACGCGGCTTTACCGCAGACGACTTCGCACGTTCGCATCCAAGTGGCAACCTCGGCAAGCGCCTGCTGCTGCGCGTCTCTGACGTGATGCGCACGGGCGAGCGCGTGCCCACGGTCAGCGCGGACGTTACCTTGCGCGATGCCCTGTTCGAGATGACGGACAAAGGCCTCGGCATGACGGCGATTGTCGATGCCACGAATACGATTCTCGGCATCTACACGGATGGAGATCTGCGGCGTACGCTGGACACAGGCGCAGATGTGCACACGACTTTTATTCGCGACGTAATGCATACCAACAGCAAGACGACCGGCGCAGATGTGCTGGCGGCCGAGGCACTGCACATACTCGAAGAAAACAAGATCACGTCACTGCTTGTCAGCGATGACAATGGAACGCTGATCGGCGCCCTGAACATCCACGATCTTTTCCGCGAAGGCCTGATGTGAGTGACGTCGACAATAAACTCGCAGCCGTTCGACTGGTTGCCTTCGATGTCGACGGCGTGTTTACGGACGGCCGCTTCTACCTTTCTGACCACGGTGTTGAAAGCAAGGCATTCAATACTCAGGATGGCTTCGGCGTACGCCAGCTCCTTGACGCAAATATCGCTGTTGCAGTGATCAGCGGGCGAAGCTCGGGCGCGGTCGAACGTCGTATGAGCGAGCTCGGCGTGCCGCACGTCGTACAGGGCTGCAAGGACAAGGTCGCCGCGCTGGACAGCATCATCAAGACACTCGGCATCACACGACTCGAATGTGCCTACGTGGGCGACGACATCCCGGACCTGCCGCTGCTCAATCATGTCGGCGTTTCAATAGCCGTCGCAAACGCGGTACCCGCTTTGCGTGCGCGATGTGACATAACGACGTCTGCGTCAGGGGGCTCCGGAGCGGTGCGGGAGGTCTGTGAACTGCTGCTCGCCAGCCAGGGAAAGGCCTCTTGATCAGTCCGCGCCACTTCGCATTGCTAACGGCCTTGACCGCGGGAGCGCTGGGTAGCTGGTACCTGGCTCGCCAGGGCGAGTCGGGGGCCACCGGCGAAGCGCCGTATGAACCGACCCACCGCGGCTATTACCTGAAATCCGCCCGCATTCTGGGCACCGGCGAAAACGGCGACCTTCTCTACGAAATATACGCGGACCGCGCCGAGCAGCAGACCGACAAAAGCATCGAATTCACGGATGTTCGCATACGTTACTCGCCGCAAAGCAATGTCCCGTGGACGGTCAATGCCGATGCTGCAACACTGAGTGAAGGTAATCCTCGCATCACGCTGCGCGGGCACGTTCGCGCGACCAGCAACCGTACGATGCCGGATGATGAGACGGAGATTCGGACGCAGTATCTCGAACTCGACCCGGAGCGCTTTCTGGCCGAAACCAACGAGCGGGTTCAAATTCGCATCGGCGCACGCAGCCTAACTGCAACGGGCATGCTAGCATCGCTAAACGATGACAAAATCGAGCTCAAATCCAACGTTCGCGGCAAAATTGCACCCTGAATGATGACCTTATTTCGACAATTTTTTCGCGTGCAGGCCCTGCTTCTTCTGGCATTGCTGCCACTGGTGGCAGCGGCACAGGTAAGTGACCTCGACCTGCGGCTGCCGTGGGATATTGACGCAGAATCCACATCATTCGACGGCAAGACCTCGATGATCGTCTTCACCGGACTGCGACTGTCGCAGGGGCGTATCGGCATCGAGGCTGATGAGGGTCGTGCCACAAATACGGAGGGTGAAGAAGGCTCATGGCAATTCACCGGCAACGTCAAGATCGACATCGAGAACGGTCACATTGAGTGTGAGTCGGCGCAGCTCACTTTCATGCAGTATGCCCTCCGGACGGCACTGGTTACGGGATCACCGGCGACTTTCGAATTGAGACGTGGGGGATCCGAGGAAGCGACTTATGCCGAAGCCGGCAGACTCTCATACGATATTGACGCCGGCATCATAGAGTTCTCGGAAGAGGCGACCATCAACGAAGGCGGCAATCAGATCTCGTCAAACTTCCTGGTCTACAATATCGCCGAGCAACGCATTGACGCGGACTCGTCCGGGAGCGATGACGACCGGGTGCGAATCATCTACACACCGACCAATGGCGATGGGGCCAAACCGGATGGCGACGGTGACACAGTGACTCCTGAGGTTGTAGACGGCGGTCCATGAGCATTCTAAGCGTTCAGGATATTTCGAAGAGCTACAAGCTCCGTAAGGTCGTAAAAAGTATATCCATTGAGATAAAGAGCGGCGAAGTCGTTGGCCTGCTCGGACCTAATGGGGCCGGCAAGACGACCGCTTTTTATATGATCGTCGGCCTGATCGCCGCGGACAGCGGAAAAATCCTGCTCGATGGCAAAGACCTCACAGCGCAGCCCATGCATCGTCGCGCGAAGCTGGGCTTGGGCTACCTGCCCCAGGAAGCCTCCATATTTCGCAAGCTGACCGTTGAACAGAACATCCTTGCCATCCTCGAGAATCGCGATGACCTTGACCGGGCCGGTCGGGAGCAGGAACTCGAGAACCTGCTCGATGAGCTGCACGTTGGTCATGTGCGAAGCAGCCTGGGCATCAGCCTGTCGGGTGGCGAGCGACGCCGCGTCGAAATCGCCCGGGCACTGGCCGCCAACCCACTGTTCGTGCTGCTCGATGAACCGTTCGCCGGGGTTGACCCGATTTCCGTCCTCGACATTCAGCGCATCATTCGACACTTGTGTGAACGAGGCATCGGCGTCCTGATTACTGACCATAATGTCCGCGAAACGCTCGGAATCTGCGGCCATGCCTATATACTGAGTGACGGCATCCTGATTGCCGAAGGCTCTCCTGAATCAATCCTCGAAAATCAACACGTACGAGAAGTGTATCTCGGACAGGAGTTCAAACTCTGAGGCAGAATTGGCGTATGAGTCACTTGCATCAGCCCAAATCGCCCATAGAGCATAGTTGTATATGTTGAAACCTTCGCTGCAGCTAAAACTTGGTCAGTCTCTGACGATGACGCCGCAATTGCAGCAGGCTATTCGATTGCTGCAGCTGCCGGTGATGGACCTGAATGCCGAGATTCAGGAAGCGCTCGAAGAAAACATCATGCTCGAAATGGAGGACCTGCCGGACGCCCCGCAGACGAGCGCTGAATCCACGGCAGAAATAGAAACACTCAAGTCCGAGGACATGTGGCAGACGCGCTCTGCCGAGCGCAGCCAGGACGGCGGCTGGAACGGCGAAGGCCGACCGATCAGTGACTTTGCCGATGAATCCGGGCAAACGTTGCGTGAACACCTGCTCTGGCAACTCGAGATGGAGCACTTTACGCCGCGTGAAGTCATCATCGGTGAAGCGATCATTGACTCCATCAATGACGACGGCTATCTCACGGCCGATCTCGAAGAAATCTACGAAAGCCTCGACAAGGAGTCGGCCGTCGCGGAATCCGAAATCGAGCGCACGCTGACCAAGATCCAGCGACTCGACCCTGTAGGTATTGGCGCCCGCTCGATCTCGGAATGCATCGTTCTGCAGCTCAGTCAGCTCGACTGGAATACGCCGGGCCTGCAGCTTGCGATCAGCATCGCAACCGATCAGCTGGACCTGGTAGCCAGTCGCGACTACGGTGAACTTCGCCGCAGCCTTCGTACCTCCGAGGAAGACCTGCACGAAGCACTCGCGCTGGTCAGAGGCTGCAACCCGAAGCCGGGGCTTGCCGTCAGCCCGCCGTCCGCCGAATACGTGATACCGGACGTTTTCGTTCGCAAGATCGACAATCGCTGGCAGGTGGAGATCAGCCCGACCGGTGTGCCGCGCCTGTCCGTTAATCAGCAGTACGCGAAATTACTTCGCGGTAGCGGCGAACATGCTGTCTTGAAGTCGCAGCTGCAGGAAGCCCGCTGGCTGATACGCAGTCTTGAAATCCGCAATGAAACGCTGCTCAAGGTCGCTACCAGCATCGTTGCGCGCCAGACGGCATTCCTGGAGCATGGCGATGAAGCGATGAAACCCATGGTGCTGCGGGATATCGCTGAGGAAATCGGTATGCACGAGTCCACAATTTCGCGTGTAACGACCAACAAGTACATGCACACGCCCCGCGGGGTCCTTGAATTCAAGTATTTCTTCTCGAGTCACCTGGCGTCGGCAAGCGGCGAAGACCAGTCGTCAACCTCGGTTCGCGCGAAAATACGCAAACTGATCGGGGCCGAGAACCCGAAAAAACCGCTGAGCGACAGCAAGATCACCAACTTACTCAAGGAGGACGGTATTTCGGTTGCCAGACGGACAGTCGCGAAGTACCGTGAAGCCATGAACATTCCGTCATCCAGCGAGCGCAGAAGTCGCGAGACGAGGTAGTTCGGTGAGCCACGAACAGCCTGCCGCGGAGGTCGCAGGGACTGTCATCGAGACGCTGCGGGACGAAAGGATTCTGGTCATGACCAGTTCGAATCACAATATGTACAGGAGACCACTATGCAATTGAATGTTTCAGGCCATCATGTCGAAGTAACCGATTCCTTAAGAGACTATGTCGAATCAAAACTAGAAAAAATTGCACGCCACTTTGACCTTGTGTCTGACGTCCAATGTATCCTGACCGTAGAAAAACTCCGCCACAAAGCAGAAGCCACAGCAAAAGTAAATGGCGGCTCGATCCACTGCGAACATATTGAAGAAGACATGTACGCTGCGATCGACGGGCTCGTGGACAAGCTCGAAAGACGAGTACGCAAGTACAAGGAAAAACTCGGCGACCATCACGCGAGAGAAAGCCAAAAATCCGGGTACGCCTGAGCCCGGATTCAATCGGCGCAAAACCACCCATGCGCAGGCTGCAATAACCCGACTACGTTCTATGTCGCTCGAAAATATCATCAAGCCTGACGGCGTCCTCTGCAATGCAACGGCGCGCAGCAAAAAGCACTGTCTCGAGATTCTGAGTGAGCTGCTGGTGCGCGCGCATGCTGACATTGCCAGCGAGACTATATTTGAGGGGCTGATAGAGCGGGAACGCCTGGGATGCACCGGCCTCGACAAGGGCGCGGCTTTCCCACACTGCCGCGTTAGCGGAATCGAAAACAGCAACGCGGCGCTGATGAAGCTCTCTGAGCCCGTTGACTTCGATGCCGCCGATGGCGAACCCGTCGACCTCGTCATCGGCATGATGGTGCCGGTCGAAATGACTGAAGCACATCACGCAGACATTCAACTCGTTACCACCGTATTGTCTGACGAAGGACTGCGGGCGCGTCTTCGCGGTATCAACAGCAGCCGTGAGCTGTATGACGCACTAATCGACGGCGCGTCCCTCTCCGCGCCCGACGACTCATGTCGAACGAACTTCGCCTGATTATCGTAAGCGGCCTTTCGGGGTCCGGCAAAACTGTCGCCCTGCATGTACTCGAGGACCTCGGTTACTACTGTATCGATAACCTGCCGGCCCCGCTCTTGAAGGCCGCGGTCGATGAGGTTCGTTCCCGCGACAATCAATCTCCGCGACTGCTGGCCGTGGGCGTTGACGCGCGCGCGCGTGTCGAAGACCTGCAATCCTTGCCGGAACTGCTGCTCGAACTGCAAAACAAAAACGTGCAGACAGAAATAATCTTCCTGCGCGCCAGCGACGAAATACTGTTACAGCGATACAGTGAATCCCGACGGCGTCATCCGCTCGCGGAACGTGGCGGCGAGCTACACGCGGCAATCGAGTCGGAGCGTGCGATTCTTGCCGAGATACAGAACTGCGCCGACCTGGTAATTGACACGTCGATTATCAGCATTTACGAGCTTGCAGACATCATTCGCGGCCGCGTCGATCGGCGTGAGTCCGAATCACTGTCGGTCCTGATTCAGTCGTTTGGATTCAAGTACGGCATTCCCGCGAATGCCGACTTCGTGTTCGATCTGCGATGCCTGCCAAACCCCTACTGGACGATTGAATTGCGAGGCCTGACCGGTCTCGACGGGGAAGTCGTCGACTTCCTCAATGCACAGCCGGTGTTCGAAGAGATGTTCGACGACATCATTGGATTCCTTGGGCGCTGGATCCCGCATTACAAGGAGGCGCACCGCGGTTACCTCACGGTCGGAATTGGCTGCACGGGCGGCCAGCATCGTTCCGTCTGCATGACCGAAAAACTCGGCGCGGCGCTACAGAAAGTCCACGATCCGGTGCTGATCCGCCACAATAGCCTTTCGGCACATCGTCGAGCGCCGAAGTAAGCTGCTAAACTCCGCCGTCATGGACGGGCGAGAGACCACAAAAGCCAACCTCGAACTGCTGCAGGAGCGACTCAATAGCGGCCGCATGCGTTCGGCCCGGATAATGGTCAACAGCCTGTATCCCTCCGAGGTGGCTCGCTTGCTCGAGTCCCTGCCGCTGAAACAGCGCGCAATGCTCTGGGAAATCGTTGATTCGGAAATCGGTGGCGATGTCCTCGTCGAACTTGCTGAGGATGTGCGTGACGGCCTCATCGAGGGGATGGCCACCGAAGAGCTTGTCGCCGCCGCGGACGGCATGCAGGTCGACGACCTTGCCGATCTGCTCGCCGATATGCCGGAAGCGGTAACGCAGGAGGTACTGCAGTCTCTCGACAAGCAGGACCACGAGCGTCTCAAGCAGGTACTCGCCTACGATGAGGAAAGCGCCGGCGGACTGATGAACGTCGACATCGTGACGGTTCGTCCCGATGTTACGCTCGAGGTGGTCGGGCGATACCTGCGCGCTGTCGGTAAAATGCCCGACGGAACGGACTCAATATTTGTCGTCAGTCGCGACAACGGTTACATCGGCTCGCTGTACCTGTCCCGTCTGCTGACGCGCGATCCGGAAGAAATGGTCGCCAACGTCATGTCCACAGATGTCATGCCGATTCCGGCGCACACCCCGTCGGCGCAGGTCGTCTGGGAATTTGAGAATCGCGACTTGCTGTCCGCGCCGGTTGTTGACGACGACTTCCGCGTACTCGGTCGAATCACTGTGGACGATGTTGTTGACGTAATTCGCGATGAGGCCGAACACTCCCTGAGGAGTGCGGCCGGCCTTGGCGAAGAAGACGATATGTTTGCCCCGGTCGTGCAGAGCGCGACACGACGCGCGCTCTGGCTCGGCGTCAACCTCGCGACCGCATTCCTGGCCGCTGCTGTCGTCGACCTGTTTCAGACGACGATCGACAAGATAGTATTGCTTGCAGTGCTGATGCCGGTCGTTCCGAGCATGGGCGGTGTCGCTGGCAGCCAGTCGCTGACCATCATCACCCGTGCTATTGCGTTGGGGCAGATTAACCGGGCGAACGCCCGCGGCATATTGCGCAAAGAGGTGCTCGTCGGCGTTTTGAACGGCTGCGGCTGGGCTGCCGTCGTCGCACTGGTTACGTATTTCTGGTTTGGCGACTGGCGCATTGGGGCCATCATCGGTGCTGCAATGATCATCAACCTGGTCATTGCAGCATTCGCAGGCTATAGCATCCCGCTGATACTGAGGCGTCTTAACGTCGACCCGGCACTGGCAGGCGGCGTCGTCCTCACGACCGTCACAGATGTCGTCGGCTACACGGCGTTTCTCGGTCTCGGCGCAATCTTCCTGTTGTAGTCCAGGAAACTACAGGTCGCCGCACACGACTAGAGCTCGGTCCCGAATGCACTCAGATCCCTCTTGATCCAGTTCGGCGCGAACAGCCTCGGCACCGGTGCACCCGTTACGAAGTCCAGAAGCTCATGCTTCACACTCATCGCGTCGTGGTAGCCGAGTTTGATCAGCTCACGCGTGTACGCCTTTTCGAACAGCAGGAAGCTCAGCAGACGGTTTTCGCCCTGGTTGCTCCCGCCAACACCCCGCAGCAAGGCGCGGATCGCAAACGGTAGTTCCTTGCGGTGTTTGTGGGCCAGGACGCGGAGGTCTTCGCTCGGGACGATCAGCATTGTATCGATTGCCCGCATGTTGGCTACTGCCGGTGGAGTGTTTTCTGTCGAAGCCGCATCGATCAGCTGGTTGATACGCGTAATGCGCTCGAGGTCTGAATACAAGCCATCCATGAACAGCGTGTCGAGCATGTATCCGGCGATCTGCGCGAAGCTGGGCGATTCAGGACCCGTGTCCGGTGTCTGATCGCCTGTCTCATCGCGAACTCCGATGACCAGGATCCTGTCTGCGCCGAGATGCACCGCGGGACTCAGGGGCGTTGCCTGGCGCATCGCGCCATCACCGAAATAGTCGTTGCCGATCCTCACAGGCGGAAACACCATCGGCACAGCAATGCTCGCCATGACGTGATCCAGGTTCAACTCGCAACGCAGGCCCAGGCGCCGCGTGCGTTCCCAGCTGCTCTGCTCTTCGATTGCCTCGAAGAACGAAGTTGAACGCGCCGAACCGTATCCCGCTGCCGTCACCGCGACCGCGTCCAGGTGGCCAGCCTTGATGGCATCCTCGATGCGTGGAAAGTGAACGTTGCGATTCAGCAAAGCGCGTAATGGCGCGTTGTCGAGCAGGGACTTGGGCGCACCGACCAGCCAACCGCCGAGAACGATGGATGCAAGCCAGTGCAGGCTGCTTTTCAGCATGGTGACGTTGTCGGTCTTGTAAACGTGGTGACAGCGAAAATGTCCCCAGACCTGTTCCAGTTCGGCCACCGCAGATCGAAGATGCTGCGCCCTCGATGCCAGGACCACCGAATTGACCGCGCCTGCAGAGGTTCCACTGATGATCGAAAATGGATTGGCGGCACCGCGAGGCAGCAATTCGGCCACGGCTTTCAGCACGCCGACCTGAAACGCGCCGCGGGCGCCGCCGCCCGGCAGTACCAATGCTGCCCTGCTACCGTTTTCGGACTCGCTCATTGTGTCGTTACGCTTTGCCAGGGAGCGCGCCTTCGCGCGAGAAAGAATACAGGGTATTATAGAGTGATTGCCGTAACAAAGACCTGCGGCTCATTATCGAGAATCGAGAATTTCTATTATGAATCGCGCAGTTACAGCCACTCTAACAGTGGCGGCCGTTGTCCTCATCTTCGCTTTGGCCCCCGCGGGATCTGCGACAGACCAGCCGCCGGTTGGCAGCATAGCGCCGGAATTTGAGCTCTCTGACCAGGAGGGGCAGCTGCATTCACTGGAGGACTATCGCGGCCAGTGGGTTGTACTTTACTTCTATCCCAAAGATGAGACCCCGGGCTGCACGACCGAGGCCTGTGAGTTCCGTGACAACATTTTCGCCTTCAGGGACCTCAACGCGCAGATTCTCGGTGTGAGTCTCGATGATGTCGATTCACACAGGGAGTTTGCGGAAAACCATTCTCTGCCATTTCCGTTATTGGCCGATATCGATGGCCGCACCGCAGACGCGTACGGTGTGAAGACACGCATGCTCGGCATGACCGTCGCAAAACGGCAAACGTTCATCATCGACCCGGACGGCCATGTGGCCAAGCACTACAACAGTGTGAAGCCCGGCGATCATTCGGAGTTGGTCATTGCCGACCTCAAGTTGCTCGCCGCGACGCCGATGAGCGCAGCGGCAGACGACTAATCGACCCTAGTGCAACGCCTTGATGGCATCGTCGAGACCGGCGATCGTCAACGGGTACATGCGATCACCCATGAGTTCCCGAACCAACTTCGTCGACGGCGTATAGTCCCAGCGCTGCTTCGGTTCCGGATTTAGCCAGACCGCCTTCGAATAGGTATTCAGCAACCGCTTGATCCAGACGGCGCCGGGCTCTTCATTCCAGTGCTCGACACTGCCGCCCGCGTACACGATTTCATACGGACTCATGGTCGCGTCGCCAACGAAGATCAGTTTGTAGTCCGACCCGTACTTGTGCGCGATGTCGAGGGTCGGTGTCTTTTCCGAATGACGGCGTCGGTTGTCTTTCCACAGGCTTTCGTAAATGAAATTGTGAAAATAGAAATACTCGAGGTGCTTGAACTCGCTGCTTGCCGCAGAGAACAGTTCTTCGCAAATACGCACGTGATCATCCATTGATCCGCCGATATCAAGACATAGCAGCACCTTCACCGCATTGTGTCGTTCCGGAACCATACGAATATCCAGCAGGCCGGCATTACGCGCCGTTTTGTCGATCGTGTCGTCAAGGTCAAGCTGGTCCGCAGCGCCTTCCCGAGCGAACTTCCTGAGGCGGCGCAGCGCGACCTTTATATTTCGCGTTCCCAATTCGATCGAGTCATCGAGGTTCCGATAGTCGCGCTGATCCCAAACCTTGACGGCGCTGCGATTGCGCGACTCCTGCTGACCCATACGCACGCCTTCGGGGTTGTAACCGTAGGCACCGAAAGGCGACGTCCCCGCCGTGCCGATCCAGCGATTACCGCCTTCGTGGCGCTCATCCTGTTCGTCGAGGCGCTCCTGGAGCGCCTTCATCAACTCGTCGAAACCACCCAGCGCCTCGATCTGCTTGCGCTCCTCCTCGGACAGCATCAGTTCCGCCTGGTGTCGCAGCCAGTCATCCGGGATCTCCTGCATCAGGTCCGCCAGGGAGTCTTCAACGCCCTTGAAGTAGGCGCCGAAGATTCGATCGAATCGATCCAGGTGGGCCTCGTCCTTGACCAGGCTCGCGCGCGCAAGGTAATAAAAGTCCTCGACACTCTGCCCTGCGAGCCCGCGCTTCATCGCTTCGAGCAGCGTCAATAGCTCGGTTATCGACGACTTCATGCCGCCTTCGCGGAGCATGTAGAAGAACGGGATCAGCATCGCGCTTACTGCGGATTGCTGCGACGGTCGAGAAACACCAGCTGCTCGAACAGGTGAACATCCTGTTCGTTCTTAAGGAGCGCCCCGTGCAGCGGAGGAATCGCGTTGCGAGAATCGTCGCCACGCAGAACCTCCAGGGGAATATCTTCGGCGAGCAATAGCTTGATCCAATCCAGAAGTTCGGATGTCGACGGTTTCTTCTTCAGGCCGCGCACATCGCGAACTTTGTAAAACGCTTCCAGCGCCTCGCGCAGCAGGTCTTTCTTCAGGTTTGGGAAATGTACATCTACGATTTCGGCCATTGTCTCCTTGTCCGGAAACTTGATGTAGTGGAAGAAACAGCGGCGCAGGAACGCGTCTGGCAGCTCCTTCTCATTGTTACTGGTTATGACGATGATCGGTCGATGACGGGCTTTCACCAGCTTCTTCGTCTCGTAGACGTAGAACTCCATTCGATCCAGTTCGCGCAGCAGGTCGTTGGGAAACTCGATATCCGCTTTGTCGATCTCGTCGATGAGCAATACGGGCTGTTCATCAGACTCGAAAGCCTCCCAGACTTTGCCACGAACGATGTAGTTGCTGATGTCGTGTACGCGATCGTCGCCGAGCTGGGAGTCGCGCAGCCGCGCAACGGCGTCATATTCGTAGAGCCCTTGCTGCGCCTTGGTTGTCGATTTGATATGCCACTCGTACAGCGGCCGACCGAGTGACTGCGCGACCTCAATGGCAAGCTGGGTCTTGCCGGTACCCGGCTCGCCTTTGACGAGTATCGGTCGTTCCAGTGTGACCGCAGCGTTGACCGCCATGGTCAGGTCGTCGGTTGCGATATACGTGCTGGTGCCGGTGAATCTGTTGTCTGCCATTTGCCTGTCCGTGTTACGTCCTGCCCACCATCTTACCGCGCAGCGGGCGTCAGCGTCAGCCTGTACTCTGCCGGCCCCGGCAGAAACGGGCTGGCAATGCCCCGCACCCAGTTCTCGTGGCCGCGGCTGTAGAAACTCGATAACGGGTGGCCACTCTGCCCCGTCGGCATGTGCAGTATGCTGTTCGCCTCGTCACCGGGAGACACGGAAAACCGCTCCGATGCCCCGAAGGACGGTCCCTGGGCTTTTGGCATATCGAGATCGCCGTTCAGCGGATCCGCCGGCATATTCAGGTAGTCGCCCAGCAGGGGAATACTGCGACTGAGCGGATGGCGTATCGCCGCCGTATTGATCTCACCCCAATTCCGCTGTGACAGCGGCCCTTCAAAGGTCTCGTTGAAGTAGTCGATATTCTGCCGCACGGCAGCAAGCATCAGCTCGTTCCAGTTGTCGTAATCCTTGGGCAACATGTGCATGGGCTGTATCGTCAACAACGACCAGAGCGGCGCCTCGAACTGATTGCTGCGGCGCAAGACCACGTCATCTCCGTACGCCTCGCGAACCGGGGCCATCAGCGCATGAAATACGCGCTGCTCAACTTCGAGGCGAAATGCCCGTACGAGCCGGTACCCGACAGAGTCGGGCGAAGCGCGCGGAATCCAGTCCGCAACCAATCGTCGATACTCGGCAAGTTCCGGATCTTCGTCGACGACATTTTCATCCAGCACCTCCAGCAGCAGCTCGCGCCAGGGTGTAAGAAACAGCGCGCGATCATCATATTGAATGGCAAGCATGTCTTCGGGCGCGAAAGCGTCAACAGCAAACAGCCCGTCACGTATCTGCCTAGCACGAGCCCCGAGGTCGTAACCGCCATCCCCAATCACCCGTAACGCGTCTGCGTCAACGACGCGGGCATTCGCTGTCCAGAGCCGGCCGTTCTCCGGATTGACGATACGCGGATACTCTGAGGAATCCAGCCAACCCTGCCAGCCATGCTCTGTGCTCCAGTCGGCGGGCAACATGGCGTTGTAATCCGTCTTGCGTGGTATCTGGCCAGCGATCGTCCAGCCAATATTGCCGCCTGCATCGCCGCTAACGAAGTTCTGCGGCGGCATTGACATAGTGTTCGCAATATCGAGCGCCTCGTCGACGGAAACCGCTGTTTCGAGATCGATAAATCGCAGATTTAGTCCCTCAGCCTTATGCGCAAGCCAGCTCACCGCGACTTCGCCATCCGGGTAGTCAACATCGTCCAGCACCGGTCCCCAGACCGTCTCCCGTACGCGGTACGCCACCGGATCGGCACCCTTGACGTTGATGAGTTCGTCATGTTCCACGAACGCGACCTCGCCATCCGGCGTCATATATGTGTTGTCGGAGGAGCCCGGTTTAAGGACAACAACGTCTGTCCAGTCACCGTAACTATTTGTAAAACCCCATGCGACGCGGGTATTGCTGCCAGCGATAACGAACGGTGCGCCGGGCAGGGTAACGCCGGTCATTTCGTACGAGTCTTCGCCGTCGACGACCAGCCGCGCTCGATAAAAGATGTTCGGCGTGTTCAGTCCGAGGTGCATATCGTTGGAGACAATCGCCCGACCCGTCGCCGTCAGCGCACCCGATACCGCCCAGTTGTTGCTGCCGCGCAGCGGGTAACGCCCCTGCTCTCTCGCCGACGGCGAGTTGTCCGGCACATTGCGGATCGAATAAACGCCCTCACCGGGAATAGCCGCAACCGCTCGTGGCTCGCCCATGATCGGCGCATCCCAGGGCGTACCCTGAGGGTACATCCAGTCGTACACCTCTGCCGGCAGCACACGGCGGGCAAGGCCGCGTCGCACGTCCTTGATGCCACGCGAGTCGTTGAGCTGCATGTACATTGCGTAGACGACCAGCAGGGAGTCTTCCGGTATCCAGGGCTTCGGCTCAGCCCCGATCACGAAATATTCGAAGGGCCGCGTATTCAGCGACTGCACGCCAGCATTCACGCCCTCCGAGTAAGCCTTTAGCAACGCGAGGTCGCTGTCGCTGGCAGCCGCGATTACGGCCTGTGCCCGACTTCGAAAACGGTGAAACCGGTGGCGCTTGTCTGTCTCGATCGCAACACTGCCAACGATCTCCGACAACTCACCGGCTGCCTGCCGCCGAATCATGTCCATTTGAAAGAATCGATCCTGGCCGTGCGTAAAGCCCGTGGCAAATGCAAGATCCGTGCGGTTCGAAGCCTTGATGACCGGAATGCCATCAGCGTCACGCTCAATCGTTACGCGAGCGGCAAGGCCCTCAACCGCAATCTCGTCACTGAGGCTCGGCAGGCTGCCGCGTAACGCCAAAAAGGCAACCATGGCGGCGACGGCAGCCAGCATACCCGCCGCCAGCGCGAGGCGGAATAAGGCTCGTTTCATTCTTCTTTCTTGACCGCCAACACCTTCATTGCGTTGGTATTACCGGACACATTGTCGAGATCGCCCTTGGTGAAGATCACCAGGTCGTCGACCTCGACGAGTTCGTAATACAACAAGGTATTAAAGATGTCCTGATACAGTCGTCGCGGATTGTCGATGTTGATCGCGAAGGACACCGGGTAAACACCACGATACATGGCGACGCGTCTGCTGGTAGCTTCGTGCGGCGTAAATGCGTAAATCGGAATATCCGAACGAATACGCGACATCCAGCGAGTCGTCGAACCGGATTCCGTCAGCGCGATAATTGCCCTGACTGCCATGTGGTTGGCGGTGTACATCGTCGCCATCGCAATGGCCTCATCGACATTTTCGAAACGATCGTTCATGCGATGAGTCGTGCTGCCTGTGGCGAGCGGAAACTTCTCCGCGCCGACGCAGACTTCTGCCATCGCGCTGATCGCCTCGACCGGGTACTTGCCCATAGCTGTCTCACCCGACAACATCACTGCGTCGGTGCCGTCCATAACGGCGTTCGCGACATCCGAGACTTCGGCGCGGGTCGGAATCGGATTCAGGATCATCGACTCCATCATCTGAGTCGCGGTAATAACGATCTTGTGCTTCTTGCGCGTCTTACGAATCAGATCCTTCTGAATACCTGTGAGTTCCGCGTAACCCATTTCCACGCCAAGGTCACCGCGCGCGACCATGATGACGTCGCATGCGTCGATGATGGAATCAATATCCTGAACCGCCTCTACACGCTCGATCTTGGCGACGATCAGACCCTTTCCGCCCGCCTTCTCGAAAAGTTTGCGCGCCTCCGTTACATCGGCGGCGCTGCGCACAAACGACACCGCGAGAAAGTCGGCATTCAACTCCGCCGCGAGCTTGATGTTCTTCTTGTCGATGTCGGTCAGTGCAGGCGCGGATAAGCCCCCACCCTTAAGATTGATACCCTTATGGTCGGACAGGATGCCGCCGTTGACGACGATCGTATGAATCCGGGTTCCCTTGATGCTGTCGACTTTGAGGGTAATCATGCCGTCGTTGAGCAACAGGATATCGTCGGCTTTCAGATCGTTGTGCAAGGTCTCCAGCGCGACGCCAACGCCCTTCTCGCTGCCCTCCATTAATCCCAGCGTACTGTCCAGGAAAAACCGCGCGCCATCCTTGAGGACGACGCTGTGATCCGCAAAGCGCAGGACGCGTATCTTCGGCCCCTGCAAGTCGCCCAGCAGACCGACGTCCCGGCCAATCTTGCCGGCGGCTTCGCGCAATGCCGCGGCGCGGCGTCGATGCTCGTCCGCGTTGCCGTGCGAGAAGTTCAGGCGGGCAACGGTCATGCCGGCCTCGATCATTTGCCCCAGTTTTTCTACGGTATCTGAGGCCGGGCCCAGCGTCGCAACTATCTTGGTTCGTCTTCGCATGGCGGCGATTATTGCACAGCTGGAATGGCACAGCATGGTGAAATGGCGACAATGACTTCCGAACGCCATATCGGGGAGTTATGCTCACGAACCTGCTTTCTCCGAGCCAAAACCCGCATGCTAAACAGACGCCGTTTTCTAAAGAGCATCGCCGCGGCTGCCGTGACACCCGCGATGACGCAGTCCTGCCGCGCCGACGACGACTCGCCGGGCAAACTCCGCAGCGACCCGAACGGCATCCTGGATCTCCCTGGTGGTTTCAGCTATCGGGTGGTCTCGCGGGCCGGCGATGTCATGAGCGATCGACTGCGAGTGCCGGAGGCCCATGACGGCATGGCGGCATTCAATGGTAAAGATGGCCGCATCATCCTGATCACAAATCACGAAATGAACACGCACTGGTTTGAAGGCAGTGCTTTCGTTGATGGCTACGACAAACTGTCCGAGGCCACCAGGTCGTTGCTGTATGACCGTGGCGCCGACAAAACGCCTGCGCTCGGCGGCACAACGACGACCATCTTTAACCCGTTTACAGGTGACACCGAAAAGCAGTTTCTCAGTCTCGCCGGCACAGAAATTAACTGTGCGGGCGGAGCAACGCCCTGGGGAAGCTGGTTGAGTTGCGAGGAATGTTTCCGGGTACCCGGTAGCCAAACCGAGTATGAACACGCGATAACACGCGACCAACCGCATGGCTACGTATTTGAAGTTTCGTCACAGGCCGAGGGCCTGGCCGCGGCAGAGCCGATCAAGGCGATGGGTAAATTCGAGCATGAGGCTTGCGCTGTGCATGCGGACACCGGCATCGTCTACATGACCGAAGATCGATACCATAGCCTGTTTTATCGCTTCATTCCCAACGTGCCCGGCAAACTGCAGGCCGGCGGGCGACTGCAGGCTTTGGCGCTCGACAATCACTCGTCGGTCATGACGCACAACTGGTCATCGCGGCCGCAGACGATGCTGAACACGCCGATGAAGACTCGCTGGATCGATCTCGATGATGTCGATCCAGTCGGTAACGATCTGCGCCTGCGGGGCGCGGCACTTGGCGCCGCCACCTTTGCTCGGGGCGAGGGCCTGTGCGTCGCGGGTGACCGCTTTGCATTCACCTGCACGATCGGCGGACCAGCGCGCATCGGGCAGGTGTTCACCTACAAGCCCAGCCCGTTCGAGGGCACTGCAGCGGAAACTGACGCGCCAGGCGCGCTGACATTGATAGCTGAAGCGGACGAGCACTCGCTACTCAGGAATTGCGACAACCTGACGATGGCACCCTGGGGCGATCTCATCGTATGTGAAGATACTGTGGATCATTGTGGGCTTGTCGGCATACGGCCCGACGGTGGGCAGTACGCGATTGCTGACAACCCCTATACCGACTCGGAGCTTGCTGGCGTGTGTTTTTCACCCGACGGCAAGACGGTCTTCGTGAATATCCAGTACCCGGGAATGACCCTCGCCATCACAGGCCCCTGGCCTGCCTGAGAACACCACCGACTCATTAAGCGCGTCAGCAGAAATTGCCTGGGCTAAACGTCACGCTCGGGGATCAAGCCTTAAGATTCTGGCAGACGCGAGATTCTTGTTGGCGAGACATCCGGCGAGTGCAAGCGAGACAGTCCGCCAACAATAATGGCGGTCGCTTGCCTGACAAAGTGCGGCGTGATGGCCGACGTTGAGCCTACTGGGCGGCGCGCTTTTCCAGCATCTCTACGGCGGGCAGTTTTTTGCCCTCGACAAATTCGAGAAATGCCCCACCGCCGGTCGAGATATACGAAATCTTGTCGGCAAGTCCGTATTTGTCGATTGCGGCGAGCGTGTCCCCACCGCCGGCGACCGAAAACGCATCGCTGTCTGCTATTGCCTCAGCAAGCGCCTTGGTACCGGCACCAAAGCTGTCAAACTCGAAGACTCCGACCGGACCATTCCAGATGATGGTGCCAGCCCCAGCCAGGATTTCGGCAAATCGTTTTGCAGTCTCCGGGCCAATATCGAGTATCAATTCATCGGCAGCAACAGCATCGATCGTCTTGACGGTGGCCTTCGCGGTGGCGGAAAACTCGTCTCCGACTACAACGTCGGACGGCACCGGAATGTCCGCCCTGTCGTCCCGATTAGCCGCGAGTTCACGCGCCGTTTCCAGCATATCGGCTTCGTAGAGCGATTTACCGACACAATGACCGGCTGCAGCGATAAAGGTATTGGCGATACCGCCGCCGACGATCAGACAATCGACGACATCGGCCAAGGCACCCAGCACGGTGAGCTTTGTGGACACCTTGGAACCGCCGACGATCGCCACCATTGGTCGTGCCGGATTGTCGAGTGCCTTCGCGAGCGCCTCCAGCTCACCGACCAGCAGAGGGCCGGCACAAGCGACAGGCGCGTGCTCTGCGACACCGTAGGTGCTCGCCTGCGCACGGTGCGCCGTGCCAAAAGCATCCATGACGAAAACATCGCAAAGCGCCGCCATTTTTCTCGAGAGCGCGTCATCGCAGGACTTTTCACCGGCGAGGAAACGCACGTTCTCGAGCAGCACGACATCGCCCGCGTCGACGTCGACGCCGTCGAGCCAGTCCTTGACCAGCGGCACATCCCGGCCTAACAGTTCCGCGAGCCGGTCGGCGACCGGCTGCAACGTAAACTTGTCGTCAGGCTGACCCTCGGTGGGTCGACCCAGGTGCGACACCAGCATGACGGCCGCATTCGCGGCCAGCGCTGCCTTAATAGTCGGCAATGCGGCGCGAATGCGCGCGTCGCTGGTTACGACGCCGTCGGCTACCGGGACATTCAGGTCCTCACGAATGAACACCCGTTTGCCCGATAGCGCAACGTCAGCCATCTTTATGATGGACATATCGGCTCCCGATGCTGTGCTTACTTGGCGTTGATCAGTGCGGTTGCCGTATCCAGCATGCGGCAGGAGAAACCCCACTCGTTGTCATACCACGACAACACCTTGACGAGCGTGCCTTCCATCACTTTCGTCAGGCCTGCGTCAAACGTGGACGATGCCGGGTCGTGATTGAAGTCGATCGAGACCAGCGGCTCGTCGTTGTAAGCGAGCACGCCTTTGAGGGGCCCTTCGCTGGCTGCTTTCATAATCGAGTTGACCTCTTCAACAGTGGTCGCGCGCTCGGCAACGAAGGTCAGGTCGACACAAGACACGTTGATGGTCGGCACACGCATCGAGAATCCATCAAGCTTGCCGTTTAGCTCCGGCAGAACCAGGCCAACGGCCTTTGCGGCTCCGGTGCTGGTAGGAATCTGCGACATCGTAGCGGATCGTGCGCGGCGCAAATCCTTGTGAAAAACGTCGGTCAGGACCTGGTCGTTGGTGTAAGCATGAATCGTCGTCATGACGCCGTGCTTGACACCGATCGCTTCGTGCAGCGGCTTGACCAGCGGTGCGAGACAGTTGGTCGTGCACGAGGCATTCGAAATGATTTCATGCTTCGACGTCAGCTGGTCGTCGTTGACGCCATAAACGAAAGTGCCATCGATGTCTGCACCGCCCGGCGCCGAAAGAATCACCTTCTTTGCGCCGCCTGCGATGTGCTTGCCGGCGGTGTCGCGAGTACGAAACAGGCCGGTGCATTCGAAAACGACGTCCACACCGAGCTCGCCCCAGGGCAGTTTGGCGGGATCACGCTCGGCGAAGACTTTGATGCGATCACCGTTAACGATGATGTCGTCACCATCGACTTCGACGGTGCCAGGGAAGCGTCCGTGCGCCGTATCGCGACGCGTCAGGTGGGCGTTGGTATTCGCATCACCTAAATCGTTGATGGCAACAACGTTGAACTCATCAGCCCGCCCCAATTCGTGAATTGCGCGCACGATGTTACGCCCGATGCGTCCGTAACCGTTGATACCAATATTGATCGCCATTTCCAGTTCTCCAGGTTTAAATGATTGGCCAGCTATCGCCGGCCCTGATTTCTTAAGACAGCACGTCCTTAGCAACCGCAACAATGTTGTCGGTCGTAAAGCCGAAATGTTCGAACAACTCGTCGGCCGGGGCCGACGCTCCAAAACTATCCAGGCCGACAACGCGGCCATCGGTTCCGACATAGCGCCACCAGCCGCCGGTGACACCCGCCTCGATCGCGACGCGCGCAGTCACGGCCGCGGGCAGCACGGATTCACGGTAGGCAGCTTCCTGCGCATCGAATACATCCGTCGATGGCATCGATACGACGCTTGCCTGAATACCTTCCTCGGCAAGCGCCGCCGCCGCCGCGACGGCCAACGCGACCTCGGAGCCTGTCGCGATCAGGAGAATATCAGGGTTTCCGACCGGTGCTTTCAATACGTATCCACCGCGGGCTACGTCGGCAATCTGCGCTGGCGTGCGCGACTGGTACGGCAGGCCCTGCCGAGTCAGGACCAGGCTCGTTGGACCGTCACGCTGTTCAATTGCATGGCGCCATGCGACAGCCGTCTCGAGCGTGTCGCAGGGACGCCAGACGCCCATGTTCGGCATGAGGCGCAAAGACGCCGTGTGCTCGACCGGCTGGTGTGTCGGTCCGTCTTCGCCCAGGCCGATGGAATCGTGCGTATAGACGAGGATGTTGCGAATCTTCATTAGCGCCGCCATGCGCAGCGCGTTGCGGGCGTAGTCGGAGAACGTCAGGAACGTGCCTGCATAGGGAATAAAGCCACCGTGCAGCGCAAGGCCGTTGCAGATCGCCGTCATGCCGAACTCCCGGACGCCGAACCAGATGTAGTTTCCGGCGGCATCACTCCCCGAGATTGGCGTGGAGCCAGCGTGCTTGGTCAGGTTGGAGCCCGTGAGATCCGCCGAGCCGCCGACGAGTTCCGGCAGCGCCGGCGCGAAGGCATTGAGCACGACCAGCGACGCTTTGCGCGTGGCCATGTTTTCGCCGGCAGCGGCAATTTCTGCGATCGCATTGTCAGCGATATCCGCCCAGTCGCCCGGCAGATTGCCAGCCATACGTCGCGCAAACTCGGCAGCGAGTTCCGGGTGCTCGGCATTGTAATCAGCAAACGTCCGGTTCCAGGACGCCTCGTCGGCTTCACCGCGCTCTTTGCCGCTCCAGGCGGCCGCGATTTCATCCGGAATCTCGAACGGCGGCGAATCCCAGCCCAACGTCTCGCGCGCCGCGGCAATCTCCTCATCACCCAGTGGCGCACCGTGTGTCGAAGCAGTGCCCTGCTTGTTCGGCGCACCGAAACCAATAATGGTCTTGCAACAAATCAGGGTCGGCCTGTCTTCGTCCGCGAGCGCTTCCTCGATAGCAGCCGTTATTTCCGCGCCATCATGACCGTCGACGTTTTCAACAACCTGCCAGCCATACGCCTCGAAGCGGGCCGGCGTGTCGTCTGTAAACCAGGCATCCACCTCGCCATCGATCGAGATGTTGTTGTCGTCATAAAAACAGATCAACTTGCCGAGCTTCAAGGTTCCGGCAAGCGAACAGGCTTCGTGCGATATGCCTTCCATGAGGCAGCCGTCGCCCAGGAAGACCCAGGTCTTGTGGTCGACGATCTCGTGATCCGGTCGGTTGAATTCGGCAGCGAGCATTTTTTCGGCCAGCGCCATGCCCACTGCGTTGCTGATTCCCTGGCCGAGAGGACCGGTCGTCGTTTCGATGGGACCGCCGCGCTCGTATTCCGGATGACCCGCGGTGCGGTGGCCGAGCTGACGAAAATTCCTGAGCGGCTCGATACCAAACGCATCGTAGCCAGTAAGATGCAGCAGGCTGTAAAGCAGCATCGAAGCATGGCCATTGGACAAAACGAAGCGATCCCGATTTGCCCATTCCGGGTTCGACGGATTATGTCGCAGGTAGTCGTTCCAGAGAACTTCGGCGATATCCGCCATGCCCATCGGCGCGCCGGGATGACCTGAATTCGCCGTCTGCACGGCATCCATGCTCAGGACTCTGATCGCATTCGCGAGATCGCGCCGGGCTGGCTGGCCGACAACTGCTGCTTTATTTGGCATGAGACCTTATCTGTAGTGGACCTTGCGGCCGTTTTATTGTGGGTGCGGTCTGGCTATCCGCGAGGCGGGCATTTTCCCTGTTATAGGGGGCCGCATCAAGGGTACAATGCGCCACCCTGTAATCTGAGAGCCTCAAAAACCATGAGTGATTCGTTTCTTTTTACCTCGGAATCGGTCTCCGAGGGTCATCCCGACAAAATTGCTGACCAGATCTCGGACGCGATCCTCGATGCCATCATCGAGCAGGATCCGAAAGCGCGCGTCGCTTGCGAGACCATGGTTAAAACCGGTGTCGCTATCGTCGCCGGCGAAATCACGACATCCGCCTGGGTCGATATGGAGGAAATCGTGCGCGAGACGGTGCTGGACATCGGCTATGACAGCTCCGAAAAGGGCTTCGACGGCGCATCCTGTGCCGTGCTCAATGCTATCGGAAAGCAGTCCGGCGACATCAACCAGGGCGTGGATCGTGAAACGCCCGAACAACAGGGTGCCGGCGACCAGGGCCTGATGTTCGGCTACGCGACCAACGAAACCGATGTGCTCATGCCGGCGCCGATCACCTATTCCCACCGCCTCGTCAGGCGCCACGCGGAAGTCCGAAAGAACGGCACGCTGCCCTATCTGCGCCCTGACGCAAAGAGCCAGGTCACCTTCGTTTACGAAGACAATAAGCCGGTTGCCATCGATGCTGTCGTACTCTCGTCACAACATGCCGCGGATGTCAGCATGGCTGACCTGCGCGAGGGCGTGATGGAGGAGATCATCAAGCCGATCATCCCCGCGGAACTGGTCAACGCCAACACGAAATACCACATCAATCCCACGGGCCGCTTCGAGATCGGCGGACCGATGGGCGACTGCGGGCTGACCGGTCGCAAGATCATCGTCGATACCTACGGTGGCGCTGCACGCCACGGCGGCGGTGCCTTCTCGGGCAAAGACCCGTCGAAGGTCGACCGTTCGGCAGCCTACGCCGCTCGATACGTTGCCAAGAACATCGTGGCGGCGGGCCTCGCGGACCGTTGCGAGATTCAGGTATCCTATGCCATCGGCGTTGCTGAACCGACATCGATCAGCGTCAGCACATTTGGCACCGGGAAACATTCTGATACAAAACTGATGGAACTGATTCGCGAACACTTCGATCTGACTCCCTACGGCATCCTGACCATGCTCGA
>RCNG010000121.1_pt1 | contig 30171 bp, 20 predicted proteins | sample 2041371 | NCBI WGS metagenome assembly RCNG01 (sample SAMN09708227, study PRJNA481090) | Marine sediment metagenome, whole genome shotgun sequencing project. | biome: marine sediment; feature: ocean; material: sediment; isolation source: Sewage treatment plant 1 marine sediment (STP1) ... | reverse complement strand
TCACAACCGCCATGGCATCCTGGCAAGCCACTTCGAGACCGGCGACGTCCCCACACTGGAACACAATGGCGATCTCTATTCCTGCGACCATTTCGTCGAGCCAAACTATTTGGTGGGGAATATCAGTCAGGTTTCCCTACCGGAACTTATCACTTCCGATGCCCAGAGATCCTTTGGCCGCGCAAAGTCGGACACACTTCCCAAATACTGCCAGGCGTGTAGATATCTTTTCACCTGTCATGGCGAATGCCCCAAGAATCGGGTGCTCACCACGCCGGATGGGGAGCCCGGATTGAACTGGCTCTGTGTTGGGCTCAAAGCTTTTTTTGCACATGTGGAGCGGCCCATGCAGATCATGGCAGACCTTCTGCGGCGGGGCCAGACCGCGGACGGAATCATGAAAATCCTAGCTCAAGAGGAAGGCCGGGCCTCTCAGAAAGAGGAAAAAATTGGACGCAACGATCCCTGTCCCTGCGGCAGCGGTTCAAAATACAAACATTGCCATGGGCGCTAGTAACATTGACAATCATTTTTTTCTTTTTCTTCGTCCGGAAGGGATCGTTAGTTTTACTGAGGGCTTATTTTTTCCACTCTTTTCTGTTTGTTCCTTTTTCTTTTCTTTCCTTTTCATCCTGTCTCTTCTCGTACGATTTTCAAGCCTTTCCATCCCTTTGCGAAGAACGCCCATACTAACCTTCCTTTAGTGAATTAGTCCTAAAACAGCCATCATTCTAAGGCCTCCACTGACGGTTTCCCTTTGCCTTGGGGGAATAGGATACGAATTCTTGGTCGGGCCTGTCAATTAGATATGATAAGAAGGAATGGTACTGAAGCTTCAGCTCAGCCATCCTCCCTCCCGCATCCACCAGTTCAGGGGGCCGTGGTTGGCGTCTTTCCTGGCTTCCAGATTGACTCAATTTGAAGGCCCTGCTATGCTTAGTCATTAGAGAAGGAAGGAGGGTTTCAACAATAATAAGGCGTACCGGAATAGCACAAATTATATGCAGAAAAATGATGAAAAAGCACAACATCTAGACTCTGAAATAACTGAGCCAGGTGACATTGTGTGGGTTTAGGAGAGAAGATTGAAGAGTGACAGATATTGGATTACAGTCTCCTGCCAGGATTCTGAGCAGGAGTTTTTCAATGAGATGATAGAGAAAGGGATGAAGGAGCTAGAGCCTGAGAAGGATTTCAACTTAAGACTACTGTTTAGGACAATTAAGAAGAACCAGGCCATAGGAATGCTGAAGCATATCCTGCAGCATGCTGAGGCCCATGACCTCCAAGAGTCTTTGAAGGTGCAGGCTGTCACACAGCCCATATGCTCTGCTTGTGGAGCCTTCAACAAGTTCAGTATGGCAGGCAAAATCTGCTTCAAGTGTGGTGGTCAGGTCTCCATGAAGAGGGATGTCCTGATTGAGCTATTGACAGGAACAGAGAAAGAAAGACCTGCACAACAAATGCAGGATTAACATGTTCACATGTCCTTTCTGTGAGTCAGGAAACGAGCGCACCTGCCTAACTAAGGATATGGTTGGCTAATTCGATAATGGACATTTATTCCGTTCCCATGCTGATCTCAGGTATTCTTTTTGCCCTGATTTCGTGTATCACATGGTTGTTTCGCAGACGTGAGAACATTAACCGCGTATTCTCTTTTTTTACTCTGGCTTTTGCAATAGACAGTCTTGGTACCTTTGCCTGGTTCCAGTTTGGAAAAATAGAACATATTCATATCTGGATACGGATCTTCAATACAGCAGGTTTTCTGATACCAATAGGGCTAATATTATTCTTCTTTGCCTTTACCGGGTATGACAAAAGAATGGATGCCAGAGTTCTGGGAATTAAAGTAAGGCACTTTCAGATTTTCTCTATTCTATTATTCGTAGTTTGCATGATGCTTAATCCATTTACCGAGTTGTTAACTAAAATACCAGATACTCCTAAAGATATATTGGACATTGAAGAAGGCCCTGTTGGGAAATTATTGTATCCTCTTTTTGCTGGAATCTTCTTCTATTTATTGACGATGGTTTTCAAGAGCTATAGAACCACTGATAATAAACCTCAAAAACGTTTCATTCTCATGCTCGCCCTTAGTACAGCAGTGTGGATTCTGATTGGATATGGAGCGGTACTATTTATCTCAAATACTGGTGCGTTGTATCAGTTCATCAGCTATCTCGGAATCGCACTGATGGCAGTATTCTTATTTGTGGCAATCGTAAACTATCAATCAGACAAAGTACACGAGATGAATCTCAACCTCGAACGTAGAGTAAAAGAACGAACCCGTGAACTTGAAGAAAACCAAGTAAAACTTCTGCAGTCAGAAAAGATGGCGGCGCTGGGCAATCTTGTAGCCGGTGTTTCTCATGAGATCAATAATCCTATGGGAGCCATAAACAGCACAAATAGCGGGACATCCAAAATTCTCGAGAAATTGTTAAGCATCATATCAGAAGCTACTTCATTGGATGAGCTTCAAAACGATAAAAAATTCCAGAATTACATCTCATTGATGCAAGAAAACAACAAGGTCTCCTTGCTGGCAGGTGACAAAATAACCAAAATCGTACAGACCCTGAAAAACTTCGCCCGCCTCGATGAGGCAGAATTTCAGCTGGCCGATATTCATCATGGCATCGAGGACACCCTGGTGTTGCTACACCATGAACTAAAATTTCGTATTGAGGTGAAAACAGAATTCGGTGATATTCCCAAGATCTATTGTTATCCCAATCAGTTGAACCAGGTATTTATGAATATCACCATGAATGCTATCCAGTCGATCGAAGAGAAGGGAGAGATCAAGATAAGAACCCATTCAGATGAGACTCACACCTACATTGATATTTCTGATAATGGAAGAGGGATTCCAGCTGAAAATCTCGAGAAAATATTTGATCCCGGATATACAACAAAGTCTTCGGGTGTCGGTACGGGTTTAGGTCTGTCTATCGTATATAACATCATTGAAGCACATAAAGGTAACATCAAGGTAAAGAGCGTTGTCAATGAGGGCAGTACATTTACAATAGAAATCCCAAAGACAGAATATAAGACATAAATTCTTGGTGGGGCAGTCAATCTCGCATCCTCCCAAACAAAACCGCCAGATCTGCAGTATTTATATTGAGTACTTAAGAATGAAATGAAGTAGGTATTGTAGGATTTGCGGATCTTATTTGATGAGATAAAGCTCCTCTTGCGGAGAAGATAAATATTCGACTCCTTTTTCGGTGACAAGTGCCTGTTCATGATCCCACCAGAACAAATATTGATCTTCGTGTTCGCTGGAAGGCGACGGCATATAGATGAAATACTCTAAAACAAAGTGGTGATTGGGCGGGAGCGGTATATCCCACATCCATTCCGGACCGTTTGAGCCAATCCTGGGGCCAAAATAATTCTCGAACTTCCTCTTCCGGGCTCCTTTCCCCATGCCATGGCAGTCGATATTGAGGTGGGTTTTTTCAGGATCAAAACCAGCAGTATAAGCGGAGAAATCGTTCTTCTGGGTAAACAGATGCAATTGTCCGTCCCTAATTACAATCCCTTCCTCTTCGAATTTCACCTTGTAGTTTTTGACTATTTCACGAGGGGTAAGTCCCACCTTGATGGTCTCTGCCAGGATCCTATCGATTTTCTTATATTCTGACCAAAGTTTTTTGATATCTGGAGGAGGTTCAGTCTCTCCCTCACGGAGCACATAGGCGAATCTGCCCTGGCTTGGGGATGCCACAATGTCGCCTCCCTGAATCACAACATTTTCATGGCCCAAAGTCCGTCCCCTCTGCGATACCCCTGTGCCTCTCCGGCGAAAGACAGTCACTCCCACGTCGCGATTCTTGGTCACACCAGGCACGATCTCAGCGAAAGCTTTCTTCACACGGTCATCTTCGTCCTTGCGCATTTTTTTGAGTAGCTCAATTTCACTCGGCACTTTTCTGATAATGTAATCCATCATCACTTTTTCAGACGAGACTATCCTGTTGGCATATTTATCACCGAGCTCTTCAGCTAATAGAAGGTAGTCCGTATGCGAAAGGCCGTCTTGTGCTCTTGTTGTGGTCGGATAGGGTCCCAGATCGTGCTTGAAATTCAAAGCAATGCGTTTGGGATCACGTGCTTCAATAAATTCTCTCAGGCCCTTGAATCTGTAATCATATTCTGTCATCGGGCCTCCCGGCGGCTGCTTCACAAGAACCGGGTCATGTAGTATGTCGTAGGCTCCACATTCTTCGACCAACTTCGTCTCCCAATGTACCCTCCATGTTTCACCAGCATGTGAAGCTCCCCAGCGACGTCCGAGAACCGCACGTTCGATCCGGTCACCGCCTCGGTCTGTGAAGACAAATACACCGGAGGTACTCCCCAGCTCTTCTGCGCCAAAGGGATCCGGAATGGTTTCTCTCATCACATGAAGCCACATGTCGACATTGTTCCTCCTCATGGCTTCGGGTAGGACAAGGTCAAACTTTTCCCGTCGAATTTGATTATTCCATTCCTTCAGATCGTCTTCTTCAGCAGCCTGTTGACCGGCCGTTGCCATATGGCATAGGCCCAAAAACAAGGACAAAGAAAGGATCGCACAATAAACTTTTCGAGTAGACATCAGATAGCTCCTCAAGACAATTGTGTATCAGGATTCTCGATCTGACACTTAGGGCATTTCATGTGCCGTTTTTCCCTTCAATAGCGGGAATAGGATATAGATTCTTGGTGGTGGCTGTCAATCGGTTATGGCAATAAGGACGCTATTAATGCTTCCAGGCAAAGAGGACACACCAACGGGGGGGGCAGGCACCAGCTTTTACGATTAATTCAGGCTATTTGATTTATGAGATTATAAAGAGTACAAATAGTAAAAATGACCAGCCAAGATAGAGTTCGGAAAGCACTGGGTCACAATCAGCCGGATCAGGTTCCGGTTGATTTCGGTGCTACGGTGGTGACGGGCATTCATGTGAGTTGTGTCGCGGCGTTGAGGGATTTTTATGGACTAGAGATAGGACCCGTCAAAGTTCATGATCCCTATCAGATGCTGGGTTCGATCGATGAAGACTTGAAAGAGGTCATGGGAATCGATACCGAAGGGGTATTCCCTCCGGAAACCCTTTTTGGATTCCGCAATGAAGGGTGGAAGACATGGCAGATGCCCGATGGTCTGGAAGTCCTGGTATCCGAGGATTTCAACACCACCGTAGACAACAACGGGAACACACTCATCTATCCCAAAGGCGACCTGTCGGCTCCTCCCAGCGGCATCATGCCCCGGGACGGATTTTTCTTTGATGCGATCATCCGGCAGGAGCCGATTGATGACAGCAGACTCGATCCCGAGGACAACCTGGAAGAATTCGGCCCGGTGACAGACCATGACCTCAAATACTTTAAAGAGGCGGCACATCGGGCTGCGGATACGGGCAGGGCCGTCGTCGCGACATTCGGGGGAACGGCATTTGGAGATATCGCTCTGGTTCCGGCACCTTTCCTCAAACACCCGAAAGGCATCCGAGATATCGAAGAATGGTATGTGTCCACCTTGATCCGCCAGGACTATATCCACCGCATATTCGAATCTCAATGCGAAACGGCTCTTCATAACCTTGAAAAAATATACCTGGCAGTAGGTGATACAGTCGATGCAGTATTTATCTGCGGAACAGATTTCGGTACCCAAAGCTCAACCTTTTGTTCACTGCAGACCTTTCGTGTTCTTTACATGCCCTATTATCAAAAAATAAATTCCTGGATCCATAAAAACACCCCTTGGAAAACCTTTAAACATTCATGTGGAGCCGTCGAGCCGTTGATAAAGTCTATGATAGAATGCGGTTTTGATATTCTGAATCCCGTTCAATGTTCCGCACACGGGATGGAGGCGGCACATCTAAAAAAAGAGTTTGGGGATCATATTGTATTTTGGGGCGGAGGCGTCGAAACACAATCGACCCTGGCGTTCGGCACCCCCGAAGAGGTGAGGGAACAGGTCCTGCGGCGCTGCGATACTTTTGCGGAAAACGGGGGATTCATCTTCAACGCTGTTCACAACATCCAGGCGGACACACCTGTGACAAACATCACGGCCATGATCGACGCAGTCAAGGAGTTTAACGGAACGGTGTAGGTCAGTCCCTTATCTTCTGGATGATCTTTCCGCTTTCCCTGTCTTTGAGGATGAGCTTGGTCCGACCATCGGGCATCTTCTCTTCTTTTATCAGGATGAGCTCTTGATCGGCATCAGGTCCAGTGCTCTCTGCCTTTGTCATCTCCGTGCCGCGCCACACTTCAAGGTCGACCGGTTCCCACTGTTTTGACTTTATCGAGCGGTAACAGGCATCCATGATGGCATTGACGACGTACCCATCATAAAACGTCTCCCTGGGCTCTTTGCCGTTATCCAGGGCGTCAAACATGTCGGTGAACATGTGCACGTAGCCCAGCGCATGGACTTCGTCCCCTACCGGGAAGAGCCAGCCGGTTTCATCTTCGGCTTTCTCAGCCACATACCCTCCCATGCCGGTTGTCGTAAACATCTCGAAGCCGGTCCGCAGAAAATGGTCCAGCCAGATGGTCCCCTCGGTCCCGGAGACTTCATCCCGCAGGTCCATGCCGCCGCGGAATGTCCAGCTGACCTCAAACTGCCCGATGGCACCGTTCTCGTACCTGACCAGACCGATGGCATGGTCCTCTGCTTCGATCGGGTGGACCTGGGTATCCGCCCAGCACATGACCTCCAGAGGTCTAATTTCCTTTCCCACGAAGTTCCGTCCGATCTCTATGCAGTGGCAGCCCATGTCGACTATGACGCCCCCTCCGGATTGCTCCGGATCCCAGAACCAATCGCTGTGCGGGCCGGGGTGGGTCTCTCTCGACCGGGCCCACAAGACCTTGCCCAGGGAGCCATTCCTCACAGATGCGATGGATTTGAGTGTTTTAGGCGTATAGACCAGGTCTTCCAGATAGCCGCCGAATACGCCGGCCCGCTCAACGGCATCCAGCATGGCCTTGGCCTCGACGGCGTTCCGGCCCAGAGGTTTGGCACACAGCACCGGCTTTCCCGCCCCGGCGGCGAGGAGGACCGCCTCTTTGTGCAGATTGTTCGGCAGGCCGATTATCACCACATCCGTTTCAGGGTCCTTTACAGCCTTGTCCATATCCGTTGTCCAGCGGGGGACGTCCCAGTCCTGCGCAAATTTCTCGGCGCGCTCCCTGGTCCGTGAGTAGACGACCTGCACCTTGTCTCGGCTGCGCTGACCCTGTATGGTCATGGTGTAGAACATCCCGATGAGGCCGGTTCCCAACAGTGTCACCTTGTGCATCGCCTGCCTCCTTTCACATGAGATGATATCCGATCCTATTTCTTTTTAAGGCCCTTAGCTGTGCGGTCTTCCAGAGGAGGAGCGGGCGTCATCCGAGGTGGATTCTTTTCCAGCAGCTCCAACACTTCCTCCACCACTTTTTCGATCTGCGGATCACGCCCCTTGATCAAGAGGTTGGGATCATCCCACACTTCATAGTCCGGGGACACGCCTTCTCCCTCCCAGAACCAGTGTCCATCATTGTCATAGAGCCGGGCACCAGGCACGGTGATACCGCCTCCGTCGATCAGTTGGTGACCGGTGGCCGGGCCGACCAGGATTCCCAAAGTGCGTTCGCCGACGATGGGTCCGGCTTTAAGTTCCTGAAAAGCCCAGGGCAGCCCGTCGCCGCCGGAACCGGCCCATCCATTGATCAGCATTCCCATGGGGCCAGTATTGGTCATAGCAGGGTGAATTTGGTCCTTCCCATGCCGCCAGTGCAGGTTGTAGACGACCGGCCGCTGCAGCAGCTCCAGAAACCGGTCGGCCAGCGCGCCGCCGCCGTTGAAACGTTCGTCGATGATAAAGCCCTGCTTGTCCAGTTGACCGTAGAACATGCTCACGAGTTCCAATTGCCCTCTGCCACCGGTGTCGGACATATAGATGTAGCCGAGTTTGCCTCCGGATAATTTTTCCACCATCCTGCGGTTGTTTTCGATCCATTCCAGGTATCTAAGCCGCGTTTCCTGTCCGGGGCTCAGGCATTTGATCACCAACTGCCGGCTGTCCTCGCCTTCTCCGGAGGAGCGAATGGTCAGAGCGACCGTTTTCCCGGAGAGCCCATCAAAAGCGGCATACGGATCCTTTCGGGGGTCGATGGCGATGCCGTTTACAGCCAGTACGAAGTCACCGGCCTTGACATCCACGCCAGGGCGGTCAAAGGGGGAACGGACTTCGGTATTCCAATCAGCCGGTCTGATGACCCGCTTGATGCGATACCTATCCTGGCTCATCTCCCAGTCGATCCCGAGAAATCCGGTCTGCAAACTGGGGACCTGCTCCACATCACCACCGAACGTGTAGGTGTGTCCGGCACTCAGTTCAGCAGCCAGGTTGGTGCAAATATAGGTAACATCCCAACGGGTTCGGGCATGTTCGATCAAAGCCCCATACTGCTGACGCATGGCATTCCATTCGACGCCATGCATGTTGGGATCATAGAAAAAGTCACGATGACGGCGCCATGTGTCACTGAAGATCTGACGCCATTCCTCCCTCGGGACCAGGTTCATCACCAGGCCATCCGTGGGGACCGGCTTATCGATCTTTTGCCCGGGGGCGGGCTTTATGATCCCGTATCGTCCCCCGCTCCGGACCAGCAGGGACTCGCCGCCAGCCGAGGCTATCACCTCTTCCACGGGAGAGATGATCGTTTTCTCTTCTCTCTCCTTCAGGTCATAGAACACCAGAGAAGCCGACCGTTCTCCGGAACCGGTGTTGGGATATCTGAGATAGATCAATTTGTCCTTAACGGGGATCAATCCATTGATATTCCCCGCTTTGGGAGGCAGGATCTCAAGCCGGGACTCAAGTTTTTCAAAGTCCACCTCGACCGATTTCGTTTCCGGCTTATCCGTCTCTTTCTCCCCCTTTTTTTCAGCCTTCTCAGGAGATTTTTTTTCTTCTTTCAGGGCATCATTTTTTGGCGAAAGCAGGGAAGGCGCTTTCTTGGTGAGGCTCACGGCGGCGATCTGGGTGGAATTGGGATAGATCCAGGTGCCGTCGTTCATATCGGAATAAAGCGCCGACATGTTGCGGTTGGTCAGATAGAAAAGATATTCGCCGGTTGAGCTGAAGACCGGATAAGTATCTTCATAGAAACCGCTGGTGGCCTGGTGCAGTTTCCTATTCTGCACATCGTAGAGGAAGATGGCATTGTGGGTGTTGTCCAGGCCCTGGGTAAATGCCACCCACCGGGAATCGGGGGACCAGGCGATCTGGTAGTAGTATCGACCTGGATGGCTGACATTCCACTTGGTGTTCCCGATCACCGTCACATCACCACCCGCAACATCCAGCACAGAAATGTCATTGGTTTCATCGATGAAGGCCAGCTTCTTGCTGTCGGGGGACCAGAAAATCCTGTAGCCGAAGCCCTTGGTCCGCTTGGTCAGCTGCTTGGGCTTCCCGAGGCCGTCCGCTGCCTGGAGGTAAATCTGATATTCTCCGGAGCGGTCGCTCCAGAAGGCGATATGTTTGCCGTCCGGCGACCAGGCCGGGTCGTGATCGAAGGCCCCACTGGTCTGGGTCATGTTCATGGCATAGCCCTCAGTGGCCGGGACATTGAACAATTCCCCGCGGGCTTCGAATACCACCCGCTCACCGGCCGGTGATACCGTGGCGTCTCTGATCTGCCGGCTGACGTCTTTAGAGCGGGGCATTTCCACGGAAAAGTCACTGATGACATTGACCTCCACCGGCTTCGGCTGATGTGTCTCCACATCCATCAGGTAGAGCACCCCGCCCGCCTCAAACACGATATCCCCGCTGCCTGCGGACATATAGGTGATATCAAAATCATCGAATTCTGTGATTTGCCGTGAAGCACCGGCTTTGGTGTCGTATATCCAGATATTCAGACGCATGTTGTCACCCTGGTCGGAGAGGAAATAGATACTGTCTCCCACCCAGGCGGGTTTGCCGTCGTTGGCGTGATTCTGGGTAATGTTCTCGGCGGTTTCCTCTTTAAGGTTATAGACGATGATATCAGAGGCCAGGCCGCCCCGGTAACGCTTGAAGGGGTAGTTCTCGGTTATTTTTGTGATATAGGCCAGGTGGGTTCCGTCGGGAGAATAGCTGGCCAGTTCACCGTAGGGTATCTTCATTTTTTCAGGAAATCCGCCGTTTCTAGAGACGAGAAAGAATTGGCTGACACGGCTCTGTCCGTGCTCACGGGTCGATGCAAACAGAAGGTGCTCCCCATCCGGGTGCCAGTCCACCATCCGGTTGCCGAGGGATTGATGGGTGATCCTGGCGGGCACCCCGCCTCCGGCCGGCAGGACGTAGATATCCGTCTTACCGTTGTATGCAGCCGTATACGCGATGGATCGTCCGTCCGGCGAAAAACGGGGCCAGGATTCTTCGCCCGGGGAATGGGTCACCTGGATGGCCGTTCCGCCGGCTTTGGGCATGATCCAGATATCTCCCCCGTATACGAAGGTGATCTGTGTATCAGAGACATCCATGTAGCGCATGAGCTTGGCGCTGATCTGACCATAGGCGGCACCGCACAAAAATATAGCTAGCAGAAACAGAAATCCTGATTTTTTTAGCATGATATGAACTCCTTGATTGGATAATATATAATCCATAACTCAAATACGAATTAAAAGAGAATATAGTTTTCTACTGCTTTTTACCTACTCCCGTCAAGGTACCACCTGCCTAATGAAAACGGTTCATTTGTGATGGAAAATTCAGTTACTCGTATCTCATGCTGTCCACAGGATTTGATATGGCTGCCTTGACAGCCTGGTAGCTAACGGTGATCAACGCAATGAGAAAAGCCAAGAGCGCGGAGATAAGGAATGTCCAGACGTTGATTGCGACTTGGTAGGCGAAATTTTGTAGCCACCTGTTCATGGCCAGATAGGCCAACGGCCAGGCAACAGCAATGGCAATAAGTACCCAGAGTATGAAATTTTTGGACAGCAGAAAGGCAATGTTGGATCCCGATGCCCCTAGAACCTTCCGGATGCCGATCTCTTTAATCCGCACCTCGGCAGCATAGACTGTAAGGCCGAACAAGCCGAGACAGGAAACGAGCAGGGCTAAAACTGAGAAGGCTTTAAAAAGATCCAAGGCCCGGATCTCCTGTACATAGTTCCGATCGAACACCTCATCGACAAACGCGTAGCTGAATAGATTTCCGGGTGCGATCTCTTCGAATTTCCCTTCCAGAAACGTCAGCACGTCCTTATAGCTGTCTCCCTGGACCTTGACCAGGACATAACTCGTCCAGTCCGGGCGGTACTCGAGAACGAAAGGCTCGAGGGGACTGTGGAGGGAGGCAAAGTGAAAATCCTTGATAACACCGACTATGGGCGCTTCCTCCTCGTGAGCATCCGCCCGGCAGGGAAGGCCCAGCGGCTGCTTCAGGTCCATGGTCGCGGCCACGGATTCGTTGATGATATAGGCTCCGTTTTGATCCGAGCCCTTGTCGAAATCCCGGCCTTGGACAATCTCCAACCCCGCTGTAGCGATGAAATCGTCATCAACCCTTATGAATCGCAGCATGGGAAGGGTGCTGCTGTCCTGCACGCCCACGGGCGTCAGCCTCTCGTTGCTGTATTCTGTTCCGAACAGATTTGACGTCAGGGAAACATGAGTAACGGCGGGATGGCGGCGGATTTCAGCCTTGATCGTATCCATTCTGTTCACTGAAGCCTGAAAAAAATCGGGATACATACGGACCGCCACCAGGCGGTCCTTGTCGAAACCTGGATCTTGATGAAGGAAGAAATCCAGCTGCCTGTAGAGAGTGATGGTGCTGAAAATTATAAAAACAGAGATCACGAACTGAAAGACCATTAACACTTTCCTCAGGGTGACCGCCATTGAGCGCGGATCCCTGACACCCTGGATAGAGCTGGCAGGCTGGAATCCGGAGATAAAAAAGGCGGGATAGAGCCCGGCCAGTACAGTCAACACGATCGAGATGAACGATACAAGAAGTACATTGTCGAGCGTCAACACGCTCCCCAATGTGATGGCCTTACTGGTCAACCGGTTGTAAAACGGTAAGACAAGATTGAGCAGCAGCAATGCTAAACCTGTCGAGAGCACGATGAAAAGCCATGACTCGCCAAGATGTTGTCTGACCAGTTGCCCCTTTCTTGCCCCGATGACCTTACGCACACCGATCTCTTTCATGCGCTTGAAGGACTGGGACGTGGACAGATTGACGAAATTCACTCCGGCGATGAGTAAAATGAGGAAAGCAGCGGCAGAGAAAATGTAGATATAGGACACATCACTGTTGGGCGCGATTTCCTGCTCCAGCTTGGAGTGGAGGTGGATTTTTTGAATGGGCTGAAGCACGATCTCTTCTTCCCGGGAAGCCTCGGCGTGAAAATCGTTCATGAATTGAGCCGCTTTGTCACTAAAGGCTGCCGCAGCTTCGGGAGAACGAAACAAGATGTAGGTATACATCGTCTTCCAGGTTCGTTGGCTGAGGGCTTCGGGCCAACTCATGTAGATCGGGAATGTCGGCATTGAGATAAGATAATTGATCTGAAGGTGAGTGTTCTTGGGAAAATCGGGAATAACACCAGTGACCTTCAGAGGTTGTTTTCGGCTCTCATTGACAAGGCTCTGTCCGAGAGGATCCTCATTGTTAAAATACCTGCGGGCCATCGATGCAGTTAAAACAACGGTATGGGGTTCGGTGAGAGCGGACTTGGGATCTCCTGCGATCATCTCCAGATCAAACATCGACAGAAACGAGTTATCTGCACAAAAGCCGCGGATTTCCTCGAAACGCCGGGGTTCTCCCTTGGCTGGGGCAAAGCTGAGAATCTGGCGGCCCAGGTCTCTAATTCGAGCGGACGCTTCGATTTCAGGGAAAGATTCCTCCAGAACCGGCCCGATGGCCGGAGCAGATGGGGCCCAGTTTCTGAAATTGGACCCGTACTTGGAATTGGTTTGAATCCGGTGGATGCGCTCGGACTTCGGGAAATTCTTCTCATATCTCAGCTCGTCCTTGACATGAAAGAGGATCAAGAGCGCACAGCTCAGGCTTACTGCTAATCCGGCGATATTCAAAAAGCTGTACAGTTTCTGCCGTCGGACGACTCTAATCGCGGTCATTAAATAGCTCCGAAGCATGATTCCCCTCCCAGTAAAATAATCACACACAAACCGAGGCAGTGAGCTCAGCAGCATGGACCAAAACCAGATTTTAGCCCTGGTTCTGTTTTCAGTTTGGATCCTGTATCGATATGATTCTTCAAAGTCTCCCACGGCTTCATAGTAATCCGCATAATCCAGAAACATCCGGAGGAGAGCTTTCCCCCCTCTCGGCAAGGTTTCCTTGTCAACCGGCATCAGATCCTCATTCAAAAGCCAATTCCGTTTCGTCCGACCAAATGGCCTTGTAGATTTTCCTGATCCTTTTTAGGGCCTCTGTGCCGGAAGGTGTTAGGGTGTAAAGAAACCTGCGCCGGCCCCCTCGTTCGCAGCGCGGCTCACTGCTCTTCTTCTCGACATACCCTTTGTAGAGAAGCTGTTTGAGCGGTTTATAGACAGATCCAAATGACCATTCATGGCTCGTGATCTGCGAGATCGTTTCCCTTAATGAAACACCGTAGGCATTGTCTTTCAGCTTCCAGATGGCGAGAAGGACGATCTCCTCCGAGCGCGATAAGAGGATCATATTGGTCTCTCCCTAATAATTTGTCTGAAAAACGGATACATATAATAAGACGGAAAAGAGCCAAGAAGGTTGGCGGACCAAAAAACTCTCTCTATAAGGGATACATTGATGGGGGCAGGTCAATTCCTGCTGGAATTAGCTTTGTTTTCAGTTGTAGGCTTCCATCACAGCCCGGCTTTCCCGCAGCAGATAGTCCGCCTGTTTCTTCAACTCGGGCAGGGAGGATAGCTGCCGGTGGGCATTCAGGTACTTCAGAGGAATGGGATGCGTGCCGACCACCACGGGAAGTTTGTAATAGCTCTCGATAAAGTCTTTAAAATACAGCGTGTAGGGGCAGGGAGGGTAACCCACCACAAAGCCGGTGGCCAGGTGGATGACCTCGGCCCCGTTTTTCTGCATCTCCGCAGGAACGTATTCCACATTGACGCCCGGACATCCCCCGCACTGCCCAAAACCGACCAGCTCCACCGACATCTCCTTCGGGTAGCGGGCAAAGCCTCCGACCCTCTCCCGGATCGATCGCAGGCATTTCCCTCCCCCGCAGGATTCATAACGGCCGCAGATAATGATGCCGAGCTTTTTTGACCCGCTCCCCTCATTCAAGGTGGTGAAGATCCTATTGAGATCGAAGTTAGGCTTGGAACCTGGGGAACCACCCAGGCCCAGGCCTACCGCTCCTATAAGGGAATGCTCCAGGAATTTTCGCCGGTCAAAGGGATAGGATGAAGACATGATTCTTACCTCCCGGATGATTTGGCATAAAAATAACCGTTTATCTTATGCTATAAAATCACAACTTAGCAAGGGCTCTGCCCCCTCTCGCCTTCATAAGATCCATCATAAGAAAAAATGAGGATACGCAGTTTATTTTTTGGCCCTCTGCATAGTGTTCAGCGAGCTTCGGCTTTCGTCCTTTCGGATACTGATAAATTGGGGCCCGCCGTCCATCATCCAGTGGTTATTGCGCTCGTCTACGTCGGCGGTCTCCAGGAAAGGATCCAGAGTGATGGATCGAATCTCCTTTTTCATGACAAACACCTTGGATACTCGGTCGTTAGTGCGCCTCCAGATCTCGGCCGGAATTCGCTCGACCTCCTCGGACCCGTCCGCATAGACAAACTTCAAAATCACCGGCATGGCCATGCCCCCGACATTCACCAGGTCGATCTGGTAGTAGTTCCGGCCGGAATGCAAGAGAGCTTTTTCCTGCTCCGTGAGTGAGTCGAGATATTTCTGATAGTCCTTTTTGTCCAAGGGATAAACTTCTTTAGGATCGTACGTATCGTAAAAATCCGCCAGGGATTTGTCTTTCTCCACGGCGGTCTTGGCGATCTCCTCGGCGTTTCGGATATTGCTGATGTAGCGCTGCCGGTTCCTGTTCTCCCGGTCATAGCGGAAGGCCTTATCCAGCTTGGGATCCCCGGTCGCGGCCTTATACCACTTGACGTCCTCAATGGCGATGTCCACATGGTCTGTACCGAAGAACCAGCCCCGCCAGAACCAGTCCAAATCCATTCCCGAGGCATCCTCCATGGTGCGGAAAAAATCCGCCGGCTCAGGATGCTTGAACATCCAGCGCCGCGCAAACTCTTTGAAGGCGAAGTCAAAAAGGTCCCTGCCGAGAATGCTTTCCCGCAGGATATTTAATCCGGCCGAAGTTTTGGCATAGGCGTTGGCCCCGTAGTTCAGGTCGATATCCGAGCCGGTCATGATGGGTTGGATCCGCTCCTTATCCCCCTTCATATAGTCAATCACCGTATAAGCAGGCCCATTCCGTTCCGAGAACCGGCGGCTCCACTCCTGCTCGGCCAGGTATTCCATAAAGGTGTTCAGTCCCTCATCCATCCAGCCCCACTGCCTCTCGTCGGAATTGACGATCATGGGGAAAAAATTATGTCCCACCTCATGGATGATGACTCCGATCAGGCTGTACTTCCGGCCTTCTGAATATGTCCCGTCGGCTTCGGGTTTACCGCCGTTAAAGGACACCATGGGATATTCCATGCCGCCGCCGCTTCCCGTCAGCACCGAAATGGCCACGGGATAAGGGTAATCGAAAGTATGCCGTGAGTAGACCTCAACCGCATGTGCGACCGCGCGGGTGGAATATTTGCCCCACAAGGGATTCCCCTCTTTGGGGAAAAACGACATGTTCAAAACGACCCGGTCCCCGAATTTCAGCGCCAGTGCGTCCCAGATGAATTTGCGGGAGCTGGCGAAGGCGAAATCCCTAACGTTCTCGGCTTCGAAAACCCAGGTTTGCGTGGAATCCTCCCGGGCTTTCTCATTGGCTTCGGCCTCTTCCTGAGTGACAATGAGCACCGGGCTGTCGGTTCCCCGCCGCGCGTGCTCCAGCCGGTCCTGCTGGGCTCCGGTCAGCACATCGCCGGAGTTTGTCAGTGTGCCCGTGGCTCCCACAATATGATCGGCGGGGACGGTGATGGAGACCTTATAGTCTCCGAAAGGCAGAGTGAATTCCCCATTTCCCAGGAACTGCTTGTGCTGCCAACCCACCGCCTCGCTGTACACAGCCAGCCGGGGAAAAAACTGGGCAACGGCATAAACATAATTGCCGTCCTTTTCATAATGATCGAATCCGGAGCGTCCTCCCTGCCGGGAGCGGTCGTTGATGTTGTACCACCATTCGATGCTGAATGTGAAGGATTCGCCGGAGCGCAGAACAACCGGCAGGTCCACGCGCATCATGGTGTGGACGATAGTGTGAGCAAGATTGTTTCCGTGTTGATCCTTCACAGACTTGATCTTGAACCCACCGTCAAAATCGTCCTGAAGCCTCTCCAGCGCCCTAAAACTCATGGTCTCGGACAGACGGCCCGCTGCGGCTGCGTTGGAAATGGAGTCCCGGGACCGCCGGTTCTGGTCCAACTGCAGCCAGAGGAAGGAAAGGGGATCCGGTGAATTGTTATGATAAACGATGGTCTCCGTACCGGAAAGCCGCTGACTGGCATCATCAAGTATGATCGCCATCTCATAATCCACCTGCTGCTGCCAGTAGGCGGGCCCCGGGGCTCCGGATGCGGTGCGGTATTGATTCGGTGAAGGAAGCTGCGCATCCAGTTGGCGAAACTGGTTGGGATGCTCCTGCGCCCCGGTCGAAACGAGTGGAGAGAACAATAAGACTAAGAATAACGCCAACAATACCAGCCGGTCATGATGAATAGGTTGATGAAACATGAATGCCTCCCTGTGAAAAACATGAATGTAAAAAAGGCTCGGAAAAATGATTATAGATTGATTCTTACAGTTGATGCAAACATCCGCTACTTTGTATTCCCCGGTCGGCTTACGACCCCATATTTATCGCAAGGCTTGGAGCCTCTCCTTCGCATCCGCAACTTCAGGGAGGCCGGGGCCGGCGTCCTTCCAGAGAGTGAGGAATTTCTCGTATTCTCTATGGCTTTGCTGCTGTTTCCCTGCTGTTCGTAGATTTGGCCCAATCTGTAATAGCTCTCCGCATAGAGGTCCCCATAAGCATTCCTGCCGGGGATGAACCCGACAAGCCCTTCGAATGCATCTCGCGCCGCCCGCAGGTCCCCGGATTCGTGATAAGCGAGTGCCAGGTAATACAGATAGAGGCCATCATCCGTTATAAAACCACTAGGATGAGGCAGCAGCGATACCGCCAATTTGAAAGAATCGATGGCTTCAGAATAATTCTTTGTTTTTAGCTCTATCATGCCCATCAGGAAGTGATAGTGTCTGACCTCCTTTTTGTACCTTAGAAAATAACACAATGTGTCCAAGAGGGTCTGACATACCTACAATGACAGCGTCTGTATGAAAATAATTGATAGAAAGAGTGATAAACAGGAATGCCGCAAGAAAAATCAGATTTAAAGGGGACTTGCGCCTTTTGCTAATATGTTTGTATAAATGTTTTATCAAAATATAATGCATCCTTCAATAATCATGACATGACCGGCTTTGACAAAACGGCTGGAATCCAGTACAAAATGGAATCACATTTGAAGAAGGATCTGAATCATGAGTAAGGAAATGATTGTTACATTCCCAGGAAACAAACGTGCAGACGCTGACTACAAGGGTTTTGTAATCAAAACGGACCAACCCATTCATCAAGACGGTGACGGTTCAGCGCCTGCGCCCTTTGACCTCTTCTTAGTTTCCATCGGTACATGCGCCGGACTATATCTGTTGTCCTTCTGCCAAAACCGCGGCATTACCACAGACAGCATGTCCGTAACTCTGAAAACAGAGTTTGATAAGGTAAAAAAAAAGATCACCAAAGTCATTGTGGAGGCCCATCTGCCTTCTGATTTTCCTGAAAGATACCAAAGGGCCGCCATCAAATCCATGGAAAGCTGCGCCGTTAAAAAATATATCGAAGCCCCTTTTTCCTTTGAGACGCTTGTCACCATCGCGGACTAAAGTCGCATTAGAGACGTATAATAAAATGCCCGAAATGCGGACACGCGATGGCCAGGGATGAATTATTGAGTTCAAGCACTTCCAAATAAATTTTCATTACAAGAGTGAGACGGATATGAAGATCGCCATTGCCAGTGGGAAGGGAGGCACTGGAAAAACAACGATTGCGACAAACCTGGCCGCCTATCTTGCAGAAGAAGACAAGTACAAAATGATCCCTGAATGGGAACAGGCCCCATGCACCCTATGTGGATTATGTCAGGAAGTACGCAATTTTCACGCTGGAATTCACCTGGTCGACCAGATCATGATTTTTCCTGAACTGTGTCACAGCTGTTACGCCTGCTCTGAATTGTGTCCCGCCTCGGCACTCCCCATGATCCAGCAAAAAATGGGAGAAATGAAACATTACCAGAGCGGAAATCTGTCTTTTGTAGAAAGCCGGTTAGATATCGGTCAAGAACAGGCTGTGCCATTGATCGCACAGACACAGGAATACATTGACACACATTTCTCTGATCAGATGATCAAATTATATGACTCGCCGCCTGGGACTTCCTGCCCGGTGATCGAAGTGACTAAGGACGTCGATTTTATCATTCTTGTAACAGAACCCCCCCCTTTCGGGCTGCACGATCTGAGACTGGCAGTGGACACCATGCGGCAGTTGAAACAGAACTATGGGTTGTAGGTATGTCAGACCCTCCCGGACACTTTGTGCTATTCGGCATCTCTAGCATTGTAATAGCTAAAACCCCAGAGAGCGATCAATGCTGGTTGTATTATGAAATAAGTACGAATAATTCTGTATTCAATTACCCCAGCGCTTATTGAATATATACCCGCTATCAGTAGTAAAAGTACAATCAACATTGTGGGCAGTAGGATCCATTTTCGTTCCACAGGTTTTCTATCTGCCCAAATCAACATGCATCCCCATGAGAATGCTGCAGCACTCATAAGCCCCATAGGATGACAATAAGCTGGTACTCCCATCCTATCTGGAATCAACACAATTATAGCGAGCACAAAATCAGCTATGGCACCCACCCAATAACTGATGCGTAGCCAAACAATCTTGTTTTTCATGGCTCGCTCCTTCATTCTAAAAATCGAGAATGCATATTGCTTTGAATCTTAGCTTTGTCATTTTGAGCACCGTTTCAGGCACTTCGGGCATTTCATATGCCTGTTTCCCCTTGGACTGCGGGAATAGCATATAAATTCTTGGTGGGGACTGTCAATATCCCTCTCTTTCGCATTCACAACTTCAGGGAGGCCGGAATCGGCGCCCAAATATACCGAGGGTGACAGAACTCTTGTCTTGCTTCCAGAATTCTGTTTATACTGGCTTGAAACTACATATATTCACCATTTGCTATTCCGCCTTATATGGATATTCTACTTTCATAAGGATCGAAATATGCCAAGATTCAAATCCTCATCGCAACGGAACGCGCATATTCGTGTATCTGTCGCTGCGTTGCTCATCTTGTGTGCAGCCTTCTGTTCAAAACAAGACAAGATCGAGGACCTAATAAGCTACGAACAGGTCGACACCCACATTCGCTTCTTGTCATCTGATGAACTCAAGGGAAGAGGTTCTTTTTCCGAAGATGTCCGTCTGACCGAAGACTACATCGCTGAGCAGTTTAGGGAAGCGGGGCTCGATACGTTGTCCGATTTTGCTGGATACAGACACGAGTTTGCCTATACCTATCGGAACCGCCGCGATCCCGAGGCCGAGCCGCAAGAATTCGTTCTAGCCAATGTCGTGGGCTTCTTGGAAGGCCGGGATTCTCAGCTCAAAAGCGAATTCGTTGTATTCGGTGCCCATCATGACCATTTAGGTATTCGGGGAAATGCGGAGGACAACATCTACAACGGGGCAAATGACAATGCCACCGGAACCACGGCGGTCATCACCCTTGCAAGGTACTATGCCAAAACCCGCAATAACCAGCGTTCGCTTCTCTTTGTTACCTTTGCAGCCGAAGAGCGGGGAATGGTCGGGTCCCGGCAACTGGTGGAAGATCTGCCATTTCCGATCGAAAAGATCGTGGCTTTGATCAATTTTGAAATGATCGGAAAATCCCGCGAGGGGGGTGAGCTTCTCTGCTACCTTACGGGATGGGACCGGTCGGACCTGGGAGGCATACTGCAGCAGAGCCTCGGGGAGAATGCCACCTGGCTTCGTGAAGGTCCCGAGATCACCGACCGCCTGTTTTTTGCCTCGGACAACATTGTCTTCGCCCGGCAGGGAGTTGTCGCGCATACGTTGGCAGGCATTAACAGCACACATGACCCTTTAACACACTCACCGGACGATGAATACGAGACTATCAATGTGGAGGATATGACCCAGATCATTCGCGGAGTCGTGAAAGCCTCCGAGACGATCATCGCGGGAGACAGAACCCCGGTAGTGCTTGAGCCGGTTGCGTCACGAAATAAAAGCCCCTAAAATGTTGATTGGTGCTGAAATCAGAGCGTCTTAAGCCTCTCCGTCGCTTCCTCAACCTCAGGCATTCTTGGATCAGCGCTGTAGTGGCACCACCAAGACTGTTTGCGGCTCGCCGAGATCAGTGACGGCCTCACCGATCAGACGTCCCAGCGTCGCCGTGTACTTACCCGGGCTCACGACCTCTCCCTGACGCTGGCCACGGCCGCCGCGGGCACCCGCAGCGCCAGGTGGCGGCGGGTTGCGGCGCAGGTTCCAGGTGACCCGATGAATGCCATCCTCTCCGGGTAGCTCGAGGCGACGGACCTGATCGCCGGACTCCTCGCTGATGGTCAGAACGAGTTGGGCGCCTGCGGCCATCGGCTCACGCAGGTGATAGGTCAACGTTGCCCCGAAGGGCGGATTTGGCTCGCTCTTGTCGCCCCACACGGCCCTGACCTGGCCGCGCTCGTTGAAGAGCGGCGCCGGCCGCAGCGGGAAGAGCCACGCCTCCGCCGCCAGGGTCTCGTCGTTGACGTCACGGAGCGCCGAATAGTCGTCGAGGATGTAGATGCCACGACCGAAGGTGCCCACTACCAGATCCGTCCACTGGCGCTGGATGTGCAGGTCGCGCGCCGCAATCCGCGGAATCCCGCCCCTCAGCTCGACCCAACGCGAGCCGCCGTCGACGCTGAAGTAGACACCAAACTCCAACCCTGCAAAAAGGAGACTCGGATTCGCGTGGTCCTGCACGATGGACCAGGCTCCCGAGCGCTCGGGGAGATTGCTGGTGATGTCTGTCCAGGTGCGGCCACGGTCGTCGCTCTTAAAAACCCAGGGCCTGAAGTCCCCACGCTGCCAGTTGTTGAAGGTGGCGAAGACCACCTCGGAGTCGCGCCTCGATGCGAACATGTCGGTCACGTAGATCTGCTCGGGCAAGCCGGGGATGCTCTCGAGCCGCCGCCAGCTCTCGCCGCCGTCTTCGGTGACCTGGACGAGACCGTCGTCGGTACCGGCGTAGATCAGCCCCTCGACGAGCGGTGACTCGTCGAAGGTCGTGATGACGCTCATCGTTGTTGTGTAAAGGTGCAGCCCGACGGCGTCCTCGGGCCAGATCCGGCCCATGATCTCCATCTTGCTTCGGTCGAGGTTGCGGGTGAGATCACCGCTGACAGGTGTCCAGTTGTCACCGCGATCGTCGCTCCGGTACAGACGGTGGCCACCGTAATAGAGGCGTCCAGGCGCGTGCGGGCTGACCAATAGAGGACTGTCCCAGTGCCAGCGCCCTCTGTCCTGGCCGCGGGGAACACCGCCGGTCGGGCGGATACCGACGCTTTGTCCGGTATCCAGGTCAAGGCGGTTGAGAGCGCCGTTTTGTGACTGCGCGTAGACGATGTCGGGATCGGCGTTGTCGAAGTAGGCCTGGAATCCATCACCGCCGCCGATGCGATACCAGTCGCTCGTGCGGATGCCCGTCGAGTTCAGTGTCCGCGACGGTCCGCAGATCGTGCCGTTGTCCTGGGCACCGCCGCTGACTCGGTAGAAGGGGCGGGAGTCGTCGGCGCTGACCCGGTAGAACTGCGACAGTGGCAGGTTGGTGAAGTGCCGCCAGGTATCGCCGCCATCGTATGTTTCATACAAGCCGCCGTCGTTGCCGATCCACATGTGCATCGGATCGGACTCGTCGAAGACGATCTCGTGGTGATCGACGTGGATCGGGTAGCCCATCGGCTCCCAGGTGCGGCCGCCGTCGGTGCTCCGCCGGATCCTGACCTCGATGTTCCAGATGGTGTCCGGCCGGTGAGGGTCGACGAAGATCTCGCCGTAGTATTGGGGATCTCCTCCCGAGTAGTCGCTGACGCGGGTCCAGGCCTGGCCAGCGTTCTCCGACACGAAGAAGCCGCCGCTATCGCCCTGGGCGACGACCATGGCGTAGACACGATCGGGGTTGCGCGGGTCGACACCGAGAGCGATGCGGCCCTTGTCGACGTCGGGCAACCCATTCTCGATCCGTTCCCAGGTTGCCCCCGCATCCGTCGACTTGAAGATCCCTGCCTCGGGTCCGCCGCCGATGGTCATGGCGTTCTGCCGCCGGCGTTGGTAGGCGGCGGCATAGATGACGTCGGGATTGCGCGGATGGAAGACCGCGTCGGTGATGCCTGTGTCCTCGCTGACGTGGAGTACACGGTTCCAGGTGAGGCCGCCGTCGGTCGTTTTGTAGAGGCCGCGGTCGCCGCCGGGATTCCACAGCGGACCCGCGGTGGCGACATAGACGACGTCAGAGTCGCGCGGATCGATGAGAAACCGCTGAATCTTTTGCGAGTCCTCGAGTCCCACCCGCTCCCACGTTGCACCGGCGTCGGTCGACTTGTAGACGCCGTCGCCGTACGAGGCGCTCCGGTTGTGCGTGTTTTCGCCGGTGCCGAGCCAGACAACGTTCGAATCGCGCGGATCGACCGTCACGCACCCCAAAGAGTAGGAAGGGTACTCGTCGAAGATCGGCGTCCAGGTGTTGCCGCGGTTCACCGTCTTCCACAGGCCGCTGGACCCTACCGCGAGGTACCAAACGTTGCTGTTGTTCGGATCGACCTCGAGGTCGGAGATGCGGCCGGTGGTGAGGCTGGGGCCGATGCTGCGGAAATCCAGCCCCCGAAAGACCTCCATGTTCAGCCGATCGCTGCCCGTCTGCGCGTACAGGGACGACGCCGCTATGAAGAGTGCTACGACCACCAGTTCAAAGGTTCGTTTCATGATATTCCCTCCTTAGTACTCCGTTTCGCACATCCGTAGCACGTCTTGTTCCTTCGTAAAAGCGACGGCCAGGGCGCTGATGGACTGGGCCGGCTGTGGCCTGCTCCCAACATTGTTACATATGTAAAGTTAGATTTCCAAGCTCTTTGGCCTGCGGGAATCAGTCTGGATGTAGCCCAGGCTGAGGAGCTATGTTAAATGTTATGACCTGGTCTCTTTTGATCGTTGCTAATCAGCACTTTATTTTGATAGCCTGTGTGGCAGGATGAAAACAGTATACAGGGCAAATTTGCATATCGGGCTGGGATTGATGCTTCTGGCCATCGTCCTTCTTGTTCTCGACGTCCCAATCATGAAAACATGGTTTTATATCTTTGCCTGGTGGCCACTTATAATACTCCTGGACAGCCTGAATTTCAGGATCAAGGGATCCTCTCCTCTCTCTGATTCCCCAGGGAATTTCATTTTTGCGGCCTTTATTTCTGTCCCTGTCTGGCTGGTTTTCGAGCTTTTCAACCTGAGGCTCCAGAACTGGAGTTATTTTAGCCTGCCACCAGAGCTTCCGCTGCGATGGCTGGGCTATTTTATAGCCTTTGCCTCGGTCATCCCGGCTCTTCTGGAACTGTCGTCTCTGTTCCAACACGCATTGAAAAGGAAATCCGTTTCATTTTCATTCTTTCGTTTGAGGGCAACACCAGGTCTTCTGAACGGTTTTATGCTGTTTGGATTCCTCCTCTTGGCTTTGTCCGTCCTGTTTCCTAACCTATTTTTCCCGTTCGTTTGGCTGGGATTCATATTCCTACTGGATCCGGTGAGTTATCGGCTAAAAATCAATTCTTTATTGGCGGATTTTGAAAGACAATACGGGAACAGAATCATTAGCTGGGTCTTGGCTGGGCTTGCAGCCGGGGTGTTGTGGGAATGCTTGAACTTCTGGGCAGGCTCTCACTGGAGGTACTCCATCCCCTATCTGAACTTCTGGAAGATCTTTCAAATGCCTGTTTTCGGGTTCGGCGGTTTTCTCCCTTTCGCACTTGAAGTCTTTGTTATGTACACTCTCCTTGATTTCTCTCGAAAAAGGACTCAAGGGAGAGGAATCCTCAAAGCATCCCTCCTGGCCCTTGTTTTGGTATTTAACGCGCTCGCCTTCACCCTTATAGATACGTATACCCGGATTCAATAAGGAGCTAATCCTTCATTTTAGAGGCTGTCAATCGGCTATAGTGAATGCATTTACTGGGAAACGAGCTGTTTATGCTCCCGTAATACCGCGAAGGCTAGGAGCAACCACACCACCACACCGCAGACATTGATCCAAGCGAGCTGCCTGATACCAAAACTCAGTACTGTTGTGCCGAGTATAAAAACGATGGCGGCGGCCATATCACCGAATCTGACAAAAAAAGTATCGACGGTTTGTTTCGCCTTGTATTTTTCCTCTCTTGTCGTTGGCAGCCAGAGCATGGCCCTTCCTGTATTCATGACAGAATAATCTGTGGAATTTTCAGCAGTTTTAAGCCAGCGTGTGCCTGCGAAACCGACTCCCAATCCAATCAATCCGTAAACTCCCAAGGCCAAGAATGGAAGCATCAACACAATGCCCTTAAGCCCTGTATGTTTCACAATTCTGGAGACCAGGAATGCCTGTAACAAAAATGCGAATATGCTCACCCAGATACCGAGATCTGCATAAAATGTCTCGATAAAAATCCCCGGATCCTCAGCAGATACAGTATTGGCCTTATCTAACACTATTTGGCCGAGCATGTTTTCCCCGCTTGTGTTAACAAAATTCAGCACAAGAATAAGAAGAGCGATGAACAGAATATAGCGTTTTTTGAAAATCAGCCTGAATCCATTCCCTTTTCTTAATATCTCTGAATTTAACTCTCGCTTATTCTCTGGGACATGAGGTGACCTAACATCACGAAAATGAGCTATAAGCGAAAGCCCGAGATATATGAGCAACACACTGCCTGCCAAAAGAATCATCTGATGGGCTGGCCAATGGACTAGTTTTTTTTCTATAAAACCTCCAATAGGAGCCCCTGCAGTTTGTCCTATGACAATAATCGGAAACAATCTGTCCCCTTGCTGTTTGGTGTAGATATCGTTTGCGAACGACCAGAATTGAGCGACCATAGAAATGTTAAAGATTCCCAGCCATACATAAAAAATAAATCCAATGAACGGTGTATTGGTGATGAAAAGCAGGTACAGAATGACGATGTTGACAAGATAAAATCCTGTGACGCCGATCAATAGATGTAAACGTTTCACTCTTGAAACGAACCAGCTGTATAAGGGGATGAATCCCAGCATGACAAGGGCTTGCACACCTGAAGAAGCCGCTTTGAACTGCGGTCCCTTCAGGTTCTGGAACATATGTTTAAACCAATCGGGAAGATTTGTATTTAATATCACCTGTAGATCTGCATCGCTCTGGGCGAGGATTAGGGCTTCACGAACGGGCTTCAGCAAGTAATAGCCCAGCAGGAGAAGGAAAACATCGAAAAGCAAGATTAGTACTGTTATCGATTCCCCAGGTTTGACTTCACTGAAAATCCTTAAGAATCGATCTGTGAATTTTAATTTTTGGTCAGATAGACTATTAGCGTTGTGAGCCATCATCAAACTCCCCGTAACTGACAGGGATAGGATATAAATACTAGGTGGGGGCTGTCAATCGGTTATTGGGGGAGCGGCGCTTCTGCTAATTCAGCACCCCCACCCTCTCCTTCGCATCCCCAAGCTGAGGAACAGCGTAAAAATTGCTTGCGAAGTTTTCTATTTATCTGACCAGATGGCTAATTCGTTTCCGCTCGGATCTGTAAAATGAAAACGTCTCCCCCCCGGAAACTCAAATATATCTTCTATGATCGTTCCGCCTGCTGACCTTACTTTTTCCTTTATGAACTCCAGATCAAGGGAATAGATAATGATCAGAGGACCACCCCGTTGAACAGACGGCTCTTTTCTGAAACCACCATCCAATCTTCCATCATTGAAGCTGGTATAATCCGGGCCATAGTCGACAAACTGCCAGCCAAATACGTCTCCATAAAAACGCTTGGCCTCAATAAGATCAACAGTCGGTAATTCAATATAATCAATACGTCTGTCTTTTTCTGTCATATCAACTCCTTTCAATCTTATCCCTCCTAATCAAAAACCAGGGCTATCCAATTGACGGTTCGGGCATTTTATATGCCGGTTTCCCCTTGCCCAGCGGGAATAGGATATGAATTCTTGGTGGGGGCTGTCAATCCGGAAATGACTGCGGCTGAGACCTTTGTAATGAAAGATGGTAAAATTGTGGAGTCGAGGAGCATTTATGAAATTCACTACGCTAGTCTTAAGCAGTATTTTAATATGTATACTTTACCCATCCTGTTCGTTATTTTCGCCAAAGTATGATTTTAAAACTGAGACATTTGGATTGACAATAAACGAAACCGGCGCAGTTACTCAACTAATCAACTTGAATACCGGGGATGACTACATTTCAAATCATCAGTCAAGTCCAATCCTGGCCATAAGGATAGATGATCAGTATTATTATCCTCAGTCTGCGCAGCTAGTGGAAGATAATCAGACGCTTCTTCTCGAATATTCTGAAAGTCTAGAAGCGAAATTGAAAATCGAGACTCTTGATTCACACATCACCTTGGAGTTAATCGAGATATCAAAGCCAGACTTGGTAGAGGTTGTAGTTTGGGGACCTTACCAGACAAAGATTAATAAAATAATTGGAGAGACAGTGGGAGTGGTTCGGGGAGAGGATTTTTCAATTGGAATACAATCATTAAATCCCAAAACGCTGGGTGGCTATCCATGGCACGAAAATGACTGTCCGCCACAACTTGATATTTTCGAGCAGGACGATTTAACCGATCTAAGTGAAAAAGGAAAACGGCATGTCCTTTATCGCGTTGAGGCGGCCAAACCTACAGAGCAAGGCAGCTCAGTTCAAGCGTATTGCCGCAATAGAAATAGGGAACGTATTATTGAAAATTGGGGTCACGATAAATACGCTGCCCCGGTCTTTGATGATGGGGGTGTGATTGGTTCAAAGATAGCTTTGTTTGGATGTCCTTCTGAAAAAGCACTAGAAACAATTGGCAAGATTGAGATAAAAGAAGGACTACCGCATCCCCTATTAGATGGTCACTGGGCAAAATCAAATCCGGCTGCATCAGCTGCTTACCTGATAATGGAGTTTGGTGAGGAGGATATTGAAAAATCTCTTGATGTGTGTGAGAAAGCTGGATTGAATTACGTATATCATCCGGGACCGTTCGAAAATTGGGGACATTTTAGATTGAATGAGAAACAGTTCCCCAATGGGACTGAGGGTATGAAGAACTGTGTTATAAAAGCCGCTGATCGCAACATTATGCTTGGTGTACATACATTATCAAATTTCATAACCACAAATGATCCGTACGTAACCCCAATTCCTGATCCGCGTCTGGCAAAAGTTGGCAGCAGCAAAATCACCGCAGACATCGATAAGAAACAAACCGATATTCCGATAGAAGAGCCGGATTTTTTTAATCAGTTTAATAACAATCACCTTAAAACCGTCATGATTGGACAGGAATTGATTCGCTATGGCAGTGTATCCAAGCAGGAGCCCTGGCAATTATTGGATTGCCAACGAGGGGCATTCGATACAAAAATTGCCTCGTACAAAAATGGTGAAACTGTTTCAAAATTGGCAGACCATGCTTATAAAGTATTTTTAACCGATGCAGACCTGAGTATGGAACTCTCAAAAACTTTAGCCGATTTTTTCAATCAAACTAAGGTACGAATGATGTCGTTTGACGGGCTGGAAGGGAACCGTTCCACAGGTATGGGCAATTACGGAGAGATATTATTTACGGATACTTGGTATCAAAATATTGCTAGCGAAATAAAGAAACACTATGTAGTGAGTGCAAGCAGAACTTCTCATTATTTCTGGCATATATACACCCGCATGAATTGGGGAGAACCCTGGTATGCAGGATTTCGCGAAAGCCAGACGGAATACAGACTAAAAAATCAGAAATATTTTTTCAGAAACCTTATGCCGGCTATGTTGGGCTGGTTTAAAATGACCCCCGAAACAACATTGGAAGATATTGAATGGATGCTAGCCCGTTCAGCCGCCTTTAATGCCGGTTACGCATTTGTCACAGGATATGACACGATTGAAAAAAATGGCCATTCTGATGAAATATTTAGATTGCTCGGTCTGTGGGAAAAAGCCCGGCTATCCGGTGCTTTTACACCAGATCAGAAAGACCGAATGAAAGATATCAGTAACGAGTTTCATTTGGAACCAGTAAATGAAAATGAATGGACATTGAGACAGATTTTTTCCTATAAATTCAAGCATGAAAAGAAGGCCCGCCAGCCTGGGGAGCCTCTGTATTCATCATTTGAATTTGAAAACCCTGCGGCTGATCAAAACATGGGTTTTATCTTAACAGCAGTGGGTGCAGACATCCGTGAAATAAAAATGGAAATTGATAATACCAAACAAGTTTCGATACCCTTGATCTTAAAGGATGGTGAAACTATTAAATACTCTGCAGGTTCCAAAGCCAAAATTTACAATAAAAACTGGCGTTTGCTTAAAGAGATCAATATGAGCGAATCGGATCTTTTGTTGACCGGGGGGAAACATACTCTTACCTTCGATTGCCAATTTACTGCGGGGAAAGAACCATTAGCGAAGCTTGAAATAAGAATCACAGGACCTGTAGAAAAAGCCGCTAGGATTTAATCATTGGACAAAACCCATGCATGATCTAGCATTGAATATTGAAACTGTTCTAATAGCCGGGGTGGTGGGCCTGATAGTGCTTAACGCGCTTTCATACTATTCTTCCAAGCAAAGGCTACTACCCGTCATAATCTGGACCGTACTTATTGGACTTGTTTACAGCTTTGTCAGCCACTTCAAGTTACTCCCCTTGCCGGAGCTAGAACTAAAACCTGAGATCGTGCTGTTCCTGTTCGTCCCTCTGCTTATTTTCGCCTCTACACACACCATGTGCTTACATCACTTCCGGCGCATCCTCAGGGCATCTACGATCCTTGCTACGGTGGGGATAATAATATCGATGGTCATCGGCGGCCTCATATTCATGGCTGTGACCGGAGCCGGCCTGGTTGTTTCCATGCTCTTCGGGGCGATCATCTCAGCTACCGATCCGCTCGCGATCAGCGCGGTTCTTAAAGACAATACGTCCATAGATGAACACCGCAGGCTTCTCATCGAGGGAGAGTCCATACTCAACGACGGCTTCGTGGTGGCTTTGTTCGGCATCTTTAGTGTTCTCGCTTTTGAGCCAGAGAGTTTTTCAGCCCTCAAGGTTGGAAGCGATTTCGTAATTGATATCGTGGGCGCACTCGCCCTGGGTCTTATTCTGGGACGCGGGTCCAGGCTGCTCCTGAGGATATGGCATGGGCACGGATACACACTGCGGATGAATATGACGCTCGCCCTCGCGTATAGCGCCTTTTTGCTTGCTGAAGTACTGGGATTTTCCGGTGTCATTGCCGTCTTCGCGGCGGCACTCGCTTATGGATACCGACCAGAGGGAGGCTATCACCCACCCGAGGAGGATCAGGAGCATGTTTGGGGATATCTGGAATATGTTGCCAACTCGATCCTCTTCTTTTTAATCGGTGCAAGTTTCTTCAGTGTGATCTCGCAGCACAAAATTTCCCTTACATTAATAGGTGCAGCCATTGCGATCGCAGTGCTGCCGAGATTTATCGCTATCTTCGCTCTGAGACCCACGCTCAGGATTTATAAAGAAAAGGCT
>RCNG010000120.1_pt1 | contig 30272 bp, 27 predicted proteins | sample 2041371 | NCBI WGS metagenome assembly RCNG01 (sample SAMN09708227, study PRJNA481090) | Marine sediment metagenome, whole genome shotgun sequencing project. | biome: marine sediment; feature: ocean; material: sediment; isolation source: Sewage treatment plant 1 marine sediment (STP1) ... | reverse complement strand
CAGACACATGGTACCTCATGAAACCCAACATACAAGGGTTAGGGTGAGGGTGGCTCCCCAGCGTCTTTACCTTTTCCCAGCAGCCTTCTCCTCCAATGTGCCCGGAAGTAGGGCGATTGTGCGGAGAAGTACAGTCGGAGAGCCGGGCCGAGGAGTCGAGCCACCGCCTTTCTCGCGCCGAGCCGCTTGCTGAGTTCATCGAGATAGTCGTCGAACGTATAGACCTGATAGTGCAGCAGGGCCTGGGCCTCCTCCGTATCCATGTAGTCTGTGTAGAACCAGTCGGAGTCCTTCTCCGGAACGATAAAGGCGGACTCGGGAAACATGCCAAATCCGGTTGCCTTCAGGATGCGATTCAGGAAATCCCGCTGGAGCATTTTGCTCCCATCGCCTCCCCCTACGTGCAGGACCCTGTGTACGGCATCTTCGTTGAGGGAGTTTACGCAGGCACGAGCCACGTCCCTCGAATGGACGAACTCGATCCGTTGATCCAGAGGGATTTCAAAGAGAATTGGATCCATGCTTCCATTCATCTTTGACACGGATACGGCTGCAACACGCAGAACCGTCCAGGGGAGTCCGCTTTCTCGCAGCATTCTTTCACATTCCACCTTGTGGTTCGAATAGTGATCGGTCGGGTTGACCGGATCATCGGTGGTCCGGGGAGGGGGATCCGACATCCTGGGCCCATAGACGCTCACCGAACTCGTGAAGATGAATTTGGGCCGGGGATCGAGCGCCTCCGCAGCCCGAATCAGGTTACGCGTACCGCCTACGTTGATCGCATGGGTTGTTTCAGGGTTGTTTTCGCTCGATGGTGGAATGACCGCGGCAAGATGAATGATACCTTGAACGTCTTCGGTTGACTCCAGGACCTTCTCGGGGTTCCGAATATCTCCCCAGAAGATTTCGATCCTGCGTGCGTTCCAAGAGTTGCGCGAGAAGGATTCGAAGATCTTCCTGTTCCTGTCCGTCTCGATATCGAAACACCTCACCCGGTAGCCTGACCCGAGCAAGAGCCTAAGTACATCCCTTCCTATGTTGCCAAAGGAACCGGTGAGAAGAATTCGCATGGTGCTGGTCTCTCCTTGGAGTCTTTCAGAGGAATGATGCAACAGGTTGACGTTCTTTCTTTGCGCTTTGCCCTTTCAACTTTCACCTTGCGGCGTAAGCCGCATTAAGACATCTCAAAGCGGTAGCCGACGCCGTACACAGTGGTCAGAAAACGGGGCCGGGCCGGGTCCGTTTCGATCTTTTTGCGAAGTTGGGCCACGTGCTGGTCCAACGTTCGGGTCGTTCCGCCGTACTCGATGCCCCAGACGGCGTTCAGAATCCGGTCTCGGCTCAGCACCTCGTTCGGATAAGAATGGAAGAACTTGAGGAGCTGCAATTCGCGGGCGGAGATATCGAAGGTGTTGTCCCCCGTTCGGACCTTGTATTGGCGGGTGTCGATTTCCGCGATACCGAAGGTGAAATGCTCGGGGCCGGCGAACTTCTCTTCCAACGGCTTCGGTTTCCGCTGAGAGCGCCGCAGAACAGCGGAAATCCTGGCGAGAAGCTCATGGACTCCAAAGGGTTTCGTGATGTAGTCGTCGGCCCCGAGTTGCAGGCCAATGACCTTGTCGATTTCTTCTCCCTTTGCTGTGAGCATGATGACCGGAATGTCCTCGTTGGTCGAGCGTACGACTCTGCAGACGTCATAACCGCTCTTCTCAGGCATCATGATGTCCAAGAGGAGGAGGTCGAATTTCTCCGAGGCGAACAGGTCGATCGCTTCTTTGCCGTCCCTGGCCGGCGTGACGCGATAGCCCTCGCTTTCTATGGTGTCCACGAGACCGGTCCGAATGTTGTCGTCATCCTCTGCCACGAGTATGTGGATGGGGTTCATGCCGAAACAGCTCCTTTATGGGGTGTGTCGGGACCGATCCTTTCCTGGAGAGGGATCAAGACGGTAAAGCAGCTTCCCCCTCCCTCGCGGGGTTCATATATGAGATCCCCGTTGAGGTCCCGCGTGATGGTGCGTGCGATGCTCAGCCCCAGCCCGGACCCGGGATGCCGTGCGGTGAGCGAGCTGTCGACACGATGGAACTTCTCGAAGATCCTGGAGCGGTGTTTGGCCGGTACGCCGGGACCTCGATCCATGACGCGCACTTGCAGTTGATCCTCCCGGGGGGTGAGGTCGACGGACAGCTCTTTGCCTTCGGAGGCATACTTGATCGCGTTGTCGAGCAGGTTGAGCAGGACCTGCTCCATGGCATCCTCGTCTGTCTGGACCTTGTATTCTAGCTCCGGGATCTGGTTGTCGAGCACCATCCCGGCCTCTTGCACGCGCAAACGTTGTGTCTCCACGATGTAGTGCAGGGATACCGAGAGTTCCTGTTCCTTGAGATGGTATTGTTTCCGACCCAGCTCCAAACGATTGAAATCGAGAACGTTGTTTACCAGGCGGGTAAGGCGCTGACTCTCTGCGACGATCACCTTGAGATAATGGCCCTTCTTCGCGGGGTCCTTGATCCGGTCTTCCTGTAACAGTTCTGCAAACATCCGGATGCTGGTAAGCGGGGTCTTGAGTTCGTGAGAGACGTTGGAAACAAAAGAGGTCTTCTGTTGTGCGGACACCATGTTGCGATGTGTCTGCCATGTAAGCAGAGAGCCACCGAGGATGATGGCAGTGACGAAGATGGCAAGGAGGAGAACAGACAGGAGAAAGAAGCTCTGGCCCGACTGTGCCGTCAGGGGTGGATCGACGACGTACGTTGCTACTTGCCAATGGGGGAGGTAGGGAGCGAGGGGAACCGTCACGTCCGGCTTCAACCCGGATTTGATATTCCCCGTTCCGGTCTGATACAGAATTTTACCCCCTCCGTCGAGGAGAGCGTATTCCATGCCTTCAGGCGCCGTGTCCGGGAAATAGTTGATGAGCCAGTACAGAAGGGCTGTCAGGTCGAGTTGAGCGCCGTAAATGATGCCGTTCGGTTCTTGTTGCACCCATCCGAGGATGGATTGCTTGTTGTCCGCGAACCACGGGATCCAGCCTCCGCTTTTCGTGGAAACGGTTCCCTTCGCCTGTGGTGGATTCGTGAGCGACGCGAGAACGCTGTTATCCGTCACGGAAGAGGGCGTCTGAGAACCCGGGAGTGCAGCATCACCGGCGGATTCCCAGGACACACGGCCCGTGAAGAGGGTGCGGTAGCGTTCAATGAACTGATCATCCCCTGATGATGGAGCCCCTTCTCCTGGCACAGGATACTGCAGGCCGGCTTTATGGGACCAGATAAACACGTTATTCACCAGGTCCGTTGTCCTGACAAAGCCTATGAGCATCTCCTGGAGGTGCTCGTCCGCTGGAAGGAGGAGCAGGGCCTGGATGATCGTGTGTTCCACGCCGCGGGTCGTAAGGCGGATCGTTTCCGCGATGGTTTGCGCCCTGTTTCGAGCTGTTTCGTAAGCGGCTTGAACGATCCGGGTTCTCTCGTGACGGAGGGTTTGAAACAGGAAGGCGCTGATGACGAAGGTCGGGATGAGCAGGAGAAGCCAGTATAGGATAACGTAGCGTCTGTTCATGGGTCGGATTTGCCCATCGTAATCGTCGGTTTTGGCCTGGAGGAGAAGGTATCACGGCGGAGGATCGAGGATCAAACGGACTCCCGCACCCGTTTTCGAACCGCGTTCAACTGCTCCACCAGAGACCCCGGCTCTTCCTTTCCCGGCTCCTCCCATGGTTTGCCGAGCCCCATGTCCTGCGCGATGATCTTGTAACAGTTGTAAGACTCGCTCGCGCCGCAATTGCACCCCACGTGCCAGGATCCGCCGGTGGCGTAGAGGTTCTTGATCGGCGTTCGGTGGTTCGCCAGTTCCGGGGTCGGCCGGTTCTCTTCCACCTGCCACGAGGCCCGGTCAATGCCTGCCCAGGTGCCGTCGGGCCTGAGGTTCTTCATGCGGCAATGATCATACGGCGTGTTCGCGTCCACTCCGATCACGTTGTCCCACGTCATGTTCGGGGCATAATCCTTCCAGATCGTGAGCAATTCGCCCGTGTAGCGCTTTCGTATCTCCAGCCACTCCTTCTCCGAGTACATGGTGACGGGGTGGCCAAGTTGTTCTGTGTACAGCGTGTGCTTCCCTTCCGGCGCGTAGCTGGGGTCAACGAGGCTGTGACACCCTACGACGACGCCATAGTCGTCGAGGGGGGGCCACTGGTTCATCTGCGCCATCTGGCACTTCTTTGCAACGTGGATCGGGTCCGGGTCGGGTTGCATGCCGAGCCAACCGCAATCATGAACGTCGGGATTGAAGGCCTCCGCCGTGTAGCGGGGTGCTTCGTGGACGGCCAAGCTGTACCACATCAGACAACCGAAGTTCCGTTTGAGGATTTCCACCCGTTTGGCGGTCTGGTCGTCAACGTGCTCCTTGCCGATGAGGTCGAAGATGAGCTGATAGGGCGACAACGTGCTTATGACCAGCTGGCTGGCACCGATCTCGGTTCCATCGCTCAGGCGTACACCCGTTGTCCTGCCGTTGTCGATGATCGCCCTTTCCACCTCTTTGTTGATGTGGAACTCGCAACCGAGCTGTGTGAGCACTTGGTGGGCTGCATGGGCAATCATGTGCGTACCGCCCCGGTTGAAGCCGATGAAGGGCAACGTCAACAGCATGCCGAGTGCTGTTGCACCGTGTCCGGACTCGGTCACGTCCACCGAGAAGGAGACGATGGCGCGCAGGATCATGGACTGCATTTCAGGGCTCTCGAACCACTCCTGGATAACCCGATAGGGGCTTGCCTTGAGGATCGCGGAGTCCAGGTTGAAGCCGGTTTCCAGGATTTTCCCGAAGACCTCGACCTGCCTCTGCATGATTCCCGGATCGGTTGCCCGTACGTCGGCCGGATTGAAGATCGCGTCCATCTGGACTCTCATGAACTCTTCGGTCTTCTCCAGCTCGGCGATGCGGCGCCAGGTGTCGGCATCCTTTTCCGAAAAGCGGGCAATCTCCCGGGCGGAACGTTCCTGGTTCGGATCGTGCTTGTGGCTGTAGAGGGTAAGACAGTTCTCCTTGTCGCGGAAGGCCATGCCGTTGCTGCTGAGATGCTGGTCCCACTGGGCGCCGTACTCCCAGAATTCCGGAAAATCCCGGAGGATCGGCAGATAATACCAGGGTAGGATCATGTTTGCGTGTGTGTTTCCGCGGAAGCCGGGGGCGGCCAGTTCCTCGGTTGCACAGCAGCCGCCGATCTCGTGCCTTCTCTCGAATATGCCGACACGCATGCCACCGAATTTGATCAAGTACATGGCGAGCAGCAGCGCCTTGTTGCCTCCCCCCACGATCACCGCGTCATAGGTCTTGTCCGGCATCTTGCCTCCAGATCATAGAGTCGCCTAAGAGGCTGTCGATAAACGGCCATCTGCGGCGCATGTTACGAGCGAAGCGTGGCAATCCCCCAGCGTCTCAGTTGCGGCGGAAACGCACACTGTGCTCTCGGGACCCCCGCCTTCGCGGGGGCAAGTTTCGTGCGCCTTGCATATGACCATTTCTCAACAGCCTCCCATAGCCTGCATTATTCAACACTGTGTTAATAGTCGCCTGGGTGTTCCGGTTCCTTGAACCAGCGGAAGGGGTTCAGGAAAAACGTAAAGATGGAGATCTTGATGCAGGTTACGATGAGTTTTCGAAGATCCTTGAGGGTCATCGTGCATCGGACCTTCCACCTAACGGGATCAGTCGTGTTCACCAGCAGGATCAGATGATCCCCCTGGGCCACACAGTCACTGATCTCCGCAACGAGTTCGGTTTTTCCCAGACCTGTTGATCTCATGAGCATTTTCTGTGTTCCTCCTATCCGGGATTATATGTAGCCTTTTTCGCGAGCCTTGGTCACCATTTCAGGCTCTTTCCACCATTTCTCGATGCCGTAGTCCTCCGCAATCGCGTTTGCGCAGTTGTACCCGGGGCCCCAGATGATCATCCCGCCCGGGGCAACGCTTGCCCCCCCCACGTACAGGTTCTTCACCGGTGTCCGATAATGGGAACAATCCTGATTGGGCCGCAGGTAGCCCATCTGGAGCGGATGATAGGCGCCCTGTTTGTAACCGCCCCTCACCATGTTGACGTACTTGTTTTCGATGTCCCTGGGAGTGGTGATGTAAGTCTCCAGCACATTGTCTCTCGTCATGTTGGGCGCATACTTCTCGAGGGTCTTCAACAACCTTTCGGTCGCCTCTTCCCGAAACCGGATGTTGAGCCATTTCTCCGAGCCCCCGTTCTTTAGATCGAATACTCCCATCTGGGAAATCACGCCGGAAGCCCTTCCAGGGGGTGCCTGGTAGGGGTCGTGGATGCTTGGGAAGGAGCAGTTGTAGCCTGCCTCGAGCGTCGCGTCTCCTTGACTCATCGCGTCCCAGTGGTTCTTCAGATCGGCCAGGCTTTCGTAGCCGAACACGTAGATGAACGCCTTGTTCACATCCGGGTTCGAAGCTGCGGCCGTGAAGTTGGGCGGTTCCGCAAGGGCGAGGTTCAGGTTGCACAGGCTCCACTTCTCCCACTGGTAGATCTTGATCATATCTGTGAAGTCCGGATCCAGATTCCCTTCCCCCACGTAGTCGAGGAAGGTCTGGTGAGGGTCGATGGTGCTGACCACGGCCTTGTCCGCTAGGTATTGCGTGCCGTCTTCCAACTCCACCCCTCTTGCCTCACCCCCTTCAACGATGATCCTCTTAATCCGGGCGCTTTGTCGGATTTGCCCCTGGTGTTCGAAGATCGACTTGTAGAGGGCGTTCGAAACCCGGTGAGATCCTCCCGCAGTCAGTTGGTAGTTCACCATTCGGTTGAGATAGAGGGGCACCATGTAGCTGACACCCGATTGATCGTAGTCCAGCCCCCAGTGACAGGCCTGGTAGAGCATGAGGGTCCTTACGTGGTCGTTCTCATACATCTCACAGACGATTTCTTCAGGGGTCTTTTCAGCGTACTCGGACAGCTCCCGGCCCAGCTCGGTTTGATCCATCATGGCAGCCATGATCGGGGCCGCCTCCATGGGCGAGTAGGTCTGGGGTCCTAGAATCTCCTTCATCATCTCGTCGTATTTCCGAACCATCCCGCGATAGCTGTCCGCGTCCTTCTGGGAGAACTGGGCAATCGAGGCACAGGTCTTCTCGATGTCCTGGTACAGGCAGAGGCATCGGCCGTCGGCGAGGGGCATCGCACACTGGAGCTCAGGAAAGATGTGGCGCACATCGTACTTCTCTTCCAGCTGGAAGTCCGGATAAACCGGCGCGTAGTCAACCATCATCATGTAGATGGCGTGGGTGTTGTGATAATAGTCGGGCAGCGTCACCTGTTCGGTCATCAGCCCCCCGCCTTCCTCGAGCCTCTTCTCAACCAGCAGGACCTTCTGTCCGGCTTTACTGAGATAGGCTCCGATCGCGAGCCCGTTCGGACCGGCACCGATGATGATCACGTCAAATTTGTCCGCCATGACTGTCTCCTTGGATCGTCTTTTTCGTTTCTATGGGGTCGCCTTGTGCATGCGGTGGTAACGAAGAACAGCCTCTGCCACGTTGATCGCAGAGTCGACCGCCTGTTGGGTGCCGACTCCATAGCCCCCGGCATCACAACCGACAAAGAACAACCCGCGCACAGGGGCCTTGACCGAAGGTTTCGTGCGTGCACACTGGCCCATCCATTGTCCCAGGCCTATACACTCCCCTCCCTGGCCGGGCAAGACCTGGTCCCGGGTGAGGTTGCAGACATGGGTCGGCGTGTAGCTCTCCTTGGATTCAATGTGCTTTTCCAGATCCGGGTAGGCATCCAGCATGACTTTCTCGCCAATGTCTTTCCAGGCCTTCTTCTCCTTTTCCGTCATCTTCGGGTCGGCAGGGCACCAATACCCTGTCATGACCATTTGCTTGCCTTCCGGAGCCGCATGGGGGTCGTAATTCGCCGGCACCTCGAAGAAGACGACGCCTTGCTTCGGTATCTCGCCCTCTTTTGCCTTCTGGTACCGTTCCATGTTCCACGGGGTTTCATCCGAGAAGATCACACCGTAGGGAACATCGATCACCTTCTTGTTCAGGAAATAGCGGGTGCCTATCATCCCCATCGACGGGACCAAGTCTTTCACATAGTTCACGAAGCCCTGGTCAAAGTGTTCTTGCCCTACGAGTTTGAGGACCGTGGGCTGTATGCCGGCGTTGCTGATCACGATAGGTGCCTGGAAGCTTCCCTTGTCTGTGACGACGCCGGTCACCTTGCCCTGTTCGACGAGGATCTTCTCCACTTTGGCCCTCATCACGACCTTGCCGCCGTTCTCTCTCACGGCCTCGCAGTAGACCTCGGCGAGGGCACCGAAGCCCCCCTCACAGAAGAGCCCCCCGCTGCGGAGGAAGATCTCCTGAAGACTCTTCACTGCCTCGGCCGCGGACAGGGAGTCCACAGGGACCATGAACATCAGGTCGCACATCATGCTCACGAGCATGGCGTAGAGCGGCCTTGGGACCTTGTAGCGGCCTATAAACTCATCAAAACTTGTATCGTTCAGGGTGTCGATGTCCAGGGGGGTCATCAAGGTCAAATCGGAAAGAAACTTGAGGGCCTCCTCCCTGTCCGACTCTTCGATGTTGAGCCAGTCGAAAATGACGTTGGGATCCATGTTGCCGGCTTCCATGTGGGGCAGCTTCTTGTACTCCCCGGAAGGCGTTCTATATATGGTATCTTGAATCCCGGGAGCGACCAGCTTGACCTTGTCTTCCACACCCAGTTCTTTCAGGACCTTTTCGAACTGATTGTCGATCATCGGGGCGGCTACGACGACCCAGGCCGTGTAGGTGTGCCCCCCCTTCGTGAGGGTCATGGCCTTTCCGCCGGCTCGGGCGTTCTTCTCCAGAAGGAGTACATTGAGGCCCCGTTTGGCCAGCAAGGCGGCGCAGGGGCTGCCCCCCATCCCGGCCCCGATAACAATCACATCGTAATTCGCTTTCGCCATGTGTTCTGTGCCTCATTCGGATGGTGAGCTATTCCAGGTACGTTTTGATATACCGTTCCATCTCGGAGGTGGGTTTCCACCATTTCTTCACATCCAGGTCCTCGGCGACCTTGTTCGCGCCCAGGTAGCCGGAACCGCCGAGCACCAGCCCGCCCGGGTACGTGGACACGCCGCACACATAGAGGCCCTCGATCGGCGTGTTCGTGCCGGAGCACTCCTGGTTCGGTCGGAAGCACCCCATCTGGATCGGGATGTAGTCGCCGTGCTTGATCGATCCGTGTCGCATCTGGGGAAAGCGAATCTCGATGTCCGCCGGGTTCTCCAAGCTCGTGGCTACGATTTTGTCGGGCGTGAGATTCGGGGCTGCCTTGGACCATTTGGCGAGCATGGCCTCCTTCACGCCCTCGGCGCGGTCATCCCAGCCGCCTTCGATATCATAGGGCGCGTGCGTCTGGAACATGGACACAAACTTGCCGGGCCGGTCGCTCAGGAAGGGATCGAACAAGCTTTCACAGGTACAGTGGCCGCCGAAGTTGTCTCCGATCTTGCCTGCCACCACGTTGTCCCAGTGGGCCAGGAGCTGATCCATGCTCTCGATGCCGATGACCGTGGCAAACGAATCGTTGACAAAGGGATCATCGCAGGCATACTTCGGGGCCTCCTCGGCCGCTATGTGGAGTGTGTTGAAGCTCCACTTGTCCCACTTCCAGCCTTCCACCGACGCCTTCAAGTCCTCGGGCAGGTGCTCCGCGCCGACGAGGTCGATGAAGGTGGTCTGGGGATCGAGCGTGGACATGACAACCTTGCTTCGAATCGTCCGCCCTTCTTCGATTGTGACCCCTGCTGTGCGGCCGTTTTCGACAAGGATCTTGTTCACGCCGGCGGACTCGAGGATCAACCCCCCATGTTTGGTTACCTCCCGGGCCAGGGCGCTTGCCAGTTTGTGAGAGCCTCCGTAGCAGTAGCACTTGTTCATCGCCCGGTCGACCATCAGGGGGACCATGAAGCCGAGTCCTGTCTCGTGCGGGTCCATGCCCCACATGCAGGCCGCATACAGGAAGAGGGCTCTCACCTTGTCGTGCTCAAAGGTGCTCGTGATGATGTCCATGGGGCTCATCTCACCGATCTCGAGCATCCGTTGGCCCACCTCGGTCTTCTGCATGGCCATGGTGATCTCGATGGGCGCCATAGGCGGTATGTAGGTGGCGGGTGCGATGATTTCATCCACAATGGTTCGCCATTCACGGATTACCTTTCCAAAGGTCACTGCGTCCTTGAACGAGTACTTGAGGATGGAATCCTTGGTGTCCTGCATCATCCGGGCCATAAGGATCGACGAGCCGTCCTCGAAGACCATCCCGAGCTGGGCGTTCGGCTTGATCCAATTCAGGGAAGGCCCGTCCAGCTCGAAGTCCCGCATCACGGGCATGTAGTCCACCATCATGTGGTAGAGAACGTGCGGGTTGGAGGCATAGCACGGGTAGAGGTTCTCTTCGGTGGCCAGCCCTCCCCCTGCCTCGTACCGCCTCTCACAGACCACCACGTCCAGACCGGCCTTGGCCAGGTAGGCCCCGGCCATCAGCCCGTTCGGTCCCCCGCCGATGATCACCACGTCGACCTCGCTCTCCTGGGGAAACTCCTGCTGCATGTGCCCGAACACGTCATTTGGATCGTACTGGAATTCCTCTTGCGTCTTGAATCTTGCCATGGAATCCGCCTCCTATAACTTGGATTTCTTGTTCGGGTCCGCAGAGATCTTGCCTTCCTGAGGGATGTAGTGCGGTGACGGATACCACCACTCCCCCGGCTCGGCGACTCCGTCCTCGATGAGGATGTGCATCAGGTTGTACGGGATGGCCATCAGGCAAAGCCCCCCGGGATGACCTGAGGTCTGGTGTGCGTGGTAGAGCCCGTCCACCGGGGAACGGTATCGGGCAAGTTCCGGAATCGGCCTGTTCTCCCACAGCTGGTCCTCGCAGTGGCGGCTGCCCGCCCACGTGCCGCCTATGAGGCCGGTGTTGCGGAATTCAATGTCGCGGCCGGAGGCAAACCAGTGGTGGATGACGTTGTTGTCATCCAGCCCGTCGTACATCGAACTGTGGCATTCCCTCATGTATCGGTCGATCTCGTCCCTGTACTCGTCGATCGCATCCTCCCCCTCCACGTGATAGTCGGGCGAGGTAAGGGCCATCTCGATAGGCGCCGTGATGTGTCCCTTTGGGTGATGGCCCTGACAGTCCGAAGGGTCGAAGGCGAGCGAGGGCGCCTGGAACCACATCTTCAACTCCGGCGGGAGGGTGGGTTTCGTCTTGTAGGAGTCGCAGTCCGCAACGTCCGCGTAATAGATCTCCCGGGAATCACAGGGATAGACACCGCCCCACGGGTATTTGTTCGGGCCCACGAAACGGGTGTCGGAATACTCCGCGAACTTGGCGTTGTATCGCAGCGGTTTCTTTACCAGGTACTGTGACACGTAGAGGGTCTGATTCTTGAGGCTGATGTCCTTGATCTTTCGGAGGATCCCGGGGTCGAGGTGCTTGGGCCCCACGAGCTTCAGGAAGGTCTGGTGTACGTCGCACGCCGAGATCACCGCCTTGTTTGCCCAAATCGTCCTGCCTCCGACCGCAGCGTTCTCTCTCAACCGGACACCAACGGCCCTGCCGTCGTCGACCAGGATTTCGTCCACCGGGCAACAGCTCCGCACCACGGCCCCGTGATGGACGGCGCAGCGATGGATGGCGTGGAAGTAGCCGTGCAGCCCGCCTCGGGGATAGCTGGTCCTGCCCGTGTTGGTCAGGATGAGGAGTTGAACACAATGAATGGCCGGGATGGCGACCCCCTCCCAGTGCCCCGCCGCTCCGGATGCCCAGGCCGCATAGGCCATGGCGGTCTTCCAATGGTCGGTTTCACAGTACTCGTCCATAATGTCGAACATGGTGCCCTGTCGCAGTTCCGGGCTCCAGATCTCGGGCTGGTGCTCCTTGTACACCTGCATGTAAGGGACATTGTCATCCGTCACCTCTACCTCAGGCGGGTGGGGCGGACACCAGAAAGTAGAGCGCAGCAGTTCCTTCGTGTAGGGAGGGGAGCCTAGCAACCCCCCCAGCATGCCCCAACCTCCCATGTCCTTGTCTGTGTATCTCCGCCAGCCGTCCGTACAGGCCAGGGAAGTGGCTTCGGGCGTCAGCGGATCCATCGGGTCCCAGTTCATCCGGAATCCGTACTTGTGCAGCTCGAGTTGTTCGAAGCCCGGCGCGGGCGAGGCGTACATCAGCATGGCGTGCGGGTAGATGCGAACCCCGGGGATCGGTTCCTGTGTTTCGCAGGCGCCCCCGCACTCGGTCCTCTCCTCGAGGACGCAGACACTCAGTTTCGATTTGGCCAGGTAGGCTGCCGTCGCCATCCCGTTGGGGCCTCCTCCGATGATGACGATATCGTACCTTTCGTCTTTGGCCATGAATCCCTCCTCAATCAAAGGGTGGTCGTAAACGTTCGAGAGGTTGCGGCGCGAAACACGCTTGATACCCTTGCTCGTCGAACCGGGCTATCTGCTTGGAATCTGTAGCGTTCTTTAGCGATCAACGACTGGTTTCATGTTAACGAGGCAGGGGAGAGAAGTCGTCAGTCGGAGGTAAAAACAATGTAAAAACAATGTAAAGGTGTCGAGAGCTCAATCTTCTACGAAGGGATTGATTTCTTTTCGATCCAACAAGTGTTTCATGACCTTTCCGACAGCGTTGCGAGGCAAGGGCTCGGTGCGGATTTCCCAATGGGTGGGCACCTTGTAATAGGCGAGGGCTTCCCCGACCCAACCGGCCAGATCTTCCGGAGAGAACGTTGCGTTGGGACGAGACACGACGATCCCCTTGACCTCTTGTCCGAGTTCCTCGTGTTCCACACCCACCACGGCCGCTTCTGCTACGTCAGGGTGGGCAAGCAGGCGATTCTCGATTTCTGCGGGATAGATGTTTTCCGATCCGCGCAAGATGAGCTCGCGGGCACGGGAGTTGATCACCAGGTGCCCCCCTTCGAGGCGACCGATATCCCCCGTTCTCAGCCATCGGCCGGGGAGGATCGTGCTCTGTGTGTCGGAAGGCCGGTGCCAGTACTCGAGCATCACATTGGGCCCGCGGATGTGGATCTCGCCATCCGTGCCCTCATCCACGGGTGCCCCGGCCGGATCGCGTATTTCGATTTGTACCGTCGGCAGGAGACGTCCCGAGGAATGGGGCTTTTCTTTGAGTTCTTCACCGAAGTTGAGCGTTGCCAGCGCCGTACACTCGGTGAGGCCGTACCCGAGGGCGGTGCTGTCGCCGGCGCTGGGAAAGACTTGTCGAAGACGGTCCTGGAGTTCCTTCGCCATCGGGGCACCACCGGAACCTACGCTGGTGAGACTCGACAGATCATAGTCCCCGACACGGGGATGATTCACAAAGCGGTACGCCACCGTGTTCATGGGGCCCCAGTTGGTCACGCCTTCGTCCTGGATGAGCTGCATTGCGCGGATGGGATCGAAACGACCTTTCATCCAGACCGACTTGATGCCGGTGGCAAGGGCAATCACGGCCCCGGCGTACAGTCCGGACACATGAAACAGGGGGCTTGTGACAAGACTGGTCGGCGCCTCTGGAGGCGCCATGTTCCTGCATTGCAGCGTGCGTAGCCCGTGAAATATCTGAAGGCCGATCAGGGCAACAATGTTCCGGTGACTGTTGACGACTCCTTTTGGGCGGCCTGTGGTTCCACTCGTGTACAGAATGCATGCGGGGTCATCCTCTGCGATCGGTTCTGTGCAGAGGGATGCGTTGGCGTCGTAGTTCCAGAGGCGTTCGAAATCCCTCTCGATCCGGACGATCGGTACCGGGACAGGCCTCCCGTCCAGTCGTGCCAACCGTCTTTCATCGCCAATCAGTAGCTTCGGTTGCGAATCCTCCAGGCCGTAGACGATTTCATCCGGCACCCACCACCCGTTTAACCCTACGGCGATCGCACCCAGGCTGACGGTGGCCCAAAAAGTTACGATCCACTCCGGGTTGTTGGCCGAAAGGATGGCAACCCGGTCCCCCTTTTCAACTCCGTACTTGTCGCGCAGGGCCTTGGCAACAGAAGCGACTGCTCTCAGGTGCTCCGCATAGGTTACGCGCCGGTCCTCATAGATGATGTACTCTTTCTCGCCGAAGAAGGCGGACACCTCGATCAGGGCTCGCAAGGAGGATGCACGGTTCGTGAAGACCTTGACTCGTTCGCCCAAGACCACGGATTCTTCCAACGCAAAGGGTCCGTCAGGCCCGTAAAGGGCCTCCTCGACCAAAAGGATCTTCTGTGGGTTACGATTCATCCGTTTCCCTCCAACCTCTTTCACAACAGATTGCCTCAAGAGGGGTCGGTGTGCAAACAAGAATGTAAAAAGAATGTAAACTCACGACACAAGAATTTCTTGACAACAGTTCTGGAATTGAAATAAGAAGGAAGGACACTGCTATTACCTGGCGATGACGAGACAATCTATTCAAAAGGGCAAGCAAGATCAAGCAAACAAAACACCATGTATGCTCTGCCGCCTCCAGCTCAGGCCTCTTTGTGTCTTCTCCTTTCTTCGGTCTTCTACATAAGCTGTCGCGTTCTTGAAGGAACGCGATCGGGAGTGTCCCAATGGATTTCGCCTTGACGCCAGAACAGGAAACGTTTGGCAAGGAGTTCAGTGAGTATCTGAAAACAGCGATAACGTCTGAACTCACCGCGGAAATGGAGGAAATGGGCGAGTATGGAGGGCCTGTCTCCCGGGAGTTCTTCAGGCGTTTGGGTGAAGACGGATGGCTTGGGGTGGGCTGGCCCAAAGAGTATGGCGGCCAAGGCCGGTCACCGATGGAACAGTACATCTTCTATGAAACCGCCGCGTACGCGGAAGCCCCCCTGCCGATGCTCGCCTTGAACACCGTGGGTCCCACGATCATGAAGTACGGCAGCGACGAGCTGAAGAACCTCGTGCTGCCCCGTATCCTCAGGGGTGAGATCGAGATCTGTATCGGTTACTCAGAGCCGGATGCCGGAACGGACCTGGCGTCTCTTAAGACAACGGCCGTACGGGATGGGGACGATTACATCATCAATGGACAGAAGTCGTTCACGAGCTGTGCACACTTTGCCGACTACATCTGGCTTGCAGCGAGAACCGACCCGGACGCGAAGAAGCATCGCGGCATTTCGCTGTTTCTCGTCGATATTGACGCTCCCGGGATCGAAATCACGCCGGTTTACACAGTTGGAGGTGTTCGAACCAACTCAACCTTCTATGATAGTCTCCGAGTCCCGAAGAGTCGGCTCGTGGGGGAGGAGAACAAGGCCTGGAAATACATGACCGCTCAGCTGGACCTCGAACGTATCGCCCTCTGTCCCTACTCGCCCCTGACTCGCCGAATCGAGGAATCGGTGGAGTGGGCAAAGAAGACAAGGATGGATGGGATGCCGGTCATCGAACAACAAGGCGTGAAGAACAGGTTCTGTGAAATGGTGGCGGACGTGGAAGTCCTCAAGTTGCTCAATTACCAGGTTGCCGTGCAGCTTACAAAGGGTTTGCCCGTGTATGCGGAGGCTTCTACGGTGAAGGCCTATGGTTCCGAGCTGTACCAACGGGTCAACAACGAGATCATGGAGATCATGGGGCCCTACGGACAACTGGAGGTGGGGTCAAAATGGGCTCCCCTCGGAGGGGCGATGCCCAGCTATTTCCGAAGGGATCTTGTCCTTATCTTTGGGGGGGGAGCGATCGAAGTTCAGAAGAACATCATCGCCATGGCCGGCTTGTGGATGCCAAGGTCCTTCTGAGATGAAGGAAAGCTAAAAACATACAGGGTCGTTTGTTGGTTGGAGGCATGAAGACATGAGTGGTGCATTTGAAGAATTGCAGGCCATGGTCGGGCAGGAGTCGGAACTGCAGGTGTGCAAAGATGATGTCAACAAGGCCATGATCCGGCACTGGTGCGAGGCCATGGAGGATGGCAACCCGTTGTACACGGACGAGGCGTATGCGAAGACGAGCAAGTACGGAGGCATTGTTGCGCCTCCCCAGATGGTGCAAGCCTTCAGCACGCCGCCTCTGTGGCCCAAGAGGGTGGGCAAACAGAATCCCCTTGCAAAGGCCGTGAAGAGGATGGGGAAGGCCGGATATTTAGGTATCGTGGCCACCACCACGACCCAGGAATACCTCGTCCCCATGCGGCCCGGTGACCAGCTCAGCTTCAAGGTCAAGCTTGCAGGTCTATCGCCGGAAAAGACCACACGGATCGGAACGGGGCATTTCGTTACGGCTGAGTATACATACATCAATCAGAAGGACGAGACGGTTTGCGTTCAGTCGTTTACGGTCTTGACGTTCAAACCCGGGACCGGCGCGTAAAACAGGTGTGAAGCAACAGAAGGTGAAAGGTCAAAGGAAAAAGGTGAAAGGGATGGATCATGTATTGAAGAATGAATCAGGGGGACGTTGTTCGTTGACCGCTCCCTTGTACGATTCCTTCTTCAAGAGGACAACCACCCCTTGACCCTTTGACCTTTTACCTTTGACCTTGACATGTAGATGGAACGCTGTAAGTGAGTAATGTGAAGAGAGGAGATAAGAGTCGTGAAATCTTTGTGCTGGGATGACGTTCAAGAGGGGGATGAGCTTTCTGCGCACGCACGGGAAATTACGCGGACAACCATCGTTGCCACGGCGATCGCGAGCCGGGATTTCCAGCCGGTGCACCACGACCACGAGGCGGCTAAGAAGGAGGGGGCGAAGGACATCTTCTTGAACATATTGAGCACGGGAGGGTTCGTGGGTAAGTATCTTACGGACTGGAGCGGCCCGGAAGGAGAGCTCAAGAAGGTCACGATCAAACTGGGTGCGACCGTGTTCCCGGGAGACACCCTGACGGCGGGCGGAAAGGTTGCGAGGAAATACGAAGAGGGCAACCAGCATCTCGTCGATGTGGAATACCATTTCTCCGTGGCCATGGGCCCCCATGCATGGGGTACGGCGACGATGGCCCTGCCCGTGAAAGGTGAAAGATAAAGGGTCAAAGGTGGAAGGTATAAGGTGAAAATGGGGTCCTTTTCTTTGACCTTTTGCCTTTACCCTTGAGGGATGTTTGACAACTAACAGGTCGGTTGTTTGTGGACGGTCTGTTGGATCAGGATGATGAAGGAGGCAAATTGTGTTTGATCCATATCTTGCCAGAAGCTATCCCACATCGGTTCGGCCAAGTCCTGAGGCCTACCGGATCAAAGACAATGTGGCGATTGCGGGCATCGGGCAGACGGAGTTCTCGAAGAACTCAGGTCGAAGTGAAGTCCAGCTCGCGTGCGAAGCGATTCAAGCGGCCGTAGACGATGCCGGGTTGAAGATGGAGGATGTGGATGGCCTGGTTAAATTCGCGATTGACTATACGGACGAAATGCACGTGGTGAACAACCTGGGCCTTACGGATCTGGCCTACTTCGCGGAGTGCGGATGGGGAGGCGGAGCCAGTTGTGCCACCATCCTGCACGCAGCCGTGGCCGTGGCAACGGGCGTTGCCAAGTGTGTTGTCTGTTATCGTGGCATGAACGAGCGGTCGGGCCGTCGTTACGGTCGCGTACCCGGGGCGACCACGGTCATGACCGCGCCGAACGATCACTTCGGCTCTCTCATGGCCTATGGGTTTGCCACGCCCCCGTCGTGGGTGGCCATGTTTACCACCCGATACATGCACGAATTCGGAGCGACGCCGGAGCAACTCGGAGCGGTTTCCGTCGTGTTACGGGACTACGCGTGCCGGAATCCGAATGCCATGTTCTACGGGAAACCGATCACCCTGGAAGACTACATGGCCTCCCGAATGGTCGTGTGGCCCCTTCGATTGTATGACTGTTGTGTAGATACGGATGGCGCGGTGGCCGTCGTTGTGACCACGACGGAACGGGCGAGAGACTTGAAACAAACCCCTGCCATCATCATGGGTGCGACGCAGGGGATCGCAACGCAGGGCGAGATGATGACCAGTCTGTATCGGCCCGTTATTTCCGGGCTCCCGGAGTCCTGGTACGCGGCCGAAGAACTTTGGCACCTGTCGGGTGTTTCACCCAAGGACGTGGATGTGGTTCAGTTCTACGATGCCTTCACGCCGCTCATACCGATGCAGCTCGAGGAATACGGATTCTGCGAACGGGGAGAGGGAGCGGCCTACTGTGAGGGGGGGGAGCGCATTCGGCTGGGAGGCGAATTGCCCTGCAATACGTCCGGGGGCCATTTGTCCGAGGCATACATTCACGGCATGAACCTGATCACGGAAGCGGTCCGCCAGATCCGGGGCACATCCACCGCGCAGGTTGATGATGTGGAGTTGTCCCTGGTTACGGGCGGGCTTGGCGTGCCGACCAGCGCTGTCCTGCTTAGGAGGTAAGAAATGGCGATGCAGTATATCGAGGGAATTCCGCTCCTGCGTCCCTATGTGGACCACGACAACAAGGGGTTTTGGGACGCCATCCGGGAGCACAGGCTTGTCTTTCAGAAATGCAAGGACTGTGGGCTGATCGTGCATCGTCCGCGGCCCATGTGTCCCCAATGCTTGTCGACCGAACGGGATTGGGCCCCTTCAGAAGGAAAGGGCAGGATATACACCTATGTCGACTTTGTGTATCAGAACGCTTCCTACCCGGGCATTCAGGTCCCTTACGTGGTCGTGGTTGTGGAGATGCTCGAAGGGGTACGCATGATCAGCAACATGATCGAAGAGTCGGCGGCGGACATCTATATAGGCATGCCCGTGGAAGTGGTTTTTGATGACATCGCCGAAGACCTGACCCTGCCCAAGTTCAGAAAAGCCAAAGAATGAGATTGGAAGAGGGGTACCATGGACGGGATCAAAGATAAAGCGGCTATCGTTGGCGTGGCGCTGAGCGAGTTCTCGGCGGACTCCGGGAAGACCGAGCTTCGCATGTCGTGCGAAGTGATCAAGGCCGCCCTGGACGATGCGGGGCTCGTGGTGACGGATGTGGACGGGCTGGTGAAGCAATCCGAGGATGCCTCCGATGAACATGCGATTACGAGCTCCATGGGGATGGGTAATCTGACCTATTTCGGTGAGGTGAAGTGGGGCGCCGCGCCCTGTGCCATGGTTCTTCGCTCTGCCGTTGCTGTGGCTGCAGGATCCGCCAAGTGTGTGGTGGTCTACCGGGCCGTGAACGGGTCTTCGAAGTTGCGGATGATCCCCAGCATGAAGACCTCGGGGCAGATGTCCACTTCGGATCTGCTTCAGTGGACCTTCCACAGCCCCTATGGTCTCATGACCGAGACCGGGAGTGTGGCCATGCTCGTGCGCAGGTACATGCACGAGACAGATGCCAAAGCCGAACAGTTCGGCTGGGTAACCACGGTCTGCAGGGAGAACGGTGCCAGAAACCCGGAGGGGCTCTACTATGAGCAGTCCATCACCCTCGAGGACTACCTGGCCTCCCGGATCGTTGTCGACCCGCTCCGCGAGCTGGACTGTTACAAGGAAAGCGACTGTGCGGCGGCTTTTGTCATCGCCACGCCCGAGATGGCCAAGGATTCGAAGCAGACGCCCGCCCTGATCCGGGGATGCGCTCAGAGCATGGTCGGAGAGACAGAGCGGATGAACAGCTACTATCGGCCAGACATCGCGCGCCTTCCCGAAGTGGGGCGGGTGGCCGAGAGGATGTTCCGGATGGCGGGCGTCCGCCCGCAGGACATCGACGTCGCACAATTGGATGACGCATACGCACCCCTTGTCCCGCTCCAACTCGAGGAACTGGGCTTCTGTGGTCGAGGAGAAGGGGCGGCCTACTGCGAGGGGGGGGATCGTATCCGGCTGGGTGGGGAAATCCCCCTGAACACTTCCGGAGGATCCTTGGGGGAAGGCCACATCCACGGCATGAACCATGTTGTGGAAGCGGTTCGTCAGATACGGGGAACGTCCACAGGACAAGTAAAGGGAGCCGAACTGGCTCTCGTAGCCACAGGGGCGGGCGGTCCGGCCGCCGGCCTGATTCTGGGGAGATAGAACATGAGTGTCGAGTACAACAAGGAACATCCGATACCCGTTCCCGCTCTCCATCCGGACAACCAGGGATTCTGGGAAGGGGTCGAACGACAGGAGCTGGTCCTGCAGCGGTGCAAAGGGTGCGGCACCTGGTCCCACCCGCCGAGGCCCATGTGCCCGAAGTGTCGCTCCCTGGAGAGGGAGTGGTCCCCGGCCAGCGGCAAGGGAACCGTTTACAGCTGGGTGACCTACCGGGAGGCGCCTCACCCGGGGTTCAAGGCGCCGTATTCTGTGGTGCTCGTCGAGCTGGAAGAGGGCGTCCGGTTGGTCAGCAATCTGGTGGGTGTGGGGCCGGAAGAAATCGCCATCGGTATGCGGGTGGAGGTGGTTTTCGACCAGGTAAATGACGAGACTCTCTTGCCCAAGTTCAGAAAGGCGGGTTGAGAATGGATTTTACGCTGAATGAAGAACAGGAAATGCTCAAGAAGTCTGCCCAGGACTTCCTGAAGAACGAATGCGGCCCGAAGGTGCTCAAGGAGCTCGAAGAGAGCGAGACCGGTTTCTCGAGGAAACTGTGGGAAAGCATGGCGGGGCTGGGCTGGATGGGGATCATCGTGCCCGAGGCCTACGACGGGGTCGGCCTGACTTTGCTCGACCTTGCCGTGCTCTTCGAGGCGTATGGCCGCGCAGCGTTGAATGGGCCCATGCTCGGGACGGTGATGGGGACGCTGGCGACCCTCGAGGGTGGATTGGAGGACGGGAAGGCAGAGCGGCTTCCTCAGGTCGTGTCCGGACAGCGGGTCTGGACCTTTGCCATGGAAGAGGCGGAAGTAGCCTATGACCCGGGATGTGTCGCCACCCAGGCGGTGAGCACGGACAAGGGGTACAAGATCCAGGGAACAAAACTGTTCGTTCCTTACGCGAATGTCGCGGATGACCTCTTTGTCGTGGCGAGGACGGAGGGATCGGCCGGTGACGAGGGGGAGGTTGCGATCTTCGTGGTGAACAAAGATGCACCCGGGATTCAACTCGCGGCACTCAAGCCGATAGCAGGGGACAAACAGTTTCAGGTGGATTTCCACGACGTCCCGGTTTCCCCTGAAGACAGGCTGGGAGCAGGAGAGGGGGGGCTCGAGCTGGTTCTTTCCCTCCTCGGAAAGGCCACCGCTATCCAGTGTGCAGAGATGGTGGGTGGCGCCGAGTATGAACTGGAAATCACGGCAGAATATTGCCGGACCCGGGTCCAGTTCGACCGCCCCATCGGGACGTTCCAGGCGGTCCAGCATCGACTGGCAGACATGTACATGGACGTGCTGGGGGCACGCCTGACCACCTATCAAGCGTTGTGGCGCCTGAGCGAGGGTATGCCGGCGGCGAGGGAAGTCGCCATTGCGAAGGCCTTTACGAGCAAGGCGGTTCGTCGAGTCGCTTTCAGTGCCCAGCAGCTTCACGCGGGGATGGGCTACGATCTCGACCATGAGCTGCACTACTACTACCGCAGGGCAAAGGCCCTCGAACTCAAAATGGGCACGGTGCCGGCTCAGCTGAGGGCTCTCCACCCCGTTCTGGGTGTTTAGAATGCCTTCCAAGAAGTTTGTTCCGCCGCATCTTAAGGGAGAGGATTCCGTGCATCCTGAAGTTCTTTTTTTTACGTATTGACAAAGGGCGGTTGGTCCGAGTAAAGTACTCATTAGGACTGAAGTAAACTGTGTTTTGGATGTTGCAGGAGCCGCCCAGATTGCCTAAGTCTGGGCGTTTTTTGTTTAGGGAAACGATTGGCGTTTCCGCAGGAGACTTTCATCGAACAAAGGGGATTAGAGCATGGAGAAGGAAACCGGTACCGTTAAGTGGTTCAACGATCAGAAGGGCTATGGCTTCATCGAGCGTGAATCAGGGCAAAGCGACGTTTTTGTGCATCACTCGGCGATCGAGGGAGACGGGTTCAAGACGCTCAACGAAGGGGATCGCGTCGAGTTTTCGATAACACAAGGAAACAAGGGGCCGGCCGCAGCCGACGTCCGAAAAATCTAGGGGGATCCGTCGAGTCACGATCCCCTTGTTTCAGCCCACCCAGACCGAAGAGAAGCGGCGTTGAGGCGAACCTGCTGTCCCGAGGTTCGCCTGTTGTCCTGCCCGAAAGGGACAGCCTTTGAGAGCCTCCCTCGTCTTCTCGCGAATATAGACCCTCGTCGACGTTCGGCAAGAACGCCGCTGTGAGCGTGCTCGAGACAAGGTGGATTCTTGAAAAGAGTTCCTTGACATGTAGCCAACCTTGCCGGATACTGACAGAGTGTAGTGACCAATCCATCTCGAAAAGGCAATCATGCCTGCAGGAAGGGGTGTCAACACGGGGAGATGACATCCCGTTCTGCGGATGTACCCCATGATCGCTTTCCTCCTTCAGTTTCCCGACTTCTCCCTGCGTATTCAGAACGGAACGGACTGTGCGGCACGGTGAGGCGGTACAGCACGATCAAATCCGGTCAACCCAAACGAAACGTGGTCGCCCTTGCTCAAGAGCATGCTGTCGGCCCAACGGACGTGTTGATAAATGGCTGAGAGGCTGAAAGTTGGCGACAAGGTGATCTACCCCGCACACGGTGCGGGGGTCATCGAGGCCATCGAGCAGAAGGTTCTATCCGGGAATGAGCAGACGGTCTACGTCATGAAGATGCTCCACAAAGGCATGACGATTCTGGTTCCCCTGGACAATGTCGAATCCGTGGGGATAAGAAACCCGAGCTCTGTAAAGGAGATAGAGGGAGTCTACGAAGTCCTGAAAAAGAGAGATCTTCCGTCCACCGAACCTGTGGAGACGTGGAACCGGCGATACAGGCACTATAAGGAGAAGATCAACACCGGTTCGATCCTTGAAATTGCCGGGGTTCTAAGCCTGCTTTACCAGAGGCGAAAAACCGGGGCATTGAGCTTGGGCGAGAAGAGGCTTGTGGATACGGCAATGGACCTTCTCGTAGGAGAAGTATCGTGTGCAAAGAACATTAAGGAAGAGAGGATCAGGAGGGAAATTGAACTCTTGTTGGAGGAGGCGTAAGGAGGTGCGTTCCTTTCCGAAGTGGGTAGGGGCAGAAGAGCGCATAAACGAAGACGACGGGTGAACAGACGATGGCAGAACCAGGAACAGCAGACAATGTGAAAGAGCTTGTCGAGCACATCGCGAAGGCATTGGTCGACCAACCGGAACACGTGCGGGTCACCGAAGTGAGAGGAGAAAACACTGCGGTCATCGAACTCACCGTTGCCAAAGAGGACATGGGGAAGATCATCGGGAAACAGGGGCGGACCGCCATTGCGATACGTACCCTCCTGAGCAATGTCTCCATGAAGACCGGGAGGCGTTTCGTCCTGGAGATCATCGAATAGAACGAAGCTTCCTGAAGATGGCCGAGAAGGCCGGAACCCACGCCGCTCGCGAGCAACCCGTCGAAAGAGTGGCTGTTGGAGGCTGTTCAAAAGGTTCCAGAAGTTCGAGATGCAAGGCAGGTAAAACTTGTCCCCGCGCAGGCGGGGATCCAGTTCAACAATGAGGCGTACTTCCTGTACGTTGAATGACGAGGGATGAAGCCGAACGCCGCAGATGGGACTTTTTGAACAGCCTCCTAGGGGCTCGCGTTTCGCATCCGGTGATGTCGGATGACCGCGTCGGCAACATTCATCCCGGATTCGATCGCCTGTTGGGTGCCCACTCCCTTGCCGCCCGCATCGCAACCCACGTAGAACAACCCTTGTATCGGCGCCCGGATCGACGGTTTGTTCGGACCGCATTGGCCGACGATCTGCCCCAGGCCGATTGTTTCTCCCCCATGGCCGGGGATCACAGAGTCACGGGTAAGGGTTGACACGTCCTTGGTCGTGTAGAGTTCCTTCCGTTCAATGGCGCCTTCCAGTCCGGGAATCGCCTTGAAGATGATTTCCTCCCCTGCCTTTGCCCACTCCATGATCTCCTTCTTGGCCATGTCCGGGTTTGCGGGGCAGTAGGACCCTGTCATCAGGATGTGTTTACCTTCCGGGGCTGCTTTCGGGTCGTAGTTAGAGGGGACCTCATAGTAGACAACCCCCTCCCGGGAGGCCTGGCCCGTTTTGGCCTTCAGGAAACGATCGAGGCTCCAAGGGCTTTTGTTGGAGAAGACGACACCAAACGGGGCATTCGTCACCTTCTTGTTCAGAAAATACCTGTACCCCAGCAAGGCCCATGAGGGGACCAGGTCCTTCACGTAGTTTACGTAGCCCTTGTCAAAATGATCTTCCCCTACAAGTTTCAGCACCGTGGGCTGAAGGCCTGCATTGCTGATTACGATGGGTGCATGAAAGGTGCCCTTGTTGGTGACGATGCCGGTCGCTCTGCCCTGCTCGACGAGGATCTTTTCTGTCCTGGTCTTCAGGATGACCTTGCCGCCGTTTGCCGTCACGGCCTCACAGTAGGCTTCGGCGACCCGGCCGAAGCCGCCTATGCAGAACATGCCACCATTCCGGAGAAACATGTCCTGGAGGCTTCGGATGGCCTCGGCCGCCTCGAGGCAGTCGACCGGGACCATGAACATGCCGTCACAGCACAGGCTGACGAGAAACCCGTACAAGCTTGTGGGCACCTTGTGGCGGCTGAGCCAGTCGTCGAAGCTGAGTTCATGCAAGGCGGCGATCTCATGGGGCGGCATGAACGTCAGTTCTGTGAAGAATTGGAGCGCTTCCTCTCGTTCCTCCTCCGGGACCTCGAGCCAGTCGAACAGGATGTTCGGATCCACCGCCTCGGGCGGCATGGGGGGCATGGGTACGTACTCGCCGGATGAGTTCTTGTAGATACTGCCTCCGGCTCCGGGGACGACGAGTTGCGCCTTGTCCTCCACCCCCAGTTCTCTCAAGACGGCCTCGTACAGGTTCCCCTCCACAGGCGCGCCGATGACCACCCAGGCGGTATAGGTGTATCCTCCCTTGGAGATCGACATGGCCTTCCCGCCGGCCCGCGCGTTCTTCTCCACCAGAAGCACCTCGAGTCCTCTCTTTGCGAGCAAACCCGCACAGGAGCTTCCTCCGAAACCGGCCCCAACCACGATTGCGTCATACGTGTTCTTTGCCATTGTGTTCCCTCCTTGGCGTCTTTGCCCTTGGAGGCTGTTGAAAAAGTCCCATCTGCGGCGTTCGGCTTCATCCCTCGTCATTCAACGTACAGGAAGTACGCCTCATTTCCCGGGCTTTCGCCTGCCTTGCATCTGGAACTTTTTCAACAGCCTCCAACTCTTTCAGCGGGCTGTCAGCCTCCGCCGATATTCAGCAAGATGTGAAGCTCGTCACCGTCTTGGATCGGTTTGCCCAGTTGGTCGCGGTCGACTCTCTTCCCGTTCACAAAGAACTGAATCCGATCCCACATCTTGCCTTTCTTGTCGTAGATCCACTTCCTCACGTCAGGGAATTGTGTCACAACGGCATGAAGACATTCCTCAGGCGTCTTGGCCGTCACCTCGACGATTTCCTGCCAATCGGTCGCCTGACGAAGGAGGTTGGAGAGTCTGACCTTCACCGGCATTCTTCCATTCCCTGACGAGAAAGGTTGGCTTTGATCCTGGAGTAGGCAGCGGCACAGCCGAGCGCCTTGATCGCTGTGTCCAGATCCAGGTATGCCGGGAATTTCCTTGCGTGCAACTGGCGAGCCAGTTCCTCCATGGCGGGGAGGCTCGTTCCGTAGATCCAGGCGTTTACAGGCTTGGATACGCCTCGGGCGGACGTTTCGATCATGTCCACGATGGCCGGAAGCATCGGAACGAGCTGAAGGCCGGCGTAAAAGGTGAAGGTCACACAATCCACATTTTCATCCTGAAGCACGATGGGCATCGTTTGCTCGAGCGCGGAGAAGGGGTTGGTCGAACTCTGGCTTCTCGAGTCGGACATGACCGGTCCGATGTCAACCGGGTTACTGCCGAGACGGGGGGAAATCCGCGACAGTTTGTGGACCGTTTCGGGCGAGAAGACCGCAAGCTCCAGCCCCGCCTCTGTCGCCGCATCGGTAGCGATCACACCCTGTCCACCGGTGAAGGTGATGACGGCAAAACGGTTGCCTTCGGGCAGGGGCTGGTAGATGAGCGTTTTGGGCACTTCCCAAAGCTCTTGCCAGGTCCTGACGCGAACCGCTCCGGACTGGCGTAACGCAGCTTCATAGATGGGGTCCCTTCCCGCAAGAGAGCCCGTGTGCGAGGCGGAGGCCCTGGCGCCCGCCTCGGTGTGTCCTGCCTTGAGAACGACCAGGGGCTTGCGGGCCGTGAGCCTCCGGGCCGCATGCATAAACCGGGGCCCGTCCCGGATATCCTCGAGGTGCAAGGCAACGACTTTTGTTTCCGGGTCGTCCGCAAGGTAATCGAGGATGTCCGCTTCGTCCACATCGCACTTGTTTCCGATGTCGCATATCTTGCTGATCCCATAGTTCCAGTCATTCAGGGGCATTTGATGAGGACCGATGGAGCCGGTCTGGCTGCAGAGGGCCACGCCTCCTCTCTGTAGAGTCTCCTGGTCGGCGTAGGGTGGCATGGTGGCAAGCCCGTTGGCAGCATTGACCACCCCGAAGGTATTCGGTCCCATGATGCGGATCCCGGTACGATGGACGATGTCCTGCAGCATATTCTGGATCTTGGCGCCCTCCTCACCCGCCTCGGCGAAGCCCTCGGAGAGGACGATCACGGCCTTGATTCCCTTTTGTGCGCACTGGTCTACGATTTTGGGAACGGTGGCAGGGGGCGTGATCACAGCGGCCAAATCGATCGGCCCGGTCACGTCTAGGACACTGGAGCGGACGCTCGCGCCGAAGACTTCCCCATAGGCAGAGGGGTTCGGGTTGATCGGGTGGATCGGGCCGGCAAAGCCGAAGTGCCGCATGTTCCTGATCACCCAGTAGGCGGTCCCCGGCACTTCACGAAGGGAGCCGACGGCAGCTACGGCCCTGGGTTCGAAAAACGCCTTCAGATCGGTTTCGTTTCGCCGGCGCACGAAGGGATCTCACATCCTCTCGTCCAGGGAAAAGAGAATCTCAATAGAGCTTCGTGGCGAGCTCGGCCAGCCCGAGGGCCTCCAGCTTCTCCTTCAAGGGGCGGCCCTGGGCGTCGAGGCCCCTCAGAGGATAGTACTCCTTCAACATCTTCTCCATGTCCGGCAGGGAGCCTGCGGCCCCTCCCTCCGTGAAGGGGGTGAGCATGCGTTTCGGGAGCCGGTCGTCTGCGGCCGTGACGCCCATCAGGTTGTTCAAGCCCCGCTTGAGCATCCAGATCCGCTCGCCGCACGCCACCAGTTCCTCGAGGTCATAATCGAAACCGGTCGAGAATTTCATCATGTCGACCAAGTCGGTGACCGTCAGCGCAAAGAAGTTGAACTGGCAGATGATGCACGCGTTGGTCAGCATCCCCAGGTTCTCACACTTGCAGACCACGTCCGCTTTGCCCTCACTCGACATGCCCACGTATCCGCCGTCGAGCCCGACCTCCGGGTAGGCGCACCAGTTGCTTTCAAGGGCGAGATCCAGGTGCTGGAGGTGGCAGGCGCCCCGGTTGCTCATCGCATAGGCGAGCCCGATCCCGTGCAACGCACGGCCGTCGTGCATCGGGGAATCGAGCCCCTTCACTTCACAGGTGAAATCCTCGGAATTCTTCCCGATCTTCTTGGCGGCCGCCCGGGTGCCCTCGGCCAAGACGTCCCCGAAGCCCTTGCGGGAGACGATCTTGTCGAACATGGTAAATATGTCGTCCACATTGCCCCATCGCAACGAGTCGCCGTCCAAGTCGTCCGAGGTAATGACGCCCTTCTCGAAGCACTCCATCGCAAAGGCGATGCTCGCACCACAGCTGATGCTGTCCACGCCGTACTTGTTCGCCAGTTCACTCAGCTTGAGGACGGCCGGCATGTTGTCGTTCATCAACAGGGGGCCGAAGGCCGCGGCCGTTTCGTATTCGGGGCCGGGTCCTTCCTTGACCTGAAACGGGCCCTCGTCAACCTTAACGACTCTTTTGCAGCCGATCGAGCAGGCTTCACAGGCCTCCGGGCGCGTCAGGTACTGCTGGGTCATCACGCCCCCCCCGACCTTGAGCGCTATCTCGCCCGGGTCGCCGAGGGAATAGTTCTTCGTCGGGATGTCGCCCAGCATGCCTCCCACGTCCATCCCCATGTTGGTTCCCATGGCACCGAGTGACTGGGCGATGATGTTCTCACTGACCTTCTTCATCGTCTCCTTGCGAATCGCCTTCAGGTCTTCCGGGGAAGCCGCCTCCACCTTGCCCGTTCCGACAACCGAGATGGCCTTCAACTTCTTTGCGCCCATCAGCGTCCCGCCCCCGGTGCGCGCGGCAAAGGCATCCTTCCCGTTCGCGACAGCCGCAAACTTGACGAGATTTTCCCCGGCCGGGCCGATGCAGAGAATTTTCGGCTTGTTCTTTCCTTCCCCTTCCGCTGTGAGGGCATCAACGGTTTCATACACGTCCTTGCCCCAGAGGCTCGACGCGTCCCGGATCTCCACCTTGTCGTCCTCGATGGAGAGATAGACCGGCTTCTCGGAAGCGCCGTTCACGGCGATGCCGTCGTACCCGGCCCTTTTCAGAGCAGGGGCGAAGTTGCCTCCACCCGCGCCCTCTCCCCAGATGCCGGTGAGGGGGGATTTGCACGACATGGTGAAGCGTGATGAACCGGGAAGACCGGTTCCGGCCAATGGGCCTGCCATTAGAAACAGAACATTCTCCGGGGACATGGGATCGACATCAGGGGAAACCCGATCGAGGAAGAGCTTAGCGGCCATCCCGCTCCCCCCGATGAATTTTCGTACGACCTCATTCGCCACCTGGGAGGTCGAAATTTTACCGGTGCTGAGATCCACGTCCAAGATTTTTCCCGTGTAGGTTGCCATGGTTTTCTCCTTTACAAGACCTTGCAGGCCATCTGAAAGAGGGAAAACGAAACCCTTTTGATGTAAACACAATCGCCGAACCATGTTGTCAGCGGAAGGTAAAACAAATGTAAAAACGGTGTAAAAGGCGAGGGGGTGTTTCTTGTTGACAGATGAAATGGGGCTGAGATACCGTTGCAATCAACGGATCGAACTCAAACGAGCACGAGAGGAGCGAAAGGGAGATAGAATGCATCACACACTCACGCAGGCCCTCTTCGAACTGTTCCCACAAGAAGACAAGAACGACTTCTATCACGCCTACCTCTACCTGAAACACATCGAGCACTTCATGTATCACGCGCTCCAGGCCCAGGGAATTCCGGCGAATCGACCTGACAGTGTGGTGAGCGATGATGTGAATGAGATGCTCGAGGCCGCCATTCAGGGTGTTGCCGAGACGGCAGGGAGCATGGACACGAGCACCTATCACGGCAAGGTGGTGAAGTTGAAGGATGCCATACAACTGGTGACACAGAAGAAGAACATCTCGCTGGAGCCGCCCGAACAGGTGATTCCGTACAAAGAGGCGCGAAGCATCATCCTCCAGAACCCGGACTCGATTTCCGTTGGTGACTGTGCGTGCAGGGCGCTCGGGGAGAACTCCTGTCTCCCCCGGGACGCCCTGGACGTTTGCTTGTTTGTCGGCGATCCGCATGCCTCCTTTATCGATGAGTTCAACCCCAAGTTTCGAAAGATCTCTCAGGAGGAAGCTGTCGGCGTTCTCGAGGCATCGCACGAGAAGGGCTTTGTCCACTGTGCCTATTTCAAGAAGGACCTGGGCAGGCGGTTTGTGGCGATCTGCAACTGCTGCAGTTGTTGTTGCCAGGGAATGAAGGCCTGGAACCTGTTCGGGGGGGCCATCCCCATCCTTGCCCCTTCCGGCTATGTGGCGGAGATCCTCGAGGGTTGCGACCGGTGCGGCGATTGCGTGGCGTCCTGCCATTTCAACGCGATCGGAATCGACGAGGAGAGCGAAAGGGCGGTCGTGGATTCGGAGAAATGTATGGGTTGCGGCGTCTGCAGCGATGTCTGCCCTTCGGATTGGATCGCATTGCGCAGGGACCCGTCCAAGGGGGAACCCCTGGATCTGGGTGAACTGATGAAAGGATAAGAGTTAAGAGATGCTTCCGTTGCTCGTCCTCGTCCTCGGCTTTAGGCAGTTAGCTTTTAGCTTTTAGCTCCCAACCACCCCCCCTCAATGGAATGCGCCCAAGAAAAGGGGAGGGGTGGGCTAATAGCTAAAGGCTAACAGTTGACAGCAAGAATCAGGCACGGGCACGGGCACGAAACAAATGGATCGACTTGTGCTACTGGCATTAGTTAGTTCCTTTTGGATCATATC
>RCNG010000591.1_pt1 | contig 30389 bp, 38 predicted proteins | sample 2041371 | NCBI WGS metagenome assembly RCNG01 (sample SAMN09708227, study PRJNA481090) | Marine sediment metagenome, whole genome shotgun sequencing project. | biome: marine sediment; feature: ocean; material: sediment; isolation source: Sewage treatment plant 1 marine sediment (STP1) ... | reverse complement strand
GCCCGCGATGCACACGCCTGGTGCGAGGTGTACACGAAGAAGACGCACTGGACGATTTTCGATCCGACGGGGGCCCGCGAGGCACCGGACTCGACGCAGGCCAGCTGGTGGTCGCGCGTCGTCGCGTGGCTGCATCCGGAGCAGTCGGACTGGGAGCGTCAGGTGGCGCAATATGACTCCGATCGGCAGAGGCAGTTGTTCAGCTGGTTGCAGAGTGCAGGCCAAAAGGCGATGGACCAAATCGGCGACGGAATCCGTGCCGCCAACGCAACCGCGTCTTCAGGCGTAACGGCGCCACTGGTGGTCACGTCGAGCGACAGTTTGTCGTGATCGGTGATCTGTCCGACGCGCGTGTTCTCCACCCTGTAGGCGATCTTTCGTACCGGCGAAAACACCGCGTCCACGGGGATTAGCCCAATCGGCGCATCCTCGGCACGGCCGGAAGTGACGGGCACGTAGCCTTTTCCGCTCTCGACAGTCAACTCCATGGACAGCTTGGCACCATCGTCGAGGGTGCAAATGACAAGCTGTGGATTCATGATGTCGATGTCGTGCCCGGTTTCGATCATTCCGGCGGTTACCTCGCCCGGACCGTCAGCGACCAACATTATCCGCTTCGGCCCCTCGCCTCCCATCGTCAACGCCAGGGATTTGATGTTGAGCACGATGTCGGTGACGTCCTCGCGGACACCCGGTATGCTTGAGAACTCGTGGAGCACGCCGTCAATCTGCACCGCCGTCACCGCGGCGCCCTGAAGGGAAGACAACAGCACCCGCCTCAGGGCGTTGCCGAGCGTCAGCCCGAAGCCACGCTCCAACGGTTCAGCGACGATTGTGGCGACGCACTGCGGATTCGTGCCGGAAACAACGTCCAGCTTCGTCGGTTTGATCAGTGCCTGCCAATTCTTTTGGATCACGGGGCGACCTCACGCTCAAAAAAACAAGAGCGACTCTGAGATACTCAGAGCGCTATCCACACGTTCCGGTTCTAAGAGAGAACCAAACAGCTCGGGAAAATGCCCAACTCAGGGGCGGCCTATACTCGCCGGCGCTTCCGGGGACGGCAGCCATTGTGCGGAATAGGCGACACGTCCCTGATAGCGGTAATGGTGAACCCGGTGGCCTGCAGCGCCCGCAACGCCGACTCCCGGCCTGATCCAGGTCCTTTTACCTGGACCTCCAACGTTTTCATCCCATGCTCCATCGCCTTGCGCCCAGCGTCTTCGGCGGCGACCTGCGCCGCGTAAGGCGTCGACTTTCGCGAGCCCTTGAACCCTTGGCCACCCGCAGATGACCAGGCAATCGTGTTCCCTTGAGCGTCGGTGATGGTAATCATCGTGTTGTTGAAGGTGGCACTAATGTGTGCCACCCCGGACGCAATGTTCCTGCGCTCGCGACGACGCACGCGCGGAGTTCCAGCCTTGGCCATAAACTTAACCCATATCCCTATTTAGTCGCCTTTTTCTTACCCGCAATAGGCTTGGCGGGACCTTTGCGGGTGCGCGCATTGGTGTGGGTGCGCTGTCCGCGCACCGGCAGCCCTCGGCGATGCCGGAGCCCCCTGTAACACCCTAGGTCCATCAGCCGCTTGATACCCATTGCGACTTCTCGGCGGAGGTCACCCTCCACCTGGTAATCCCTATCAATAATCTCACGAATCCGCATGACCTCGGCGTCAGTCAGATCGTTGACCCGCTTTTCCCGGGGAATGCTCCCCTTCGTACAGATCTCCGTCGCTATGCACCGGCCAATACCGTGGATATACGTGAGCGCGATCTCAACTCGTTTCTGAGTGGGAATGTTTACGCCAGCAACGCGCGCCAAAAGAGGCTCTCCTTATCTACTTGTTTTGAAACCGAAATGAAAACCGCGAAACGCCCGGGCGGCGGATTATAAGCGCCCAGCCCCGCTAGTCAACATACAGCTCCCTGATGATTGCCGTATTCAATTGTTCCGAAACATCTTCGATGGCGGCCATGCCGTCAAGCGACGTGACCAACTTCATCTTGCCGTAGTGATCAAGCATCGGTTTGGTGCACTCATAGTAAGCCTTGAGGCGCTCTCGGACCGTCTCCGCATTATCATCGGCGCGCCGGGCAAACTCGGTACCGCCGCAGTTGTCGCAGACCCCATCCTTTTTTGGACGCTGGAACTGATCGTGATACCCCGCTCCGCACGCGGCGCAGCTAAACCGCCCGGTTATGCGCTCGACCATCGCATCGTCGTCGACCGCGATCGAAAACACGCGATCCAGCCTCAAGCCCTTTTCCTTCAGCATCCTGTCCAGCGCTTCGGCCTGCGGAAGATTGCGCGGAAAGCCGTCGAGAATGACGCCCTGTCGACAGTCATTGCCGTCGAGGCGTTTAGAGATAATTCCGACGATCATTTCGTCTGGAACAAATTGACCGGCCTTCATTAGCTCGCCTGCCTGCCGACCGATGGTGCTGCCGGCGGCTACTTCGGCACGCAACATCTCGCCGGTTGACAATTGGGTAAGCCCGAAGGTTTCTTCCAGAAACTTCGCCTGGGTTCCCTTGCCGGCCCCAGGAGGCCCGAGCAGAATCACATTGATCATCCGCGCCTTCCCCTTAGCTTAGATTTCTTGATCAATCCCTCATACTGGTGCGCCAACAAGTGGGATTGCACCTGCGCCACCGTGTCCATGGTCACCGTAACCACGATCAACAGACTTGTCCCGCCGAAATAGAACGGCACAGCGAACTGTGAGATCAAGATCTCCGGCAGAAGACAGACCAGCGCCAGATATCCGGCCCCGACGACCGTTAGTCGCGTCAGAACTCTGTCCAGGTATTCGGCGGTATTCTTGCCTGGGCGAATGCCGGGGATAAAACCCCCGTACTTCTTGAGATTGTCTGCCGTATCCGTCGGGTTGAACACCACCGCCGTGTAGAAGAAGGCGAAGAACACGATCAACCCGATATAGATGGCGAGATACAGTGGCTGGCCCCGCCCCAGATAAGCGGTCACCGTCGTCAACCATTCCGGACCCTGCCCTGCCATAAAGCCGATCGCGGTAATCGGCATCAACAGCAACGATGACGCGAAAATGGGCGGAATGACGCCGGCCGTATTGATCTTCAATGGCAGGTGGGAACTTTCCCCCCCCGACATCTTGTTGCCCTGCTGGCGTTTCGGATACTGAACGATGATCCGGCGCTGCGCCCTCTCCATGAAAACAATGAAGAAGATCACTGCGACCGCCATGACCAACAAAACGACGATCAGGGCTGGGGAAAGGGCCCCCGTCCGTCCAAGCTCCAAGGTGCCGGCCAATGCGCGGGGTAGTTCTGCGACGATACCGGCAAAGATGATCAGTGAGATGCCGTTGCCAACCCCTCGTGCGGTGATCTGCTCACCGAGCCACATCAGGAACAACGTTCCCCCGACCAGGGTGACCACCGTGACGAAGCGGAAGAACAGTCCGGGATCGATGACGGCCGTTCCCGCACTCGACTGCATACTCTCGAGCCCGACAGCGAGACCGTAGGCCTGCGCGGCGGTGATCACCACCGTCAGATACCGGGTATACTGATTGATCTTCTTACGCCCGGTTTCGCCTTCCTTCTTCAATGCCTCCAGTTGCGGCATGACCGTCGTCATCAGCTGCATGATGATGGAGGCCGAGATGTAAGGCATGATGTTGAGTGCGAATATGGTCATCCGCCCCAACGCGCCACCGGCAAACATGTTGAACATGCCGAGAATGCCGCCAGCTTGACGGCTGAAAATATCGGCAACCGCCGCCGGGTCGATCCCCGGCAACGGGATATAGGTTCCGAGACGATAGACGATCAACGCGCCTAACGTAAACCAGATACGCTTCTTGAGCTCGGTGGCCTTGGAGAAAGCCCCGAGATTCATGCTTGCGGCAAGTTGTTCGGCCGCAGACGCCATAATCTAGTCCCCGCCTCAGTCCTGTTTCGGATCTGCAGCGTCGGACTTCGGCTTAGAAGTGTCTGACTTCGACTTTGCAGCTTCGGGCTTCGGCTTAGAAGCATCGGATTTCGACTTTGCGGCGTCGGACTTGGGCTTCGCCGCTTTCGCCTTCGGTTTTGCCGCGTCAGGCTTCGCCTTAGCGGCAGCAGATTTAGACTTCGCCGTGTCAGACTTCGGCTGCGCTTCGCTGTCAGAGCCAGGTCGGCCCCCACCGCCGGTAACAATCACATTCCCTCCCGCCTTCTCGACGGCGGAAATCGCGGCCTGGGAGGCCCCGGTGACCTGAATTGTGACTTTTGCCGAAAGCTCGCCTTTCGCCAGAACGCGCACCCCGTCCAGACGACGTTTGAACAGCCCGGCTGTCTGCATCGCCGCTTCGTCAATAGTCTTCGCCGCATCCAGCTTACCGCTATCGATCGCGCGCTGCAGGGTCCTCAGGTTGACCTCGGCAAACTCCTTGCGTGTAGGATTCTTGAATCCACGCTTCGGCAGGCGCCGGTACAGAGGCATCTGTCCGCCCTCGAAGCCCGGAGGAGGATTTCCGCCGCTACGGGACTTCTGCCCCTTGTGACCGCTACCCGCGGTCTTACCGGTCCCCGATCCGATGCCCCTGCCGACGCGCTTGCGTGGCTGGGTGGCACCCGGGTTGTCGCGCAATTCATTCAGTCTCATGGCTCAAATGTTCCTTGGATGACCCTCAGGCGATCGCTTCACCCGGCCTTGTCCACTTCCACCAAGTGTCTCACCTTGGCGATCATTCCGCGCACCGAAGGTGTGTCCTCGAGCTCACGTGTGCGCCGCATCTTGTTCAGTCCAAGACCGATCAAGGTTTCCCGCTGGTCACTTCTGCGACCAATGGGGCTGCGAACTTGAGTAACCTTGACGGTTGGTTTCTTTGAATCGCTCATGCTCTAAGCCCTGGCCCGTTCGGCGACGCCGGCATCGCTACGACGCGATACGATTTCGCTGACTTTCTTGCCGCGCCGCGCGGCAACCGCCCGCGGAGACATGCAATTGTTGAGCGCGTTGAAAGTCGCCTTGATCATGTTGTGCGGGTTCGCCGAGCCGATCGACTTGGCCACCACGTCCTGCACCCCCATGGTCTCGAACACCGCGCGCATCGGTCCGCCGGCAATAACCCCGGTCCCCGGCGGCGCGGAGCGTAAGACGACCCGTCCAGCACCAAAGTGGCCTTGTACATCATGATGCAGGGTTCGGCCGTCCCTCAGCGGAACCCGAATCATCGTGTGCTTGGCATGGTCGGTCGCCTTGCGGATCGCCTCGGGAACCTCACGCGCTTTTCCCGTACCGAAACCGACCCGGCCGCGGCCGTCGCCGACAACGACCAAGGCGGCAAAGGAGAACCGTCGGCCACCCTTAACCACTTTGGCCACACGATTAATGTGCACCAGCTTGTCGGTGATTTCGGGATCTTCGGACGGTTGGTTGGACCGATCGCCGCGCCTTCCCGATGGTTTACGTGCCATGCTTCAATCTCTCCCTAGAACGATAGGCCGGCTTCGCGGGCGGCATCCGCCAAGGCCTTGACGCGGCCATGATAACGACAGCCGCCGCGGTCGAGGACCACCGTTGTAACGCCAGCGGCAAGAGCGCGTTCCGCCACCAACTTGCCCACCTTCTTGGCCGCCTCAGAGTCGCCACCGTTAGCCATGGCGCTTCTCAAATCCTTATCCAGACTTGATGCCGTGGCCATCGTGCGCCCCTGCTGGTCATCGATGACCTGAACGTAGATGTGCTTGTTAGACCGGAACACTGACAATCGCGGACGCGATCCAGCCAGCTTCTTGATCCGATAGCGGGTGCGCCGATTGCGGCGCCCAAACAATTCTTTCGCCTTGGCCATGTTCTACTTCTTCTTGCCTTCTTTGCGCAAAACGACTTCGTCGTCGTACCGGATACCCTTGCCCTTGTACGGCTCCGCCCGACGGTACCCGCGGATTTCTGCCGCCACCTGGCCAACCCGCTGCCGGTTGGCGCCATGGACGTTGATATGGGTCTGATCAGGGCATTCGATCTTGACGCCCTCGGGTGCCGGGTAGCGGATCTCGTGGCTGTAGCCAAGCTGCAACACCAGCTCGCTGCCCTGCATCTGGGCGCGATAGCCGACCCCGTTGATTTCCAGCTTGCGGGAAAACCCCGTGTTCACGCCCTGAATCAGGTTGGCGACGACGCTGCGCGCGGTGCCCCACATCGCACGGGCGCGATTGGAGTCGTCGCGGGGGCGAACCCACACCTGCGATCCCTCCTGGCTCACCTCTACCTCGCCCATCAACGTGGTTTCCATTTGCCCCATGCCACCCTTCGCGATCAGTTGCTGACCCGAAATGGTGACGTTCACTCCGCTGGGGACCTCGATCGGATGTTTGCCCACTCGTGACATGGTCGTTCTCACACTCCTCCGCTCAAAAGACCTTGCACAAGACTTCGCCGCCGACATTCGCTTCCCTTGCCTCGGCGTCCGAAATCACGCCGCGCGGGGTCGACAGAATGGAAACGCCGAGGCCGTTGTAGACCCGGGGCAGATCCTTGATCTTGAAATAGACCCTTCGACCCGGCTTCGATACGCGACTGATTTCGCGAATCACCGGCTCGCCTTCGTTGTATTTAAGCTCGATCTTCATTTCGTTGACGCCCGGGCGCACTTCGTAGCGCGAAAAGCCACGGATAAAGCCTTCCCGCTTGAGCACTTCGAGTACACCGGCGCGAAAGCTCGACGCCGGTGCGACCACCGAAGTCTTGCGCGCTCGCTGGCCGTTACGGATACGAGTCAGCATATCGCCGAGGGGATCGGTCATCATGGCCGTCGCTCCTACCAGCTAGATTTGACGACGCCAGGGATCTGCCCGGCTGACGCGAGGTCTCTCAACGCGATCCGCGAGAGCCCGAATTTCCGATAATTGCCACGCGGCCGACCCGTAAGGGCGCAACGCAGCCTGACGCGCACCGGGGAACCGTTACGCGGCATTTCGGCCAGTTTCAAACGCGCGCTGAACCGCTCTTCCGGCGTCAACGACAGGTCTTTGGCCATCTCTTTCAAACGTGCGCGCCGTCCAGCGTACTGTTCTACCAGCCGCATCCGGCGCTTGTTCTTCTCGATCATGCTCTTCTTAGCCATCCAGTCTCTCCGTCGGCCGTTCAGTTTGTGAACGGCATGTCGAACGCCTTGAGCAGGGCCCGCGCTTCTGCGTCCGTTCTGGCGGTTGTACAGATGACAATGTTGAGACCGCGGATCTGGTCCACCTTGTCGTAACTGACTTCCGGGAAAACGATCTGTTCCTTGAGCCCTACCGCGAAGTTACCGCGACCGTCGAAATTCTTGCTCGAAATCCCGCGGAAGTCGCGGATCAACGGCATCGCTATATTGATCAACCGGTCGAGGAATTCGTACATCCGTTCCCGCCGCAAGGTCACCTTGCATCCGATCGGCATCCCCTCGCGAAGCTTGAACGCGGCGATCGAATTCTTGGCCTTGGTGATCACCGGCCGTTGACCGGCGATAATCGCCATGTCGGTGGCGGCGGCCTCAACCTTCTTGCGGTCCTGGACGCCTTCGCCCACGCCCATGTTCAATACAATCTTGGTCAACCGCGGCACTTCCATCGGATTCTGGTACTGGAACTCCTCCAGAAGCGTCTTCCGTACTTCGGTATCATAGTGATCGCGCAAGCGTGCCATGCTCAGTCTATCCTCACTTGTCGATCATTTCGCCGGACCGCTTGGCATAGCGGACCTTACGGCCGTCCTCGAGGAACCGGTAGCCGACACGTGTCGGCAAGTCGTTCGTCGGGTCAATATGAGCGACATTTGAAACGTGTATCGTCGCCTCTTTCTCTACGATGCCGCCCGTCACTCCCTGGCTCGGCTTCGTGTGGCGCTTTACGGTGTTTACACCTTGAACAATTGCGCGGTTCTCCTTCGGCATGACCTTCAGAACCTCGCCGATCTTGCCCTTGCTCCGGCCGGACAACACGACAACCTTGTCGCCCTTTTTGATCTTCATCTTGATCGCCATCACAACACCTCCGGCGCCAGCGAAACGATCTTCATATAGCCTTTGCCTCGAAGCTCGCGAGTCACCGGCCCAAAGATGCGGGTGCCGATCGGCTCGCCCTGCTTGTTGATCAGCACCGCCGCGTTGCGATCGAAGCGGATCGCCGATCCGTCCTGCCGCCGAACATCCTTGGCGGTGCGGACGACCACTGCCTGAAGCACTTCACCTTTCTTGACGCGGCCCCTGGGGATCGCATCCTTCACGGTGACGACGATCACATCCCCGACGCTTGCGAACCTGCGCTTCGAGCCGCCCAGCACCTTGATGCACTGTACCCGCCGAGCGCCGGAGTTATCGGCGACGTCCAAGTTCGATTCCACTTGGATCATAGTTGTCTTCCCTACCTATCGGCCGGCGGACTCAACCGCTTTCCGTCATGATTTCCCAGCACTTGCGTTTCGATATCGGCCGGCACTCCCGAATTCGCACGAGTTCGCCAACCTTTACGGCGTTGCTCTCGTCGTGGGCGATGTACCGTTTCGATCGCCGAATGAACTTCTTGTACAAGGGATGCATCACCCTGCGTTCCACCTTGACCACGATAGTCTTGTCAGCTTTGTCGCTAACGACCACCCCTCGCATGACTCGTTTTGGCATCGGTCTCCTCCGTCAGGCCACCGCCGCCTTGGCTTGACGCCGGCGCTCGGCCAAAATGGTCTTCACACGTGCAATCGTCCGGCGCACCACTCGCTGGCGAGCGCTGTTTTCGAGCTGACCGCTCGCCGCCTGGAAGCGCAGATTGAACGCCTCTTTCTTCATCTGAGCGAGCTGTTCAGCAAGCTCGTCGTCCGTCTTCGTTCGCAAATCTGCCGCCTTCATAACGTCACTCCTCCTCGCTGATGCGGGACACGAAGCGCGTCCGAAGAGGCAGCTTGGCAGCCGCCAGAGTCAAAGCCTGTTTGGCGAGATCTTTGGGAATCCCATCCACCTCGAACATAATCCGGCCCGGCTTGACCCGACAAACCCAAAATTCTGGCGAACCCTTGCCGCCGCCCATGCGGACCTCGGCTGGTTTCGAACTGACGGGCACATCCGGAAAGATGCGGATCCAGACCTTGCCGGCGCGGCGCATATGTCGCGTTATCGCGCGGCGAGCGGCTTCGATCTGCCGAGCGGTTACCCGCTCCGGCGTCATCGCCTTGAGGCCATAAGCCCCAAAGCTTAGATCTGCACCACTCTTGGCCTTCCCGTGGATCCGGCCCTTGTGCTGCTTCCGATGCTTCATGCGTTTTGGACTGAGCATGATTCGGTACCTCTGTCACCCCTCGTTGACCGCGCGCTTAGCGCGCCGTCTGCTGATCCATGGCGCGTTTATCCATCGCCATCGGGTCGTGGGCAAGAATATCGCCCTTGTAAATCCACACCTTGACGCCGCAAACGCCGTAGGTCGTTTTGGCCACCGCGGTGCCGTAATCAACGTGGGCACGCAGTGTGTGCAACGGCACCCGGCCTTCGCGATACCACACCGTCCGGGCAATTTCGGCACCGCCGAGACGGCCGCCGCAATTGATGCGAATACCACCCGCACCCAAACGCATAGCCGACTGCACCGCCCGCTTCATCGCCCGCCGGGCGGACACGCGCCTCTCCAATTGTTGCGCCACACCCTCGGCAACAAGTTGGGCTTCTATCTCCGGCTTGCGGATCTCGACAATGTTGAGATGCACATCCGACTTGGTGATCTTCGCCAAATCCTGACGCAGCCTCTCGATGTCGGCGCCCTTCTTGCCGATCACCACGCCGGGGCGAGCGGTATGAATCGTTATCCGCGCCTTCTTCGCCGGCCGCTCGATGACGATCCGCGACACCCCCGCCTGCGCCAAGCGCCTACGCAGGAACTTTCGGATCCCCAGATCCTCGTGCAGAAGCTTCGAATAGTTAGTGTCCGAATACCACCGCGAATCCCAGGTCCTGTTGATACCGAGCCGGAACCCGATGGGGTTGACTTTCTGACCCATCAGTCGATCTCCTCTCGCTCGCGAAGTATCAGACGCAGGTTGCTGATCGGCTTTTTTATCTGCCCGACCCGCCCGCGCGCCCTCGGCCGCCATCGCTTCATCACGACCGATTTTCCGACGGTTGCTTCCGCCACATAGAGCTGGTCAACGTCCAGCTGATGATTGTTCTCGGCGTTAGCAATTGCGGACTGAAGCAGCTTGCGAACTTCGCCGGCGATACGCCGTTGAGAAAACTGCAATTCCGACAACGCCTTTTCACACTTCATGCCGCGGATGCTTGCAGCCACCAGATTCAACTTCTGCGGACTGGTTCGCAAGTAGCGTGCATAGGCCATCGCCTCGTTATCGGCGATCGAGCGTTCGGCCGGCCTTTTGCCCATCCTTAGCTCCTCCTCGACTTCTTGTCGCCACCGTGACCGAAAAAGGCCCGCGTGGGCGAAAATTCGCCGAACTTATGGCCAATCATGTCCTCTGTCACCAGGACCGGCACGAACTTACGACCGTTATATACGCCGAAGGTGAGCCCGACGAACTGCGGCAGGATAGTCGAGCGTCGGGACCAGGTCCTAATGACCTCGTTACGCCTCGACGCGCGTGACTTCTCGGCCTTCCTAAGAAGGTAGCCGTCAACGAACGGTCCTTTCCAAGTGGAACGGGGCACCCCATCAATCTCCTTGCGTCTACTTCTTTCTGTGCCGGCGCCGCATGATCAGCGGATCGGTTCTTTTGTTGCTGCGAGTCCGCTTACCCTTGGTCGGCTTACCCCAGGGGGTCACCGGATGACGACCACCCGAGGTTTTACCCTCGCCGCCGCCGTGCGGATGATCGACCGGGTTCATCGCGACGCCGCGTACCGAAGGACGCTTACCCAACCAACGCCGCCGACCAGCTTTGCCGAGCTTGACATTCTGCTGATCGGGGTTGGAAACGGCCCCGACGGTAGCCATGCACTCGGCCCGTACCATCCGCAGTTCGCCCGAATGCAGGCGAAGCTGCGCGTAACCCTGGTCCTTGCCGATAAGCTGCGCGTACGTTCCCGCCGCGCGGGCGATCTGGCCACCCTTGCCCTTCTTCATTTCCACGTTGTGGATGATCGTACCCACGGGAATATTCTGAAGCGGCAACGCATTACCGGGTTTGATGTCGACGCTGGCTCCGGAGACGACCGCATCGCCAACCGTTAGCCTTTGCGGCGCCAGTATGTAGGCCAACTCTCCGTCTTCGTAACGAACAAGCGCAATGAACGCGGTGCGGTTCGGGTCATATTCAAACCGCTCGACGGTCGCGCTTACATCGAACTTGCTGCGCTTGAAGTCGATAATACGATAGCGACGCTTGTGACCGCCGCCACGACGCCGAGCGGTGATACGACCGGTATTGTTACGACCGCCTTTGTTGCGCAGGCCCTCGGTCAATCCCTTTTCCGGCTTCCCCTTCCAGAGAGCCGAACGATCGACCAGTACCAGGCCCCGCCGTCCCGGCGTTGTTGGTTTATGTTGCTTCAGTGCCATGGCAGCCGGTTAAACCCCAGTGGTGATGTCGATTGAATGGCCCTCTTCGAGAGTGACCATCGCTTTCTTGGTATCCGGCCGCTTGCCAAGACGACCGCGGAAACGCTTGACCTTACCCTTTTGGCAAAGGGTGTTGACGGCCTTGACCTTAACCTTGAACAGGCCCTCGATAGCCGCCTTGATTTCCGGCTTGCTGGCGTCGGTAGCGACCATAAAGGCAACCTGATTGTGCTCGGAGAGCAACGTTGCCTTTTCGGTGATCACCGGACGGCGCACCACTTCATACATGCGTTGCTGGCTGACGACAACCGAGCGCTTCGGACGGGGCTTGCTCATGTCAACCGCTCCACAAGTTTGTCAACTGCGGTCCGGGTCAGGACCAGCGTATCGTGACGCAAGATGTCGTACACGTTGGCACCCTGGCTCGGCAGCAGGTCGAGTCCGGGAAGATTACTTGCGGCGCGCGCGAAGTTGGTGTCGACGGTTTCACCATCGATGATCAACGCCCTACCCCAACCCAGTGCGGCAGTCCGCTGCCCCAGAGCCCGCGTTTTCGCGTCTTCCAATTCCGCCTTGTCGAGAACCACCAAGCTACCGTCGGCGCACTTTGCCGACAACGCTGCCTTCAACGCCAGTCTACGCACCTTTTTCGGCAGATCATGAGAATGATCCCGCGGTGTCGGGCCGAATACGACGCCACCACCCCGCATGTGCGGCCCTTTCATCGAACCCTGGCGGGCGCGCCCGGTTCCCTTCTGGCGGAACGGCTTCTTGCTCGTGCCCGCCACCTCTTTGCGTGTCTTGACCTTGTGAGTGCCGGCCCGGCGCTTGGCAAGCTGCCAGTTTACGGCACGCGCCAGGATGTCCCGCCGCACTTCCACGCCGAACACGGTGTCGACGAGTTCGACGGTGCCGGTCTTTTCGTTCTCGAGATTGACGACGTCCCACTGCATGGCGGTCTATTCCTTGCTCCCGGCAGGTTCTTCCGATCCGCCAGCGGCGGGAGACTCAGCAGCGGTATCCGACGCAGAAGCAACATTCTCCGCACCGGCCGTCTGATCGGCGGCCACTTCCGCCACCGACGGTGTCTGCCGCATTCCCGCAGGGAAGGGCAAGTTGTCAGGTTTCGATTTCTTGACCGCGTCGCGGATCATCACGTAATTGCCCTTGGAGCCGGGAACGGCGCCTCTGATCATGATCAGTCCACGATCAGCGTCGGTGAGAACCACTTCAAGGTTCTGGACAGTGACCTGCCGATCACCCATGTGACCGGCCATCTTCTTGCCCTTGAACACTTTGCCAGGGTCCTGGCATTGGCCGGTGGATCCGAGGCTACGGTGACTGACGGAGACGCCGTGCGACGCCCGCAATCCGGAGAAATTGTGCCGCTTCATGCCACCGGCGAACCCCTTGCCGATCGAAGTACCGGTAACGTCGACGTACTGTCCCGCGACAAAATGATCGACGGACAACTCTGCCCCAACGTCCACCATACCGTCTTCGCTAACTCGAAATTCCGCCAGCCGCCGTTTTGGCTCAACCTTCGCCCTGGCGAAATGGCCGCGCATGGGTTTGCTGACGTGTTTCACCTTGGCGTTTTCCACACCCAACTGCAGGGCGGCGTAACCATCCTTCTCGACGGTCCGCTGAGCAACAACCTGACAGCTATCGACTTTGAGCACGGTAACCGGCACATGTCCGCCGCCGTCTTCGAACAGACGAGACATTCCGAGCTTTCGTGCAATCATTCCGGTACGCATTTTGCCGTGGTCCCTACAGCTTGATCTCAACGTCGACGCCAGCGGCCAGATCGAGCTTCATCAGCGCATCGACGGTTTGCGGGGTCGGATCAACGATGTCCAACACGCGTTTGTGGGTGCGAATTTCGAACTGCTCACGGGATTTCTTGTCGATATGGGGCGAGCGCAGCACGGTGAACTTTTCGATCCTCGTCGGCAGAGGAATCGGGCCGCGTACCCCGGCACCCGTGCGCCGGGCGGTGTTAACGATCTCGCGTGCCGACTGGTCGAGCACCCGGTGATCGAACGCCTTTAGGCCGATACGTATGTTCTGGTTGTCCATCCCTCAAGCCCGATTCCTTGTCGGCGGCCCTATGCCGCCGGCACTTTTTTCCGCTACTCGACGATCTTGGCGACGACGCCGGCGCCGACGGTACGGCCGCCCTCGCGGATCGCAAACCGAAGACCTTCGTCCATGGCGATCGGCTGGATCAGCTGAACCTCCATCGACACGTTATCGCCCGGCATAACCATCTCGGTGCCTTCCGGCAACGTTACCGTCCCGGTAACGTCCGTCGTCCGAAAGTAAAACTGCGGCCGGTAGGCGGTGAAAAACGGCGTGTGTCGGCCGCCTTCCTCCTTGGTCAGAATATAGGCCTCGGCGTTGAACTTGGTGTGCGGGGTGATCGAGCCGGGCTTCGCCAAAACCTGGCCACGCTCGACGTCCTCGCGCGCGACACCGCGCAACAAGGCGCCGATGTTGTCGCCCGCCTCGCCCTGATCCAGAAGCTTGCGGAACATCTCGACGCCCGTGCAGGTCGTCTTCCGCGTGTCCTTGATCCCGACGATCTCAACTTCCTCGCCAACCTTGACCACGCCACGCTCGACCCGGCCGGTCACCACCGTTCCCCGGCCCGAAATCGAGAACACATCCTCGATCGGCATCAAGAACGGCTGGTCCTTCGCACGGTCCGGCTGCGGAATGTAAGCGTCAACCTCAGCCATCAACTCCACGATCGACGCTTTACCAAGCGTGTCGTCGCTGCCCTCGAGCGCCTTCAACGCCGAGCCCTTGACGATCGGAATGTCGTCGCCGGGAAAATCGTAGCTCGATAGAAGCTCGCGAAGTTCCAACTCGACAAGCTCCAGAAGCTCCGGATCGTCAACCTGATCGACCTTGTTCATATAAACCACGATCGCCGGAACGCCAACCTGACGCGCCAGAAGAATATGCTCGCGGGTCTGCGGCATCGGGCCATCGGCCGCCGAGACAACCAGAATCGCCCCGTCCATCTGCGCCGCACCGGTGATCATGTTCTTCACGTAGTCCGCGTGACCGGGACAGTCGACGTGGGCGTAGTGACGGTTCTCCGTCTGATACTCGACGTGCGCCGTCGAGATCGTGATCCCACGCGCCTTCTCTTCCGGCGCCTTGTCAATCTCGTCAAACGCCGTAAAGGTCGCCCCGCCCGACTCCGCAAGAACCTTGGTGATCGCCGCCGTCAACGTTGTCTTACCATGATCAACGTGACCAATCGTCCCAACATTGCAATGCGGCTTTGTCCGCTCAAACTTTGCCTTAGCCATCGTCGCCTGCTCCGGTTTCCCTACGTTCCTCGTCAGCCCACCAGCCGATGTCGGACTTCCTCTGAAATTTGCTGCGGCACTTCCGCGTACTTGTCGAAGAACATCGAATACTGGGCACGGCCCTGGCTCATCGAACGCAGCGTGTTTACGTACCCGAACATCGTCGCCAGCGGCACCAAGGCCGTAATCACCCGTGCATTGGCGCGCTGGTCCATGCCCGAAACCTGACCCCGGCGGCTGTTCAGATCGCCGATAATGTCGCCCATGTACTCGTCCGGCGTCACCACCTCAACCCTCATCATCGGTTCCAACAGTTTCGGCGCCGCCTTGGCAACTCCCTCGCGGAAAGCCGCCCGGGTGGCGATCTCGAATGCCATGACGCTGGAATCCACGTCGTGCGACGCACCGTCAATCAACGACACCTTGAAATCGATGACCGGGAACCCGGCAAGAATCCCAGTCTGGCTGGCGACCTTGAGGCCTTTTTCCACGCCCGGGATGTACTCCCTGGGCACCGAGCCGCCGACGATGGAACTCGAGAACTCGAAACCCGAGCCTGCTTCCAACGGCTCAAAGCGCAATTTGATGCGGGCGAACTGTCCGGAGCCGCCGGTCTGCTTCTTGTGGGTGTAATCTATTTCGTGGAGCTTTGAAATGGTCTCGCGATAGGCCACCTGCGGCGCCCCGACGTTGGCGTCTACCTTGAACTCCCGTTTCATCCGGTCAACGATGATTTCCAGGTGGAGCTCGCCCATACCCTTGATCACCGTCTGGCCGCTCTCCACGTCCGACGTGACACGGAACGACGGATCCTCGGCGGCGAGGCGCGCCAAGGCGACGCCCATTTTCTCCTGGTCGACCTTGGTCCGCGGCTCGACGGCCACTTCGATCACCGGGTCCGGAAACTCCATGCGCTCGAGGATCACCTTGTGCTTCGGGTCGCACAGCGTGTCGCCGGTGGTCGTGCTCTTCAGCCCCGGTACCGCGAGGATGTCCCCGGTGCGGGCTTCCTTGATGTCTTCCCGGCTGTTGGCATGCATCAGCAGCATTCGCCCAACCCGTTCGGCCTTTTCCTTGGTGGTGTTCTGAATCGTGTTTCCGCTGGAGACGACGCCGGAATAGACGCGAATGAACGTAAGGGTGCCGACGAACGAATCGGTCATGATCTTGAAGGCCAGCGCGGAGAACGGTTCGTCGTCCGAACTCCGGCGTACGATCTCTTCGTCTGTTCCGGCCTTGACCCCCTTGATCGGCGGAACATCGGTCGGCGCCGGCAGATAGTCGACCACGGCATCCAGCAACGGTTGCACGCCCTTGTTCTTGAATGCGGATCCGCAGAGCACCGGGACCAAGACCCCCGAGATCGTTCCCGCGCGGATACACTTGATCAGAGTTGCCTCGTCGGGCTCGGTGCCGTCCAGGTAAGCCTCAAGCGCGGCCTCGTCATGCTCGACAGCCAATTCGAACAGCTGCTCGCGATAGGCCGCGGCCTTATCGGCCAAGTCGGCGGGTATATCCTCGACGGTGTATTCTGCACCAAGAGCTTCGTCGTTCCAGACGATCGCCCTCATCCGCACGAGATCGACAACCCCGATGAAGTCGGCCTCAGCACCGATCGGCAACTGCAGGACGATCGGTTTCGCGCCGAGGCGGTCGATGATCATCTGGACGCAACGGTAATAGTCGGCGCCCACGCGGTCCATCTTATTGACGAAGCAGATGCGCGGAACACCGTACTTGTCGGCCTGGCGCCACACCGTCTCGGACTGGGGCTCAACGCCGGCTACGCTGTCGAAAACGGTTACCGCCCCGTCGAGCACCCGCAGGCTGCGCTCCACCTCAATGGTGAAGTCCACGTGTCCCGGGGTGTCGATAATGTTGATGGCATGGTCGCGCCATTTGCAGGAGGTCGCGGCCGACGTAATGGTAATACCGCGTTCCTGTTCCTGCTCCATCCAATCCATGGTGGCGGTGCCGTCATGCACCTCGCCGATCTTGTAGGATCGGCCGGTGTAATACAGGACACGCTCCGTCGTCGTCGTTTTACCGGCGTCGATGTGAGCCATGATACCGATGTTGCGGTACCGTTCGAGTGGGGTAGTGCGGGCCATGATTCTCTGACTGCCTTGCAACGACTACCAGCGGTAATGGGAGAAGGCTTTGTTGGCTTCCGCCATCCGGTGCGTATCCTCACGCTTCTTAACAGCGGCGCCGCGATTGTTGGCGGCATCGAGGAGTTCGCCCGCGAGGCGTTCGACCATCGTGTTCTCCGAGCGCTTGCGAGACAGGCCGACAACCCAGCGAATCGCCAGGGACTGGCGGCGCAACGCACGCACTTCTATCGGCACCTGATAAGTCGCGCCGCCAACGCGACGGGAACGAACTTCCAGGACCGGCCTGACGTTTTCGATCGCTTCGTGAAACACCTTGAGCGGATCCTGCTTGGACCTGGTCTCGATCAGGTCGAGCGCACCGTACATGATTCGCTCGGCAACTGACTTCTTGCCACCCAACATCAGCCCATTGGTGAACTTGGTCACCAGGACATCCCCAAACTTGGGGTCGGGCAGGATTTCGCGTTTTTCAGCGGCTCGACGACGGGACATCTCTAACCTATTTCTCTCTATTTGGGCCGTTTGGCGCCGTACTTGGAACGCCGTTGGCGGCGCGCAGTGACGCCTTGGGTGTCCAGGGTGCCTCGGATGATGTGGTAGCGCACACCTGGCAGGTCCTTGACCCGGCCCCCGCGAATCAGCACCACCGAGTGTTCCTGGAGGTTATGCCCCTCGCCGGGAATATAGCTGGTCACCTCGAAGCCGTTTGTCAGGCGCACACGGGCAACCTTACGAAGCGCGGAATTGGGCTTCTTGGGGGTCGTCGTGTAAACGCGTGTGCAAACACCCCGCTTCTGCGGCGAGCTCGCCAGCGCCGGCACCTTGTTTCGTTGGGTCGGCGATTTCCGCGGGTTGCGGACCAGTTGGTTTACTGTCGGCATTTTTTCCTTGCCCGGGTTTGCGTGCCCGGACGCCCCTTCCTCAGTTCCACAAAACAGTCAATGCTTGTTCCCGGTCAGCACAACTGCCGGAAGCCACATTGGACCTTCCGGCCATTTGTATCAGCCGCCCGTTCAGGCGAAAACTAGTTTTTCATATCTCAAAAGGGACTGCGTCTGGACCGGAAAGGTCCACCACCAGTCCCCTGCGGAGAGGGGCGCATACTAGGGACGCCACCCAACTCCGTCAAGCAACAATACGACGTTGCGTCGGCTCTTTCCGGCACCGCAGGCGAGCCGGCGGTAGAAAGCAAACGCCCGACGCTCGGACTAGGTTCCTCCTGTTACGAAGTTACCTCGGAAGTTGTCTCCAGACTGCCCGCAGCCTCTTTGGCGGCAGCGACTTCCGACATCTCGGTGTCACGATCGGCGGCTACCTGGCGCAGCCGGTTCATCGCGCTGCCGGTCCCTGCCGGAACCAGTCGACCGACGATGACATTTTCCTTGAGACCCAGGAGATTATCGACCTTGCCCGACACCGCAGCCTCGGTGAGCACGCGCGTGGTCTCCTGGAACGATGCGGCGGAGATGAACGAGCGTGTCTGCAAACTCGCCTTGGTGATTCCCTGCAGCACAGGCAACGCTTCCGCCGGCCGCTCTCCGGCCGCTTGCGCCTTGGCGTTGACCTCATCAAATTCCAGGCGATCGATCTGTTCCCCCGCCAGGAAGGTGGTATCGCCGGCTTCGGTGATTTCCACTTTCTGCAACATCTGACGGACAATCACCTCGATGTGCTTGTCGTTGATTTTCACGCCCTGCAGTCGATAGACCTCCTGGATCTCGTTGGTCAGGTATGCAGCCAGAGCCTCAACACCGAGCACCAACAGGATGTCGTGGGGCACGGGGTTGCCATCCATCAGGGGATCCCCCGACATCACGTAATCGCCCTCCTGGACGCTGATGTGCTTGCCCTTGGGGATCAGGTATTCCCGCGGCTCGCCATCGCCCTCCTCGTCGGTGGGAACGACGACGATCCTTCGTTTGGATTTGTAGTCCTTGCCGAACTCGACGCGACCGTCGATCTCGCTGATGATGGCGTGATCCTTGGGTTTGCGGGCTTCGAACAACTCCGCGACCCGTGGCAAGCCGCCGGTAATATCGCGGGTCTTCGCCGATTCGCGTGGGATTCGCGCGAGTACATCGCCAGCATAGACCTTCTGACCCGCCTCCACCGACAGAATCGCATCCACCGACAGGAAATAGCGCGCTTCCAACCCGTTATCCAGGGTTAGCACCTCGCCGTCTTCGTCGCGAAGCGTCACTCGCGGCTTGAGATCGGAGCCCCGCGGTTGCTGCTTCCAGTCGACGACCACCTTGGAGGCGATGCCGGTCGTCTCGTCGAGCTGCTCGATCATCGACAAGCCTTCGACCAGATCCATATAGTTGGCGATCCCCTCCTTCTCGGTGATGATCGGCAGGGTATAGGGATCCCATTCCGCGACTTTGTCGCCTCGCTTGAGCGCGGCCTTGTCCTCGCTCACCAGCTTCGATCCGTACGGCAGACGGTGCCGGGCTCGTTCACGTCCTTGAGCGTCGAACACCAGCGCTTCGGCATTTCGGTTCATCACCACCGGCACGCCGGAACTGTTGCGCACCGTCGTGCAGTTGCGCAGGGCAAGCGTTCCATCGGCCACCGCCTCGATCTTCGATTGCTGAGCGCCACGCTGCACGGCGCCCCCAATGTGAAAAGTGCGCATGGTGAGCTGGGTGCCCGGTTCGCCGATCGACTGGGCGGCGATCACACCGACCGCTTCGCCGATATTGACCTGGGTTCCCCGGGCAAGATCACGCCCGTAGCAGGTCGCGCAGACACCCGTGTTCGTATCACAAGTCAGCACCGACCTAATCTGCATCGTTTCCAGGTCAGCCAGTTCGATTGCGGTGACGGCATCCTCGTCAATCATCTCGCCGGCGGACACGATGACGGTACCGGTGGCCGGGTCGACAACATCCTCGGCGGCCGAGCGGCCGAGGACCCGTTCGCCAAGCGGCGAGACCACTTCGCCCCCTTCGACAACCGGTCGAACGGTAATTCCGTTCTGGGTGCCGCAGTCGACCTCAAGGATGATGCAGTCCTGAGCAACGTCGACCAGACGCCGTGTCAGGTAACCGGAGTTGGCGGTTTTCAGCGCCGTATCGGCGAGGCCCTTACGAGCGCCGTGGGTGGAGTTGAAGTACTCCAGCACCGTCAGCCCTTCCTTGAAGTTCGAGATGATCGGCGTCTCGATAATCTCGCCGGAGGGCTTGGCCATCAGCCCGCGCATGCCGGCCAGCTGTTTCATCTGCGCGGCCGAACCGCGGGCCCCCGAGTGGGCCATCATGTAAACCGCATTGACGGTATCACCGGGTTCGGTCGTGGAAATGCGCTTCATCATCTCCTCGGCCACCTCGTCGGTGCAGTGGGCCCAGGCGTCGACGACCTTGTTGTATTTCTCGCCCTGGGTGATCAGGCCGTCCAGGTACTGCTGCTCGTATTCCTTGACCCGGTCCTCGGTCGCCCGAACAAGCGGGGTCTTCTTCTCGGGTACGACGAGGTCGTCCTTACCGAAGGAAATGCCCGACCTGGAAGCATGGGTAAAGCCCATGCGCATGATCCGATCGGCGAAGATCACCGTTTCCTTCTGACCGCAGTTTCGATAGACCACGTCGATCGCAGCCGTGACCTCCTTCTTGGTCAGCAGCCGGTTGATCAGATCCAGCGGCACGTTCAGATGGCGAGGCAGTGTCTCGGAAAGCAGCATCCGCCCAGGCGTCGTTTCGACCAACCGGGTCACCGGATTTCCTTGCTCGTCGATGGTCTTGTAGCGTGACCTGACTCTAGCGTGCAGCGTGACCGCACCGGCCTCAAGGGCGTGCTGGATTTCGCCGATGTCGGCGAACACCATGCCCTCCCCCGGTTCGCCCGGAAGATCCATGGTCAGATAGTAAAGACCGAGCACGATGTCCTGCGACGGAACGATGATCGGCTTGCCGTTCGCCGGGCTGAGGATGTTGTTGGTGGACATCATCAGCACCCGCGCCTCGAGCTGAGCTTCCAGGGAAAGCGGCACGTGGACCGCCATCTGGTCGCCGTCGAAGTCGGCATTGAAGGCGGCGCAAACCAGCGGGTGAAGCTGGATCGCCTTGCCCTCGATCAGTATCGGCTCGAACGCCTGGATGCCGAGGCGGTGCAAGGTCGGCGCTCGATTGAGAAGCACCGGATGCTCGCGAATCACCTCCTCGAGAATGTCCCAAACCTCCGGGCGCTCCTTCTCCAGCAAGCGCTTGGCCGCCTTGATCGTCGTCGCCATCCCGTAGAGTTCGAGCTTCGAATAGATGAATGGCTTGAACAGTTCGAGCGCCATCTTCTTCGGCAACCCGCATTCATGCAGTTTCAATTCCGGTCCAACGACGATCACCGAACGGCCGGAATAGTCCACCCGCTTGCCGAGCAGGTTCTGGCGGAACCGGCCCTGCTTGCCCTTCAGCATGTCGCTAAGCGATTTCAGCGGCCGTTTGCTGGCGCCGGCGATGGGACGCCCGCGGCGGCTGTTGTCGAACAGGGCATCGACGGATTCCTGCAGCATCCGCTTTTCATTGCGGATGATGATCTCCGGCGCCCTGAGCTCGATCAGTCGCTTCAGGCGGTTGTTGCGGTTGATGACCCGCCGATACAAATCGTTGAGATCCGAGGTGGCGAAGCGGCCGCCATCAAGCGGCACCAATGGCCTGAGCTCCGGCGGGATCACCGGGATGACTTCCATGATCATCCATTCGGGCCGGGCGCCGGAATCGATGAAGGCCTCGATCAGCTTCAGTCGCTTGACATATTTCTTGCGCTTGGCTTCCGAGGTCGTCTCCTTGAGCTCTTCGCGCAACGATGTGCGCTCGGCCTCAAGGTCGATCGCCTTCAGCATATCGCGTGCTGCCTCGGCGCCGATACCGACCGTGAACGAGTCCTCGCCGTACTCCTCGATCGCCCTTTGATACTGCTCTTCGTTGACCAGTTCGTGAAGCTTGAGCGGGGTCAACCCCGGCTCGACGACCACGTAGCTCTCGAAGTAGAGAACCTTCTCCAGGTCCTTCAGGGTCATGTCCACGAGCAAACCGATCCGGCTCGGCAGCGACTTCAGGAACCAGATATGGGCGGCCGGCGAGGCAAGCTCGATATGGCCCATGCGCTCGCGGCGGACCTTCTGCAGCGTCACTTCGACGCCGCACTTCTCGCAGGTGATGCCCTTGTATTTCATCCGCTTGTACTTGCCGCACAAGCACTCGTAGTCCTTCACCGGACCGAAGATGCGGGCGCAGAACAGACCGTCGCGCTCCGGCTTGAAGGTACGGTAGTTGATCGTCTCCGGCTTCTTGATCTCGCCGAACGACCATGACCGGATGCGTTCGGGGCTGGCAATCGCCATCCGGATCTCGTCGAACCGCTGGGTGCCACCGATCTGCCCGAAAATCTTCAGCAACTCATTCATGGGGTCGCCTCCTATACCGACGTTCCGTGATACAACCGGAAACGTCGGGTTAGTTCAGTTCAACATTAAGGCCGAGGGACTGCAGTTCCTTGACCAACACGTTGAAGGACTCGGGAACACCGGCTTCGAAGGTGTCGTCGCCCCGAACGATGGATTCGTAGACCTTGGTGCGTCCCGAAACGTCATCGGACTTCACCGTCAGCATTTCCTGCAGCGTGTAAGCAGCGCCGTACGCTTCGAGCGCCCACACTTCCATTTCGCCGAAGCGCTGGCCGCCGAACTGGGCCTTGCCGCCCAGCGGCTGCTGGGTCACCAGGCTGTAAGGTCCGATCGAGCGGGCATGGATCTTGTCGTCCACCAAGTGATGGAGCTTCAACATGTAGATATAGCCCACCGTGACCTTGCGATCGAACTGCTCTCCGGTGCGCCCGTCGCGGAGAGTGACCTGGCCCGAGCTATCCAGCCCCGCCATCTCCAGCATCTCGACGATGTCGGTCTCGCGGGCTCCGTCGAACACCGGCGTAGCGATGGGAATTCCTTTCTCCAGGTTCCCTCCGAGTTCGAGGAGTTGCTCGTCGGAGAGGTCGGCGATCTCCTCCGCATAGTTCTTCTCGCCGTAGACTTCCTTCAGCTTTGTCCTGAGCTTGCCGGTGCCTTCTGCGGCCTGGAACATATTGACCAACTCGGCCACCTGGCTGCCGAGACCCGCGCAGGCCCAGCCCAGGTGGGTTTCGAGGATCTGACCGACGTTCATTCGCGAGGGCACGCCCAACGGATTGAGCACGATATCCACCGGGGTACCGTCCTCGACGTGGGGCATATCCTCGATCGGAACGATCTTCGAGATGACGCCCTTGTTGCCATGGCGACCGGCCATCTTGTCGCCGGGCTGCAGCTTGCGCTTCACCGCGACGAACACCTTGACCATCTTCATGACGCCCGGAGGCAGGTCGTCGCCCCGCTGCACCTTCTCGACCTTGCTGTCGAACCGTCCCTCGAGGCGGGCAATGCTCTCCTCGAAGTGCGTCCGCAGGTCCTCGACATCGCCCATCACCTTGTCGTCGGCGACGACGGTCCGAGACCACTGCCCCGGCGTGAAACCGGTGAGCAGTTCCTCGGTGATCGTATCCCCTTCGGTCAAACCTTTCGGCCCGCTGACGATAGTCTGGCCCAGCAAGAGCACCTTGAGGCGGGTGTAGAAGCTGCGTTCGAGGATGGTGCGCTCGTCGTCCCGGTCTTTCGCCAGACGTTCGATCTCAGACCGCTCGATCGCCAGTGCGCGGGCGTCCTTTTCAACGCCCCTGCGCGAGAAGACCCGCACCTCCAAAACCGTCCCGGAAACCCCGGGAGGCACCTTCAGCGAGGTATCGCGGACATCCGCAGCCTTCTCTCCGAAGATCGCGCGGAGCAGTTTCTCTTCCGGCGTCATCGGCGTCTCGCCCTTCGGCGTCACCTTGCCGACGAGAATATCTGCTGGCTTGACCTCGGCGCCGATGTAGACAATGCCGGCCTCGTCCAGGTTCTTCAGAGCTTCCTCGCCGACATTGGGGATATCACGGGTGATCTCCTCCTGGCCCAGCTTGGTATCGCGGGCCATCAGCTCGAACTCTTCGATGTGGATCGAAGTGAACACGTCGTCGCGCACCATGCGCTCGGAAATCAGGATCGAATCCTCGAAGTTGTAGCCCTGCCACGCCATGAACGCGACCAGCACATTGCGGCCAAGGGCCAACTCACCGAGGTCCGTGGAAGGGCCGTCGGCAATGATGTCGCCCGCCTCGACCACGTCGCCGACCTTGACCAGCGGCCGCTGGTGAATGGTCGTGTTCTGGTTGGACCGCTGAAACTTCAACAAGTTGAAGATATCGACACCAGACGCCGCGTGGGACGTTTCTTCGGTGGCGCGGATCACGATACGCGAGGCATCCAGCTGATCGATGACGCCGGACCGGCGAGCAATGATCGTCGCCCCCGAGTCCCGAGCAACGGCGGATTCCATGCCGGTGCCGACCAGCGGCGCTTCGGCGCGGATCAGCGGCACCGCCTGGCGCTGCATGTTGGAGCCCATCAGCGCCCGGTTGGCGTCATCGTTCTCGAGGAAAGGAATGAGCGCCGTGGCGACCGAAACCAGCTGTTTGGGCGAGACGTCGATGAAATCGATGTCCATCGGCCGCGCCAACAGGAAGTCGTTGCCATGACGGCAACTGACGAGGTCGGAGGCCAGCTGGCCTTCACTGTCGATCTCGGAGTTGGCCTGGGCGATCGTGTAACGCCCCTCCTCCATGGCCGACATGTAGATGACCTCGTCCTGAACGCGACCATCCTCCACCCGCCGGTAGGGAGTTTCGATGAAACCGTACTTGTTGACCTGGGCAAAAGTCGCCAGCGAGTTGATCAATCCGATGTTGGGACCTTCCGGCGTTTCGATCGGGCAGATTCGTCCGTAATGGGTGGGATGCACGTCCCGCACTTCGAAACCTGCGCGTTCGCGGGTCAGGCCGCCCGGCCCTAAGGCCGAAAGCCGTCGCTTGTGAGTGATCTCCGAAAGCGGGTTGGTCTGGTCCATGAACTGGCTGAGCTGGGACGAGCCGAAGAACTCACGCACCGCACCGGCAGCCGGCTTGGCATTGATCAGTTCCTGCGGCATCACCGTATCGATATCGACGGAGCTCATCCTCTCGCGGATGGCGCGTTCCATGCGCAGCAAGCCGATCCGGTACTGGTTCTCCAGCAGTTCGCCCACCGACCTGACGCGACGGTTGCCGAGATGATCGATGTCGTCGATTTCGCCCCGGCCGTCCTTGAGGTCGACCAGCACCTTGACCACCGCAAGGACATCCTCCTTGCGCAGCACCCGCAGCGAGTCGTCGGTTTCAAAACCGAGGCGGGCGTTCATCTTGACCCGGCCAACCGCAGAAAGATCATAACGCTCCGAATCGAAGAACAGGCCGCCGAACAGTGCCTCGGCCGTGTCCAGAGTGGGCGGCTCGCCCGGGCGCATGACGCGGTAAATGTCGAACAACGCCTCCTCGCGGGCCGAGTTCTTGTCGACCGCCAGGGTGTTGCGAATATACGGACCGATATTGATGTGATCGATGGCGAGGCACTTGACTTCGCTGACGCCGGCTTCTTCCAGCGTGGCCATCACGGTATCGGTTATCTCGTTGCCCGCCTCGACATAGATCTCCCCGGAATCCTCATTGATCAGGTCCTCGGCGACATACCGTCCGATCAGGTCCTCGTCGGAAATCAGCTGTTCGGTCATCTCTTCCGCCGCGAGGTGGCGGATGAGCTTGGGCGTGACCTTGGTGCCGGCTTCGGCCATCTGCTTGCCGGTCTTGGCGTCAACCAGGTCACGGGTCAGTTTCATGCCTTGCATGCGGTCGGCGCGGAACTCGGACTTCCACCCGTTGTGCGTTCGCTCGAAGGTCAACGTTTCGTAGAAGTACTTGAGGACCTCTTCCGGCGACATCCCGGTGAGTTCCGTTTGCTCCACACTCTTGCCCTCGGCCGCACGTTCGGCGCGAAGCTCCTCACTATCGGCGCTGTCGAGCGCCATCAGCAACGTGGTGACCGGCAGCTTGCGGCGGCGATCGATGCGGACGTACACCAGATCCTTGGCGTCGAACTCGAAGTCCAGCCAGGATCCACGGTAGGGGATCACCCGGGCGGCAAAAAGGTACTTACCCGAAGAATGGGTCTTTCCCTTGTCGTGGTCGAAGAAGACCCCGGGCGACCGGTGCATCTGCGAAACGATAACCCGCTCGGTGCCATTGACGACAAAGGTCCCGTTATTGGTCATCAAGGGCATGTCGCCCATGTAGACGTCTTGTTCCTTGATGTCGCGAACGGAGCGCGCGCCCGTTTCCTCGTCGATGTCCCAGACGACAAGCCGCAAGGTGACCTTGAGCGGCGCCGAGTAGGTCATTCCCCGCTGCTGGCACTCCTCCACGTCATATTTCGGATCCTCGAACTCGTACTTGACGAACTCCAGCGTGCCGCGCGACGAGAAGTCCCTGATCGGAAAAACCGACTTGAAAACTTCCTGGAGACCAAGGTCGGGACGGTTGTCAGCCGTCACATGCCTCTGCAGGAACTGATCATAGGAGCTTTTCTGCACCTCGATGAGATTCGGCATGGGCACTGCCGCGGCAATGCGTCCGAAGTTTTTCCGAACGCGCTTGCGGCTCGTGAAAGTACTAGCCATCGGTGGTCCTCATGCTTGGGTGTTGCCAATCGACCCGTCCCGAAATCCGACCACCGCTGTCGTATCGGGAGAGCCAATATCTCCATAGGCGTCCGCACTTCCATAGCGGGCTACATACGCCAGCTCCTGGAGCGCGTCCACTCGGGCAACACGTATCCACTGTCCCGGCCGCGGCAAGGCCCATTCGGGCGGATACGCAATATAGTGCGAGCCGGCAGACGGTTCCGCACTTGGAACCTGCTCTTTCCGGCTAGACACCTTATGTAATGCGCAGATTGCGGAAACCAAGCGCCGCAACCCAGTTTTGCTCACTTAACCTCGACGGTTGCGCCGACCTCTTCCAGCTTCTTCTTGGCCTCTTCGGCTTCTTCTTTCCTGATTCCTTCCCGCACCGCCTTCGGCGCAGCTTCGACCAGGTCCTTCGCTTCCTTCAGACCGAGGCCGGTCATCGCGCGCACTTCCTTGATCACGTTGATCTTTTTGTCGCCAACCGCGGCCAGGATGACATCGAACTCGGTCTGCTCTTCGGCTGCCTCGGCGGCGGGTGCCCCACCCGGCATAGCGGCGACGGCCATCGGCGCAGCCGCCGACACGCCCCACTTTTCTTCCAACATCTTGCTGAGTTCCGCCGCCTCGAGGACGGTGAGAGCGCTCAGATCCTCGGCGATCTTCTCCAAATTGGCCATCGTGTCGTTCTCCTTGGGTTTCAATAGTCGTTGATCAAAAGAATCGCGGAAATCAGGCGGCTTCGTCCTGGGCGGCACGCGCTGCCAGCACCCGGGCCAACTGTCCGGCAGGTGCCTGAAGGACACCCGCAACCTTGGTCGCCGGTGCGTTGACGAGGCCGATCAGCTTCGCCCGCAGCTCGTCCAGCGAGGGCAGCGCCGCCAGAGACTTGACGTCCTCCTCACCGAGAACCTTCTCTCCGAGGCCCCCGCCTAGGATCACCAGTTTCTTGTTGGTCTTGGCGAAATTCACCGCCACCCTCGCCGCCGCCACCGGGTCATCCGAATAGGCTAGCGCCGTCGGACCGGTGAACAGGCCCTCCAGATCCTTGTAGGGGGTGCCATCGAGCGCCCGGCGCACCAGACGGTTCTTGGTCACCCTGATGCTCGCACCGGCCTCACGCATCTGCGCTCGAAGCGCCCCCATCTCGGTAACCGTCATCCCGATATAATGGGTCACGACGACGACCGTGGTTTCGCTGAACGTTCGATGCAACGAGGCGACGAGGTCTTCTTTTTCCGTCCGGTCCACCGACTCATCTCCGTCTCATTGCCCGGAACGCCCCGCTTGGCGATATCGTCCCGGCCTGTTCATCACATGGTCCCCCCGGGCGCCGCAATCGGGCTTCCCGTTAGAACCGGCTATTCTGTCCGAGGGATTACAAACCGTTCGCCGGTCGCCGGCGGAACACGCCGGAAACCCGTGGCAATACCGTCTGTGCAGGCGGGTTTCCCTTTAAACCGCGCTCCGGACAGTGTCCCCGGCGCGGCACCTGCAGTCTCGGACAGGTCGGGGACGAACATTCGATGTCGCCCCCCGTGCCATCCGCCGATGCGGCAGAATGGCACGCAGAATACAGCTGGACGGCGTCAGACCGTCCCGCTGGCTATGTTGAGCTTCAAGCCCGGCCCCATGGTGCAACTCAGGCTTGCGCCCTGCAGATAAATGCCCTTGGCACCGCTCGGCTTGGCCTTGACGATCGCGTTGACGAAAGTACGAACGTTCTCGACCAGCGCGTCTTCGGTGAAGCTGGCCTTGCCGACGCCGCCATGGATGATCCCGGCCTTCTCGACCCGGAACTCGACCTGGCCGGCTTTTGCCGCCTGCACCGCTTGGCCAACGTCGAAGGTGACCGTGCCGAGTTTGGGATTGGGCATCAGACCGCGCGGACCGAGGATCTTACCGAGGCGGCCGACGACAGCCATCATGTCGGGGGTGGCTATACAGCGGTCGAAGTCGATCTGGCCTTTTTGGATGTTCTCCATCAGATCGTCGGCGCCAACGATATCGGCGCCGGCGGCCTCGGCCTCGGCAATCTTGTCGCCCTTGGCGAACACCGCGACCCGAACCGCCTTGCCGGTGCCGTGGGGAAGCGCGACCACGCCGCGCACCATCTGATCGGCATGGCGAGGATCGACACCCAGGTTGAGCGAGACCTCCACCGTTTCGTCGAACTTGGCGGTGGCGCTATCCTTGATGAGCTTTATCGCCGCATCGAGATCGTAAGGAGTTTCGATGTCGACGTTGTCGTACGCGTTGCGCAGTCGCTTGCCTTGCTTGGCCATTGTTCTACTCCACCACCTCGATGCCCATCGATCGTGCCGAACCGGCGATCATTCGCATCGCCCCCTCGAGATCCTTGGCATTGAGGTCAACCATCTTCTGCTCGGCGATCTCTCGGACCTGCTCCTGAGTGACCGTGCCGACCGTTTGCCTTCCCACCTCGGAGACACCTTTTGCGACGCCGGCGGCCTTCTTCAGCAGAAAGCTGGCGGGCGGTGTCTTGGTGACGAACGAGAAAGTCCTGTCGCCATAAGCGGTGATGACGACGGGAACCGGCATCCCCTGCTCCAGGTTCTGGGTCTGAGCATTGAAGGTCTTGCAGAACTCCATGATGTTCAGACCGGCCTGACCGAGCGCCGGACCAATCGGCGGCGAAGGATTGGCTTGCCCAGCCGGCACCTGTAATTTTATGTAACCTTTGATTTTCTTCGCCATTTTGGTCCCTTAAGTCACGCCTTCGCCGTTTGTGTTTGAGGCCGCCGTCGGCCAGTCGTGATTGTCGGCCGCGATCGGCCGGAAGATAAATCGGATCTCAGAGCTTCTCCACCTGAGCATATTCGAGCTCGACCGGTGTCGAACGGCCGAAGATCGAAACGGCTACCTTGAGCCGCGAGCGCTCTTCGTCCACTTCCTCGACGAATCCGCTGAACGAGGTGAACGGTCCGTCGCTCACCCGTACCTGCTCGCCCACTTCGAAGACAATCGACGGCTTCGGCCGTTCGATGCCCTCCTGGACCTGGTGCATGATCCGCATCGCTTCGGCTTCGTGGATCGGCGTCGGCCGGCCACGGCTCCCGAGGAACCCGGTCACCTTCGGCGTGTTCTTGACCAGATGCCAGGTCTCGTCGGTCATCGCCATGTTGACCAGCACGTAGCCGGGGAAGAACTTGCGCTCGACGGTCACCTTGGCGCCCCGGCGTGCCTCCACGACTTCTTCGGTCGGCACCATCACCTGCTGGATTCGGTCGTCCATTCCGGCCTGTCTGGCCTGCTCCTCGATCGACAGCGCTACTTTGCGCTCGAAGCCCGAGTAGACATGAACCACATACCACTGCGCGTCCACCGGCGTTCAGCCCCCTACCTGCAACAGAAACTGAATGCCGATCGCCAAAAGCTGATCGACGAGCAAAAAGAAGATAGCCGCCACGATCACCATCAAAAACACCATGCCCGTGGTTATGCCCGTCTCCTTGCGAGTCGGCCAGGTAACTCGGGCCGCCTCTTGCCGAACCTCTCGAACGAATTGCGCCAGGTTTGCTTTAGCCATTACCTTGTCACGCCTCTGGCAGGGGTAGCAGGGTTCGAACCCGCGACCTGCGGTTTTGGAGACCGCCGCTCTACCAGCTGAGCTATACCCCTTTCGTCATCCTCGTCACCCGGCGGTCAGTCCCGAGTCGGGGTGATGACGGCGCCCGCAGGCGCCGTCGTATTCCCCGCACCGGGCCCTGACACAGGCCGGCACTATCTCTTTTCCGCTACTCGACGATCTTGGCGACGACGCCGGCGCCGACGGTACGGCCGCCCTCGCGGATCGCAAACCGAAGACCTTCGTCCATG
>RCNG010000119.1_pt1 | contig 30409 bp, 24 predicted proteins | sample 2041371 | NCBI WGS metagenome assembly RCNG01 (sample SAMN09708227, study PRJNA481090) | Marine sediment metagenome, whole genome shotgun sequencing project. | biome: marine sediment; feature: ocean; material: sediment; isolation source: Sewage treatment plant 1 marine sediment (STP1) ... | reverse complement strand
AACCAGCTCTACGCAAGTGGATGACGCCCTCCTTGGCAGCCTGCTCGGAGATCTGCATGGCGTTGCCGCCTTCCATGATGATGCGGCCCATCACATCCGAGACCTCCATCACCTGAAAAATACCGAGACGGCCCTTGTAGCCCTCGTTGCACTGTTTGCAACCGACGGGGGCAAAGATCGCTAAACCGGCATCTATTTCCTCGCCACTGAAGCCCTCCTTGAGCAGCGCTTCTTTCGGTACGTCGCGAACTTCCTTGCAGTTGGCGCAGAGTCGCCTCGCAAGCCGCTGCGCAATAATCAGGCTGACTGAGGTGGCAATCGCGTAGGGCTTGACGCCCATGTCGACCAGGCGCGTTAGCGTCTTGGGCGCGTCGTTCGTATGCAAGGTCGACAACACAAGGTGGCCCGTCTGCGCGGCCTTGATCGCAATTTCTGCTGTCTCCAGGTCACGAATCTCACCAACCATGATGACGTCCGGATCCTGTCGCAGGAAGGCTTTAAGGGCTGACGAAAAGGTAAGGCCAACTTTTGGGTTCACGTTGACCTGGTTGATGCCCGGGAGATTGATTTCCGCAGGATCCTCAGCGGTCGAGATGTTCCGGTCCTCGGTGTTCAGGATGTTCAGGCCGGTATAAAGAGAGACGGTCTTACCTGAACCCGTCGGGCCCGTTACGAGAATCATGCCGTAAGGCTTCGCCAGGTGCTTCTCGTACAAGGCGCGTTGTGCGGTTTCGTAGCCCAGCATTTCGATGCCGAGTTTGGCGCTTGATGGGTCGAGGATACGAAGCACGATCTTCTCGCCAAACAACGTCGGGCAGGTATTCACGCGGAAGTCGATGGCGCGGTTCTTGGAAAGGCGCATTTTGATGCGGCCATCCTGGGGAACTCGCCGCTCGGCAATGTCCATCCGGGACATGACTTTCAGTCGCGCGCACACCTTGTTGGCGAGCATGACCGGTGGCGTCGCAACTTCGGAAAGCACGCCGTCAAGGCGGGTTCGGACGCGGAACATCTTCTCATAGGGCTCGAAATGAACGTCTGAGGCTCCGCGCTTGATCGCGTCCAGTAAAACCTTGTTGACGAAGCGCACGACCGGGGCATCTTCAATTTCATCACGGGAGTCGTCTTCGCGCTCATCTTCCTCGCCGCCGATATCGAGATTTTCGAGATCGAAATCATCGTCCTGCAGGTCGCCCATGCTCGTATCAACGGCATCGATCGCCTTGCCGATTCGCTCTTCCAGTTTGTCCTGTTCGACGACGACCGGATCGACCCGCATGCTGGTGGCGAATTTGATGTCGTCAATAGCCTGCAGGTTGGTCGGGTCGGAAATTCCGAGAAACAGCCGCTGACCGCGCTTAACCAGCGGCAGCACTTTGTGCTTGGAGATGAGCTTCTGGTCGACACTGCGGACGACGTCCAGATCGATCTCGACCGCATCAAGGTCCAGCAGCGGCACGCCGAATTCATGCGAGGCGGCGACAGCGATGGCTCGTGCGTTCGCGAGCTCCGCGCCGACCAGGTAGGCGATCAGCGGCAACTTTTCCTTTTTCGCGGCATCGGTGGCCTCCTGCAGCCGGTCTTCGGCAATGATGCCGTCCTGGACCAGGCGCCGGGGCAAGCCTGCGAGGTTGGATTGGGAAGCTGTTGCTGCCATAGGGTTTTCAGTTTGTCGCTAATCTCCGAGCGTTACAGTCTCACTGATCCAACCCTCCGATTCAACTGGATTTTGTGCGGGGGGTCACAGTTACTGAAATTGATTAAGTAAAACGCCGGAATCGACCATTTTGCGGGTCTATAGCGCCTCGCAAGGGCCGATCAGGGCCGGCAGGTGGAGGGCAAATAACGCGCTTGAACATTCCCCGCCTCATAGATGGTGTCAACGCCGCCGCCGGACAAGATCGTGCCAGCGGGCGGCGCCGCTGAGAGGCCGCATCGCCAGACGATCGCGTTATTCCCGGACGACATGTACGGCGTGAATGAGAGCACTTGGCCGGAGATTTCGGCGTGCGCCCGGTTGCCGAAGGTTACGTCGACTCGGCCGTTGTCTATTTCGACGTCGGTCACGTAGCTGCCATACGTATCCGATGACAGGCCGCTCATACCGGCCTCCGCACGATCCGCCGGCGGCCGACCGGACTGCAGAAAGGCATCAATGACGGGTACCTTTGCAGCCGAGGCCATACTGAGTCCCTCGGCGAGCTGAGCACGAATGGTATAGGTCTGGTAAGCCGAAACGGCAAGTGAGGCCAGGATACCGATAATCGCGACGACGATCATCAGCTCGATCAAAGTAAAGCCATTCTCAGATGATTTCATGTTCTCTCTTGCTCGATTGTCATCCGAACCATTTTAACCCAGTTCGCTGAATTTCTCGCTGCAATGACGCCGTTATCATGCGCTATTGTGACGGCAGTCACATTGCGAATGACGCATCATAAAAAAAGCCCCGGAGACCGGGGCTTTCTTGACTTGCCGGCCAGAGCGTAGCGCCCCGGCATTGTGTCTTATCGGCAGGCTGATGGCAGATGCTTGGAATCGACGGGGGTCGCGCCAGCAGCACACACCCAATCTACACTACCCGCAGTGGTCGTAGGAGAAAGCGAAAGCATTTTTCCTGTGAGCTGTGTGTGCGCCTTGGGACCGCTGTACGTCACCGTGATCACACCGTTCGCAACGGTAACCGCGCTAACGTACTTGCCAGTAATACTTGTTGCGGCGGAAAGGCCGGCTACGGCGTTGTCAGTCGGGAAGCGGCCCGTATCCATTGTGAACTCTGAAATCGCCGCTTTCGCGCCACCCGAGAGGCTAAGGCCCTCAGATACCTGTGCGCGGATCGTGTAGTCCTGGTACGCAGGAATAGCGATTGCCGCCAAAATACCAATGATCGCAACTACGATCATAAGTTCGATAAGTGTAAAACCTTGTTGCTTCTTCATCTCTGGTTCTCCATGAATTGAGAGTGTCGTGTCGTACAAACGGCAAAATCGCCTGTACTGGAGATAAAGCAAGCAACGTGCCAACAATTTGACGCAATGACTAAGCTTCTGTTTTTAATCGATTTTAAGCGAGGACTTGCGGATTCGGCTGGCACCAAAAGACCCCGGGCGTCTGCAAAAAGTGACAAACCTGTCGCCTATGCGACTCTTGTGTGTCGGAAAGTGACAAAAATTGTCACTCTATGCCCAATTTCTTGATCCGATACCGAAGCTGCCTGAAAGATAAGCCAAGCAGCTTGGCAGCTGCCGTTTTGTTGTATCGGGTCTTTTCAAGCGCTTCGACAATCGCGTGGCGTTGAATGTCTTCGACCTGGTCGCCGAGCTTGCCCTCCAGCGCCGGGACTGACGTGCCTTGATCCGCGGACGCTCGTTGCTGCAGGTCGGCCGCCGAAATCGTGCCGCTCGCGCAAAGCGTCACGGCGCGCTCAAGCATATTCTCCAGTTCCCGGACGTTGCCAGGAAAATTGTAGCCGAGGAGGCTGCCGCGGGCGCTTTCGTCGAGCGTGGCGTTGGCATTCAGTCGATCGAGGATGAAATCGGCCAGCAGCAATACGTCGTCACCACGCTCGCGCAGCGCCGGTACGTGCAGTTCAATGACGTTGATGCGGTAGTAAAGATCCTCACGGAATTCGTCATCAGCTACCATCCTGGCGAGGTCCCGGTGCGTCGCAGACAAGAAACGTACGTCCACAGCCTCTTCCTGAGCAGCGCCGACCGGACGTACTTTTTTCTCCTGAATAACGCGCAGCAGCTTCACCTGCATGGCGAGCGGCAGGTCGGCTATCTCATCAAGGAACAAAGTGCCGTTCTCGGCACACTGTAGCAGCCCCGCTTTGTCGTTGATCGCCCCGGTGAAGCTGCCCTTGCGATGCCCGAAGAATTCGCTCTCCATGAGTTCCGCCGGGATAGCGCCGCAGTTTACGGCGATAAAGGGGCCCTCGGAGCGGGGGCCGCTTTCATGAATCAGTTTCGCCACGAGTTCCTTACCGGTACCTGACTCACCCGAGATATGCACGGGCGCCTGCGAGCGTGACACCTTGTCGATCATCTCGCGCAGTTCATCCATCCGCTGCGACTCCCCCAGCAGCTTGGATTGGCCGGCCTGTCGTGCTGCCGATACCCGCAGCGCGTTTTCGACGATCTTGCGCAGGTTGCCGAGATCCAGTGGCTTGGAAATAAAGTCGAAGGCGCCGAGCTTTAGTGCCTGGACCGCCGTTTCGACGTTGCCGTGCGCGGTTATGACAGCTACCGGCAATCCGGTCGCGTTGCTCTGTATCCAGTCGACAAGCTCCAGGCCATCACCGTCCGGCAGCCGCATGTCCGTCAGGCAAATGTCGAAATGCTGCGCCCCCAGCAGCTTCTTGGCGCTGGTTATGTCTGTGGCTGATTCCGTGCGCACGTCCATACGCGCGAGCGTCAGCGTCAACAATTCGCAGATATCGGGTTCGTCATCAATTACGAGTGCCAGCGGCTGGTTCATGCTTTGTCCTGTGTTTCCCAACGATCCGGGTCGGAGAATACGATACGAAAGATACTGCCTCCGCCAGGCCGGTCAAGGTACAGCAAGGTGGCGCGATTCAATTCGCATAGTTCGCGAGAGATGTACAGGCCAAGCCCGGTGCCGCCGGATCGTGCCGTGAAAAAAGGCTCGAATATTTTCTCGGCCGTCGCCGCGTCGACACCAAGGCCGCAGTCCAGTACCTCGAGGAAGGGGCGGCCATGGTTCTGCATACGGCCGGCCTGGACTTCAACCATGATGCCGCCGGTCTCGCTCGCATACTTGACCGCGTTGTCACAGAGATTCCACAGAACCTGTCGCAAATGCCCCTGGTCCATGCGTACCTGGAGATCGTCGGGCACGTTCCCGATCGTGAATTCACCTTCCTGCAGTTCGAGCGTGCTCACGAACTCGCCTGCGAAGTCGTCGAGCCAGGACTTGAGACCGAATCGAGTCGGCCGGCTGGACTCGCGGCGCGACAGCTGCAGCACGTTGTCGATGATATGGCTGACGCGACCCGAGTGCGTCTGGATGATTTCGGTGAGGCGCTTGTCCTCGTCCGCCAGTCCCTGCGACTCGCGTAACAGCTGAGCCGCATGACTCATTGCGCCGACCGGATTGCGAATTTCGTGTGCAATGCTGGCACTAAGGCGCCCCAGTGACGCAAGTTTGGACTGCTGTACGCGCGCATTCAGGATGCTCACATCCTCCAGGAAAATCAGCACCGGCCCGTCCCTTTGACCAATTTGGCCAAGCGGCGCCATATGCGCGGTTATGCGAACGTTGGTGTCCTCGGAAACGAGCGTGAATTCCGGGTGAGATGATTTCGATGTGTCTGCGCGCCACTGTTTGATGTAGCTCTCGAGCTCGCTGAAGGCCTCGCTCAGCGAGCGCCCCGAAAGAGGTTCGTTCGCACCAAGAAGTTGGCTCGCTGAACTGTTAATGAGACGCACGGTATCGTCCGCGTCAATGACGACAATGCTCTCGCGCAGGTGCTGAACAATGTACTCATTGAGTTCAGAGACATTCTGCAGGTCGATACCAAATTTTCGCGCCAGCGCTTCACTGGCCTGAATGCGCCGTGCGAGCGGCTGCGCCGAGAGAGCCATTGCGAAAATTATGGCACTCAGGATCCCGGCCGCAGGGAAATTTGTTGGTGCCTGGACGGCGCCGAATTGCAGGAAGGCCTGCTCGCCGAGAATGGCGAAGGTGGCTATGGCCGCCAGGATGGGGGGGTATCGGTAGGGCAGGACCAGGCTTCCGGCACCGATGAATACAATCAGCAGACCGCCAAGTCCGCTCGAAATGCCGCCGCTGGCATGCGTCAAAACGACGACCGCGATGATATCCACGATGATCTGGGCGAGGCCGAAGGCGTCGACACGGGCCCAACGCTGTCGCAGCAGCACGACGGTTGCGGCGGCGAATACGAGGTAGCCGGCGGTCGCGGCTGCAAACAGGATGGGCATGCTGTCGCCGAAGATGCGCGGATCGCGCCAGCCGAAGAAAAGGATCAGGAGCACGGCGGCAACGAAAAGACGAAAGCCGTTCAGCGCGCTGAGTATTCGCCACGTGAGCTCCGGCTCCTCCATTGCCCGCTGCAGCAATGCGTCCCGGGAACCGCGGAAGGTTCGCCGCAACAGGTTCTCGGTCTGTGCCTCGTTCATGCAAGGAACCTCTGATCAATTATTTCACGACTGCGTTGTGTGGCCGGTTGCGCCGAGACTAGGCGCGGCTCGAAGGTAATGGCCATTGTCCTTGCCAAGAGTCGTAACGCCGCAACCGGTGCGCAACCCGTTGACATGCATACTATCGTTGTTAGGGCCGGGACGCATCGGCCGAATAACCTTGTTGCAATGGCCCGACAGACCTGCGGGTATGTTGTCGCCATCGCGCCTCGTTTTTCGACCGATTCGTCACCGGCGCAGCCGCGAAATAGATGGTCAGAGGTTCCCCAGGGTATGCCGTCGCCGACTCGTGAGAAGGGCCGATTGTAGACTGAATATGGACAAGGGTCCCGCAAACCTACAAAATACGGTGACTTTTTCGCTACAGCTGCGAAACCTCCCCAAGTCGCCTGCATGGCGACCGACAACCAGAAGACAGAATCACAAATGAACCTTCACGAATACCAATCGAAGCGATTGTTTGCCGAATACGGCATACCGGTGCCACGCGGCATCCCGGCCGAATCGCCGAACGCGGCCGTAAAGGCCGCCCAGGAACTCGGTGGCGACCTCTGGGTGGTCAAAGCACAGGTGCATGCCGGTGGGCGCGGCAAAGCGGGCGGTGTCAAACTCGCGCGTACACTTGATGAAGTGCGCGAGTACACGGACGCGATGTTGGGCTCGACGATGATTACGCACCAGACGGGTCCCGAAGGGTTGCCCGTCAATACCGTCTATGTCGAGGAAGGATCGGATATCGACCGCGAGCTTTACCTCAGCATGCTCGTCGATCGAGAAGTCAGCCGCATATCGTTCATCGCTTCGGCGGCTGGCGGCATGGACATCGAAAAAGTTGCCGCAGAGACCCCCGAGAAAATCTTCTCTGTCGCGATTGCGCCGGACGTAGGCCTGCAGGACTACCAGGCGCGTCAGCTGGCGTTCGGCCTCGAACTCGACAAGAAGCAGATGCGCCAGTTTGGAAACCTGATCAAGCGCCTCTACCAGCTGTACCTGGATACGGATGCGAGCCTGATCGAGGTGAATCCGCTGATCACGAACAAGGCCGGCGATATCATCGCGCTCGACGGCAAGATCAACATCGATAGCAGCGCGCTCTTCCGTCAGCCGAAAATTGCCGAACTCAGGGATAAGTCGCAGGAAGACGAGGCTGAACGCAAGGCCGCCGAGCACGATCTCAACTACGTCTCCCTGGATGGCAACATCGCCTGCATGGTCAACGGTGCCGGCCTCGCGATGGCCACCATGGACCTTATTAAGCTGCACGGTGGCGAGCCGGCAAACTTCCTCGATGTGGGCGGTGGTGCAACCGCCGAGCGTGTCGCGGCGGCGTTCAAGCTGATTCTCTCGAACGAAAGCGTCGAAGCGATCCTGGTCAACATTTTCGGTGGCATTGTGCGCTGCGACCTGATTGCCGAGGGCATTATCGTCGCGGTGAAGGAAGTCGGCGTGAGCGTGCCGGTGGTCGTGAGGCTTGAGGGCACGAACGTAGACAAGGGACGGGAGCTGCTGGCAAATAGTGGGCTCGACATTATCGCAGCGGACAATCTGACCGACGCGGCAAAAAAAGTGGTTGCCGCGGCAGCCTGACGGAAAAATCCAATGAGCATTCTGGTCAACAAAGACAGCAAGATCCTCTGCCAGGGCATCACCGGCAACCAGGGGTCCTTTCATACCGAACAGTGCATCGAATATGGTACCAACGTGGTGGCCGGGGTTACGCCGGGACGCGGTGGCGAGGAACACCTGGGCGTTCCTGTTTACAACACGGTTCGTAATGCCGTCGATGAGACCGGTGCCGATGTCAGCATGATTTACGTGCCGCCACCGTTTGCCGCGGACGCGATCCTGGAAGCCGCGGATGCGGGCGTGGGCCTGATCGTCTGCATCACCGAGGGCATTCCGGTCAACGACATGGTCAAGGTCAAGTCCGCACTGCGAGAATACGATTGTCGGCTTATCGGCCCCAACTGCCCCGGCATCATCACGCCCGGTGAGTGCAAGATCGGCATCATGCCCGGGTTTATTCACAAGCCGGGCCGCATTGGCGTCGTTTCACGATCCGGCACACTGACTTATGAGGCCGTCTATCAGACGACCACCATCGGCCTCGGGCAGACGACGTGTATTGGTATTGGCGGCGACCCTGTGCGCGGCGTGGATTTCATCGACTGCCTCGAGCTGTTCGAAGCGGATCCGGACACCGATGGCATGATTATGGTTGGTGAGATCGGCGGTACCGACGAAGAGGCTGCCGCCGAATTCATCCAGAGCAATGTCAGCAAACCCGTCGTCGCGTACATCGCCGGCGTAACAGCTCCGCCGGGCAAACGTATGGGTCACGCCGGTGCCATTATCGCAGGCGGCAAAGGGACAGCTGAGGACAAGTTCAAAGCCCTTGATGCGGCGGGTGTCGCGACGGTGCGCTCGCCGGCGGAACTCGGGTCGAAGATGCAGGAAATCATCGATCAATAACGGCTCAGAGCGTCCCTAGATGGTGACCCAGGTCAAAGTTGCTCTGGCGCAGATCGACCTCGCGGTTGGCGACGTCGCAGGCAACACTGCCAAGATAATTGACTATTCGGCCCGTGCCCGCGACAAGGAACGGGCCGACCTGGTGGTTTTCCCCGAGCTCAGTGTTTGCGGTTACCCGCCAGAGGACCTGCTGTTCCACGCGGGTCTCAGGCACAGCGTCGAGAAGGCGGTGGCCGAGATTCGCGACGGTGTTTTCGGTATCGCGGTCCTCATTGGTTTTCCGGAGTATGACGGCGACAACATCTACAACAGTTGTGCGGTGTTCTCCGAGGGCCACTCGATTAGCCACTATCGCAAACAGTTGCTTCCCAATTACAGTGTTTTCGACGAAGAGCGCTACTTCAAGGCCGGTAAAGACGCCGCCGTTTTCAAGCTGAACGGTATCCGTCTTGGCATGACTATCTGCGAGGATGTCTGGCGGCCGGAGCCCATTGCGCGCAGCCGCAGCGCAGGAGCCGAATGCATCATTGCGATCAACGGCTCGCCCTACGAGCTCGATACACAAGACCGGCGTGAAGAGACGGTGCGCTCACGCGTCGAGGAAGCGGGTGTCCCTGTTGTCTACGTCAACATGGTAGGCGGGCAGGACGAACTGGTCTTCGATGGCGGTTCATTTGTAATGGATGCGCAAGGTGAGACCTGTTTTCGGGCGCCGCCGTTCGAGGAGGCGCTGCCTGTGATAACGCTGAACGGCACCGCCAAGGGCGTTGTTCCCGAGCAGAGTGGTTGTGCCAATGTGCTGTCCACGGAGGCAAGCATCTACAAAGCGCTCGTAACCGGAACCCGGGACTATGTGACGAAGCATAATTTTCCCGGAGTGGTAATTGGACTCTCCGGCGGCATCGATTCGGCGCTGGTTCTGGCGATTGCCTGTGACGCGATCGGCGCCGACCGGGTTCGCGTAGTGATGATGCCGTTTCGATATACGTCGGCGATGAGCCAGGAGGATGCCGCGAAACAGGCGGCGCTGCTCGGCGTGCGCTACGACGTTATTCCGATCGAACCCATGTACGAGGCGACGGTACGGCAGTTGGAGCCCATCTTCGAAAATAAACCGGCCGACGTTACCGAAGAAAACATCCAGGCCCGCTGCCGCGGGCTGTTGTTGATGGCCATCTCGAATAAGACTGGGTGCATGCTCCTGACGACGGGTAACAAGAGTGAGATGGCGGTGGGCTACGCGACGCTGTACGGTGACATGGCCGGTGGCTTTGCGCCGATAAAGGACTGCAGCAAGACCATGGTTTTTCGGCTGGCACGTTATCGCAATTCCGTCGGTGAGGCGATCCCGGATCGCGTTATCACGCGGCCGCCGTCGGCCGAGCTCCGACCGGATCAGAAAGACACCGACTCGCTGCCGGATTACGATGTGCTCGATCCAATCCTCGAGGCGTTTATCGAGGACGATCTCTCAGTTGCGGAGATTACGGAGCAGGGTTTCGATCGCGATACGGTGCTGCGTATCCTGGAGATGGTCAAACGCAACGAGTACAAACGACGGCAAGCGCCGCCGGGCGTGCGTATCAGCAGGCGGGCATTCGGCCGGGACTGGCGCTACCCGATCACGTCAGGCTACAAATTCCCGACCTGAGTCAGCCGTTGTGAGGACGTCCCGGTTCTTGATCAGCTGTCGTCGGGGTAATTCTCTGCCAGGACTTTTTGTGCGTCCGTCGCGAGATCGATCATGCCCAGGCGCTCGTAAGCTGCGGCCATAATCTCGAGCGAGCGAGCGTTGGCGGATGCGCCGTTGTACTGCTCCAGCGACGATTTCGCCCGGTTCAGTGCCGCGACATAAGCACCTCGGCGAAGGTAGTAGTCAGCTACGTGGTTCTCGTAGTCAGCCAGTCGATTCTTTATATAGAGCATTCTCTGCTCTGCATCCGGTGAGTACTCGCTGGCGGGAAATCGCTCAACCAGGCGGCGAAACGATGAGTAGGCGCGTTCGAGCTCTTTTGGCGGCCGATTCGTGGTGTCCTTGCGGAAGATCCGCTCCAGGAGGCCAGGATCGTCCTCGAAATAAGACAGTCCCTCGATGTACAGCGCGTAATCCACCCGCGGATGAATCGGGTTTTCGCGCATGAACGTCTGAGCCGCGTCGATGGCCTGTTCCTGCTGGCCGCCCTTGTAATACGCGTACATCAGTTCCAGCTGGATCTGTCGAGACAGGTCAGAGAAGGGAAAGCGAGCCTGGATGGCCTCGAAAACCTGGATGCCGCGCCGGTAATTGCCGCGCGCTATGGAGTCCTGAGCCTGTTCATAGGCCTCGGTGATGTTCTGAATTTCCGTGTGCTGCTCATCATTATTCGCGCAGGCGAACAGCAGCGTGCACAGGCACGAGATCAGGAGCAGGCGTGCTGGCTTCATGATTTGCGAATTAAGTAGCATACTTTGCGTTGTTCCCGGGAAAACGGCGTCACCCTGTACTATCGGGCCGGCGAGTATACCGTAATCCATAGCCAATCCAATCCAAAGCCCTGCTTATGAGTGAAGCGCCACAGACAAAACCGATCCCGGAAGAACTTGCCGGCCTGAGGTTGGACCAGGCGCTCGCGCGGATGTTTCCGGAGTATTCTCGAAGTCGCCTCAAGGAGTGGCTTCTCGCAGGTGCGATTACGCTGGATGGCGGCCCAAAACGGCCTCGCGACGCGGTCGCTGGTGGTGAAATGGTGTCGCTATGCCCGCAGGAAGACTTGTCCGTGCGCGCCGCGCCCGAGGCAATGGCGCTGGACGTCGTTTATGAAGATGATGACCTGCTGGTGATCAACAAGGCCGCCGGCCTGGTGGTGCATCCCGGGGCTGGCAACCCGTCGGGCACATTGCTGAATGGGCTCTTGAATCACGCGCCGTCCCTGGAATTGGTGCCACGGGCCGGCATCATTCACCGCATCGATAAGGAGACCAGCGGCCTGCTGCTCGTCGCGAAAACGGTCATCGCGCACACGGCGTTGGTGCGACTGCTCGCCGATCGCGACATTGCGCGAAACTACGTCGCCGTATGCAACGGAGTGCTAACAGGGGGCGGCACGATCAACGAGCCGATTGCCCGCCATCCGGTGGATCGCAAACGCATGAGCGTTCAGCCCAAGGGCAAGCCCGCCGTGACGCACTACACGGTGATAGAACGCTTTCGCGCCTTCTCCAGTATCAGCGTCAAGCTGGAGACCGGTCGCACGCACCAGATACGCGTGCACTTCGCCCATCGGCGCCATGCTTTGGTTGGCGACCCGGTCTACGGCGGCAGGCTGGCATTGCCGAAAGGTGCGACGGAGCCGCTGATTCAATACCTGCGACGCTTCAAGCGCCAGGCCCTGCATGCTGCGCGCCTCGGATTCGAACACCCGGTAAGCGGCAAGGCTATGGAGTTCGAAGTACCACCGCCGGCCGATTTCCAGGCGCTGCTGGACGTGCTTCGTGAAGACGCGGCCGAGCAATGAGCACGGACTGGATAGCAGCAGACTGGCCGGCCCCCGAGTCGGTCATTGCGGGCACCGTTTTGCGCAACGGCGAGATCGCTGCCCTGCAACTCCCCGGCGAGCCCAGTTGGCTGCAACAGGTGCACGGTGCTGATGTCGTCGCGGCAGGTCACTACGACGTGCCACCGCCGGCCGATGCCTCGATTGGGCAGCGATCCGGCGACGTCTGTGTTGTTCGCACCGCCGATTGTCTTCCTGTGCTGTTTTGTTCTTCGGACGGCGCGGAGATAGCCGCGGCGCACGCCGGGTGGCGGGGGCTTGCTGCCGGGATTCTGGAGGCAACGGTTGCGCGCATGGGGCACGAGGCGAGCGATCTCATGGCATGGCTCGGCCCCGCCATCTCGCAGCCGGCCTTCGAAGTCGGCGGCGAAGTCAGAGACGCCTTTGTCGAGCTGGATGCGGGTGCTGCCGTTTGTTTCGAGCCCAATGAGCGTGGTCGATGGCAGGCGGACCTGTACGCACTGGCACAGCGTCGTCTGGCAGCCATCGGCATTGGCGCCTGCCACGGTGGCGGCCTGTGTACGTTTGCGGACAGCGAGCGCTTCTATTCCTATCGCAGGAACGCCGATACTGGCCGCATGGTGAGTTTTATCGCCCTCAAAACCCTTGAAAACACTGGCAATGGCGCAATTTCAGGGTGAGTTTATTGTCATACCGGAATCCCGGTTACGAGGTTTGCAATGCGTTTGGACAAACTGACAAGCAAGTTCCAGATGGCGCTCGCGGATGCGCAGTCGCTGGCCGTTGGCCAGGACCACCAGTTCATCGAGCCGGCCCACCTGATGGTTTCGTTGCTCGACCAGCAGGGCGGCGGCGTGCGTGCCCTGTTGGCGAAATCGGGCGTAAACGTCAATCTGCTGCGCTCGCAGCTGGGTGAGGCGATCGATCGCTTTCCCCATGTTGAGGGCACGGGCGGCGAGGTTCATTTCGGTTCGGACCTGACGAAGCTGTTCAACCTGACTGACAAGCTCGCGCAGCAGCGCGAGGATCAGTACATCTCCAGCGAACTGTTCGCGCTTGCGGCGATCGACGACAAGTCACCGCTAAAGAGCACGATGGAACAGGCCGGTGCTGTGCGCGGCGCGATTGAAAAGTCGATCGATGACTTGCGCGGTGGCCAGCAGGTCAATGACCCGAACGCCGAGGATACGCGCCAGGCGCTCGACAAATACACGATCGACCTGACCGAGCGCGCGGAGCAGGGCAAGCTTGACCCGGTCATCGGTCGTGACGACGAGATCCGTCGCACCATCCAGATTCTGCAGCGACGCACCAAGAACAACCCGGTTCTCATTGGCGAGCCAGGAGTTGGTAAGACCGCCATCCTGGAAGGCCTGGCGCAGCGCATCGTCAATAACGAAGTCCCCGAGGGGCTGCGCGGCAAGCGCATCCTGTCGCTCGATATGGGCGCGCTGATTGCGGGCGCAAAGTTCCGTGGCGAATTCGAAGAGCGCCTGAAAGCGGTGCTGAGCGATCTCGCGAAACAGGAAGGCCAGATCATCCTGTTTATCGATGAGCTGCACACGGTGGTGGGTGCGGGCAAGGCAGAGGGATCCATGGATGCCGGCAACATGCTCAAACCTGCGCTCGCTCGTGGTGAGTTGCACTGCGTTGGTGCCACGACGCTCGACGAGTATCGCAAATACCTCGAGAAAGACGCGGCGCTGGAACGTCGTTTCCAGAAGGTACTGATCGATGAGCCGACGGTAGAAGACACGATCGCGATCCTGCGCGGCCTGAAGGAGCGCTACGAGGTGCACCACGGCGTCGAGATTACGGACCCGGCCATTGTCGCGGCGGCCACGCTGTCGCATCGCTATATCAGTGATCGGCAGTTGCCCGATAAAGCGATCGACCTGATAGATGAAGCAGCGTCTCGCATCCGTATAGAGATTGATTCCAAGCCCGAGGCTATGGATAAGCTCGAGCGGCGCATCATTCAGCTGAAGATAGAGCGTGAGGCGCTGAAGAAAGAGTCTGATGACGCCTCCGTCAAACGCCTCGAGGATCTTGAATCCCGGCTCGATGAGCTGGAGCGGGAATTCGCCGACCTGGAAGAAGTCTGGAAGGCCGAAAAGGCAATGATGCAGGGCGCTGCGCAGATCAAGGAAGACCTGGAGCGCGCGAAGCTCGAATTCGAAACCGCGCATCGGGCAAACGACCTCGCACGCATGTCCGAGCTGCAATACGGCCGCATTCCGGAGTTCGAGAAACAGCTGGCCGAGGCGATGCAGGCTGAGCATGCGGAGACGACGCTGCTGCGTAACAACGTCACTGACGAAGAGGTTGCTGAAATCGTTTCCAGTTGGACCGGTATTCCGGTCAGCAAGATGCTCGAAGGCGAGAAAGAAAAGCTGCTGCAGATGGAGTCCGAGGTGCAGCAACGAGTCGTCGGGCAGGACGAGGCAGTTACCGTCGTTGCGAATGCGATCCGGCGTTCACGCGCGGGCCTGTCCGATCCGCGGCGCCCGATCGGCTCCTTCCTGTTCCTGGGGCCGACCGGTGTCGGTAAAACAGAGTTGACCAAAGCGCTGGCGAATTTCCTGTTCGACACGGACGAGGCGATGGTTCGACTGGATATGTCGGAGTTCATGGAGAAGCATTCTGTTTCGCGGTTGATCGGCGCACCGCCCGGCTATGTTGGTTATGAGGAGGGTGGCTACCTGACCGAAGCGGTTCGACGCCGTCCTTACTCAGTCATCCTGCTCGATGAGGTCGAGAAGGCGCACCCCGACGTATTCAACGTGTTGTTGCAGGTGCTGGATGATGGCCGACTGACCGATGGACAGGGGCGCACGGTGGATTTTCGAAACTCGGTCATCGTCATGACGTCAAACCTCGGCTCTCAGCTGATCCAGGAAATGGCAGGCGAGGATAATTACGAGCACATGAAGACGGCGGTCATGAACGAGGTCGGTAATCATTTCCGACCCGAATTCATCAACCGCATCGATGACGTTGTTGTCTTTCACCCGCTGGGACGCGAGCATATTCGCAAGATCGTGGATATCCAGCTCAGCTACCTGCACGCTCGCCTGGCGGATCGCGATATCAGCATTCATCTCTCGGAGGCGGCGCGTGACAAACTCGCGGATGCCGGCTTCGATCCGGTCTATGGTGCGCGTCCGTTGAAACGCGCCATACAGCACCAGGTCGAAAATCCGCTGGCGCAGGAGATCCTGCAGGGCAAGTTTAAGCCGGGCGATGTGATCGAGGTTGGCGTCACCGACGACAAGCTGGATTTCCAGAATGCGGCGTAGCCTGGACGAAGGGGCGCTTGCGTGACTGGAACAATATCAGTGGCCGACAACCCTGAGCTGCCCGAGGGCCGCCGCGTTGCTTCGCACCCCAAGGGCACGTGGCCACCCCAAGGGCACGTGGCACCCTGCGGCGCGCTCCTACGTTATACTCGGCGGTCTTTCGGCTGAGACGAAGAAAACAGGGAGATTGCGCTAAATGCCGATCTACGAATACGCTTGCAGTCACTGCAAACACGCGTTCGATGAATTACAGAAGATCAGTGAGGCCGCGCTGGTTCACTGCCCCAAGTGTGGCGAACCTTCGCTGCGCAAGCTCTTGTCTGCGCCCAAATTCCGCCTGAAAGGGAAGGGCTGGTACGAGACCGACTTCAAGACAGGCGACAAGCGTAATCTTGCCGGGGACGGTGGGAAGACAGGCGACACGAAGTCGGACGACAAGTCGACCAAGAAAGCCGACGACAAATCCGCGAAGAAGACTGACACCAAGGCAGCAACGGGTGGCAAGGCCTCGTCAGCGTGAAAAGCCCGTTCATGATCAGGCTGCGCCGCTATCTCGTGGCCGGCCTGCTGGTCTGGATTCCGCTCGGCGTAACCATTCTGCTTATCGGTTTTGCGGTTCGGCAGATGGACAAGACGCTTGGCCTGATCCCCGCCAACTATCGGCCGAGTATCCTGCTGCAGCAGCTGTTCAATGCCGAACAACCGGTGCATATCCCCGGCTTCGGCGTGATTCTTATCGTCATTGTCATTCTGGTCACTGGCATCCTGGTGGCCAATTTCATTGGCCGCTTTTTCGTTGGCGGCTGGGAGTCGCTGCTGCACCGGATTCCCGTTGTGCGGCCAATTTACTCGGCGGCCAAGAACTTCGCCGAGATTGTGTTCTCCGACTCGAATGCGTCCTTCAAGAGGGTCTTGCTAATCGAGTATCCCCGCAAGGGCCTTTACAGCCTCGCTTTCCAGACGGCCGATGAACTCGGCGAAGTGCAGGGCCGCACCGGCGAAGATGTAGTGGGTTGTTTCGTACCGACCACACCCAATCCGACCTCGGGCTTCATCATCATTGTGCCGCGTAAGGATGCCATCGTTCTGGACATGGAGGTGGATGAGGCGCTCAAGATGATCATCTCCCTGGGCGTTGTTATTCCCACCTGGAAGAAAGGCAAGACTGGCGAATTGCCGTTTGGCAGGCCGCAAGACCCCGCTTGATAAGCCGCGCGTCTCACCGTACCATTCTGCCTCCTTTTTCAAGGGTTTTCCCCGGAATTCACGATGCGTAGTCACTATTGCGGAGAGATCGACGAATCTCTCATTGGCCAGGAAATTGAGGTATGCGGCTGGGTCCACCGGCGGCGTGATCATGGTGGCGTGATTTTCATCGATCTTCGCGATCGGGAGGGTCTGCTGCAGATCGTCTTCGATCCGGATCGTGCCGAGATTTTTGCCGAAGCCGAGCGCATTCGTTCCGAATACGTGCTCAAGGTCAAAGGCCTGGTTCGCCCGCGCCCTGAGGGTACTGTGAATCCGAACATGCGTACGGGCCAGGTGGAAGTGCTGGCGCATGAGCTCGAGACACTGAACAAGTCCGAGACGCCGCCGTTTCATCACGACGAGCAGGCCAATGAAGACATCCGTCTGAAATATCGCTACATCGACCTGCGTCGCGAAAACATGCTCGGCAACCTGATGCTGCGTCACAAGGTGACGGTCGCCATGCGCAATTTTCTCGATGGCAATGGTTTCATCGACGTCGAGACACCGATGCTGACTCGTGCGACACCCGAGGGTGCCCGCGATTACATCGTTCCGAGCCGCACGAACCCCGGCAAGTTCTTTGCGCTGCCGCAGTCGCCGCAGATTTTTAAACAGCTGCTCATGATGTCCGGGCTCGATCGCTACTATCAAATCGTACGCTGCTTCCGCGACGAGGATCTGCGTGCGGATCGCCAACCGGAGTTCACACAGCTTGATGTCGAGATGAGCTTTGTCGACGAGGCCGCTGTAACGAGCACGATGGAAGAGCTCATGCGTTACCTGTTCAAGGAAACGCTTGCTGTCGATCTGCCAAATCCGTTCCCACGCATGAGTTATGCGGAGGCGATGCAACGATTCGGCTCGGACAAGCCGGACCTGCGAATTGACCTCGAACTCATCGAGGTTGCCGACCTGATGGCAGCGGTTGAATTCAAGGTGTTCGCTGGCCCCGCTGCAGATCCCGAGGGACGCGTCGCGGCGCTTTGTGTGCCGGGCGGTGCCGAGATGAGTCGCAAGATCATCGACGACTACACCAAGTATGTATCGCGTTACGGTGCACGCGGTCTTGCCTATATCAAGGTCAATGACATCGATGCTGGCGCAGAAGGCTTGCAGTCGCCGATCCTGAAGTTCCTGCCTGACGACGCCGTCAAAGGAATCCTCGAGCGCACGGGTGCGAAGTCTGGAGACCTGATCTTTTTCGGTGCTGACAAAGCTAACGTCGTAAACGACGCACTCGGCGCACTGCGCTGCAAAGTCGGCGAAGATCGCGGCCTGGTTGCCGATGGCTGGGCGCCGCTATGGGTTGTCGACTTTCCGATGTTCGAAAAGGACGCAACGGGTAAGCGCTGGACCTCACTGCATCATCCGTTCACCGCGCCGTCGATTGACGACGCCGAAGTGCTGAAGGCTGATCCTGGCAAGGCGCTGTCGCGCGCCTACGATATGGTCCTGAACGGGTCCGAAATCGGCGGTGGTTCGATTCGTATCCACGACCAGGACATGCAGGCTGCGGTTTTCGAGTTGCTCGACATCAGCGACGAAGAAGCAGAAGAGAAGTTCGGTTTCTTGCTGACAGCGTTGCAGTACGGCTGCCCACCGCACGGCGGTGTTGCGTTCGGCCTCGATCGCATCGTGATGCTGATGGCTGGCGCTGAGAGTATCCGCGATGTTATCGCGTTCCCAAAGACGCAGACGGCCAGCTGCCCGCTGACCAACGCGCCGGGCGAAGTCTCGGACGAGCAGCTTAAGGAAACGGGCATACGCCTGCGAGCACCGCGTACGGAATGACCGCGGCCGCTACCGTTGTCTGTGTACACGGCTTCTGGTCGCACGGCACCGGCATGTACCTCATCAAGCGCCGGCTCGAACGTGAGTTCGGGTTTCGCGCTTTGCTGTTCAGTTATCCGTCCGTGCGTGGCTCGCTGGATGAGAATGCGGCGGCATTGTCGAGTTTCATCAAGGACCAGGATATCGATGCTGTGCACGTGGTTGGGCATAGCCTGGGTGGCGTACTGGCGCTGCGCATGCTGGCCAACGATCCTGACGCGTTACCCGGCCGGGTTGTGTGTCTCGGTTCGCCCTTAACCGGGTCCAGGGCAGCCGACTACCTGCATGCGCAGGTCTGGGCGGAGGAGATTATCGGCCGCTCGCTGCCGGCGGGTGTCGTCGAAGCCGCCGCGAGCGACTGGGCCAGCCACCTCTGTGAGCAGCGCGAGATTGGCGTTATCGCCGGCAACGTGCCGCTGGGTTTCGGGCGGCTGGTAGCGAACTTCCAGGAGGACAACGACGGTTCGGTCGGCGTTTCCGAGACCCGTCTCGAAGGCGTCGCAGATCACCTCGTCATGCCGGTCAGTCACAAGGGTATGCTGGTCTCATCCGGCGTTGCTGACCAGGCGGGCTCATTCCTGAAGCGCGGCGAGTTCCTGCGCGACTCCTGACTGACAGGGGCCTGGCACCGATCCAGCTGTCTCTTCTCCCGATCGGCGCGGCTTGATCAGTTGAGGTCAGCGGGCAGCATGGGGGTCGAAAGCATGGCCTCGAAGCGCGCCCATCGCTCTGCGGCGTCGGCATCACCGCGCTCGATATAGGCGGCGACCATGTCTTTGCCGTGGTTGTAGTTGATTACGTAACTACGATACGCATCGAAGAAACGTGTCCTTTGCTCCGCGCGCCCTGCGGCCGAAAGCGCGTAGGTTTTGAGCCATTCAATCGTCTCCTCGCGAGTGGCCTCACCATTGAGGTACTGACGCGCCGCCTCGTTACCCGCGTAGTTGAGCTGCGCCAGAAGGCCCCCCAGTTGGTAGTAACGATCGGCTTTGCCGGCGTCGAGCCCGGCGAGCGGAAACAGCACGTCTTTCTCGAACTTGATGCGGTCGTCGCCGGGAAACGCCAGCTCGATGCCGTAGTTACCGCTGCCTTCGGCAATAAGCGACTGCGGACTGAATAACGGGTAAAGAGACCACTCGATCCAGCCCAACTCGTTGACGAGGTTGTTTTCAAGCAGTGCGTTGAACGTATGGTGACCGGGGTAGCCCTCATGGCAGCCCAGGTCAACGGCTCGGCTAATGTAGATGGGGAAGTCGGTGTTGACCTGGATCAGGCTCTGCGCGTTTCCCTGGTACCAGTTATAGCCCGACCATGGCTTGTCCGTGACGTACTCGATCGTGAAACTTTCATCGTCGGGCAGGTCGATATATTCGAGCGTGCGGCGGCGGCATTCAGCCATGGCCGCTTCAAACACCGCGGCAAGATTTTCACGCGGGATGGCGAATTGCCCATTGAAAGTCTCGACTCGCTCGCCGAGCGGTTCGTCCCCGGGGAGCAACTCGTCCACCTGCTGCAGGATAGCCTCGAAATGTCGCTCGTCGTACCGTGGCGCCTGCGTGCCGAACAGCCGCATCGATTCTTCATCAAACCGGGGTAGCTCGCCGGAGTTAATCGCGATGCGGGTATCGAGCGCCTGCAAGCGGGAAAGCAGGCCCGTGATGCGCGCCTTGAGCATCGCGTCATCCCTGGTCTCGACGCTACCGAGCGCAGCGGCAAGCTGCACCGATCGCTCGAGAATCTCCTGCATCGTCAACTGCGATTCGACGGCGGCAAGCTTGATGTCGTCCGGTCCGTAATAAGCATCAACGTGCCCGGCATCGTGGTTGCCCATCGACAGCTCGAGGAACAGGTATTCGCGTGCCAGCGGATCGATATCTACCGTGTTATCCGGCTGCGGTGGTGCGCAGGCGGAAACGAATAGCGTCAAGGCGGCGAGAATCGACGGGGTTGCGCGCATAGCGTCTTCCTATTTGAGATGTTTCAGTTTGTAGATCGCCTCGAGCGCCTCGCGTGGCGTCATGGCATCGGGGTCTAGTTCATCGACTGCGGCCCGCACAGGATCTTCCGGCGGCGGCTCGGTAACGCTCAAATCAAGTTGGCCTTGCGGGTTATCGGCCTGTACAGCTTGCTGCGCCTCGAGTATTTTCAGGTAGCGCCTTGCGCGGCCAATAACGTCGTGTGGCACACCGGCCAGCGACGCGACCTGCAGGCCGTAACTCTGGTTGGCCGGACCGTCTCTGACGGCATGCAGGAACACGAGCTGTCCATCGTGCTCGGTGGCGTCGAGATGCACGTTGTCGCAGCGCTCAATGTCCTGGGCGAGCGCTGTAAGTTCGAAGTAGTGCGTCGCGAAGAGCGTATACGCCCCGACGTTCTCGCCCATGTGATGTGCAGCGGCCCAGGCTAGCGAGAGGCCGTCGAAGGTACTCGTGCCGCGACCAATCTCATCCATCAGCACGAGGCTTTGCTCGGTGGCGTTGTTCAGGATGGTCGCCGTTTCCGTCATCTCGACCATGAACGTGGAGCGACCGCCGGCGAGATCATCGGAGGCGCCAATGCGGGTGAAAATGCGGTCCACCGGGCCAACGCGCAGTCTTGCTGCCGGCACGAAACTGCCAATGTGCGCGAGGATAACGATCAGCGCTGTTTGTCGCATGTAGGTGGACTTGCCGCCCATGTTCGGGCCGGTAATGACGAGCAGGCGCCGCACGTCGCCGAGTGACAGGTCGTTGGCGATAAACGGCGTGTCGATAACCTGCTCAACGACGAGGTGGCGGCCGCCCTCGATCTCGATACACGGCGCGTCACTGATCTCCGGTTTGGATAAGTCGAGCGTTGCCGCGCGTTCGGCGAAGCAGGCCAGTACATCCAGTTCGGCGAGTCCGGCGGCCGCGAACTGCAGCGGCCCCAGGACTTCGTGAAGAAGGTCCAGAAGCTGTTCGTAAAGAAATTTCTCCCGCCCGAGCGCACGTTCGCGGGCGCCAAGCACCTTGTCTTCGAACTCTTTCAGCTCGGGCGTGATGTAGCGCTCGGCAGATTTCAGCGTTTGCCTGCGAACATACTCGAGCGGCGCTTTGTCGGCTTGCAGCTTGCTGATCTCGATGTAATAGCCGTGCACGCGGTTGTAGCCGAGCTTCAACGTCGCGATCCCTGTGCGCTCGCGTTCTCGGGATTCCAGGTCGACGAGGTACTGGTCGGCGTTTTCCGCGATTGCGCGCAGGTCGTCCAGTTCCTCGTCGTAGCCGGGTGCGATAACACCGCCGTCGCGAATCAGCATCGGCGGACTGTCGACGATGGCTCTTTCGAGCAGGCGCTGTTGTTGCCGGTGGTCGCCCACCTGCTCAGACAATGCACCAAGCAGCGGTGATTCGAGATCAGCGAGTTTGCGACGGAGTTCCGGCAGTCTGGACAACGCTTCGCCGAGCTGGCGCAAATCGCGCGGTCGCGCCGAGCGCAGAGCGACGCGCGAGAGTATGCGTTCGATGTCACCGATACCGTCCAGCAGTTCCTGCAGCTTTTCGGTGCTGCCGGCGTTAGTCATGGCTTCGAGCGCCTGGTAGCGACCCTGCAATACAGACTTCTCACGCACCGGGCGCTGAATCCAGCGTCGCAGCAGGCGGCTACCCATTGCCGTCTGGCAATGATCCATGACGCCGGCGAGCGTATGCTCGTCTGCACCACTCAAGGAAGCCTCCAGCTCCAGGTTACGACGCGTAGGCCCGTCCATGATCACCGCATCGTCGCGCCGTTCGGCCTTGATCGATTGCAAATGCGGTAGCGCCGATTTCTGCGTGTCGGACACGTACTGCAGCAGCGCTCCTGCAGCTGTAACGCCGTTCGAAAACGCGTCGCAGCCAAAGCCGCTCAGATCGCGGGTCCCGAACTGCTTGCACAGGAGGCGACGTGCGCTGTCGAGCTCGAAATGCCATGGCGGCCGGCGTGTAACGCGGATGCGATCGCTGAAAGCCGCGGCCAGGGACTGGTCCTCGTCCACGATGACTTCGGCCGGGCGCAGGCGCTCGATTTCGCCTTGCAGCGATTCGATGTCCGGAACCTCGGTCAGGCGAAAGCGACCGGCGGACAGGTCCAGCCACGCAATACCAATAGTGTTGCCACCGGCGACGACCGCCGCGACCAGGTTGTCGCGACTGGCCGAGAGCAGGGCCTCATCGGTCAGGGTGCCGGGCGTGACGACGCGCGTGACTTTGCGCTCCACCGGCCCCTTGCTCGTTGCGGGATCACCGATCTGCTCGCAAATGGCCACCGATTCGCCCTTGCGCACAAGCTTGGCGAGATAGCCTTCGATCGCGTGATACGGCACGCCGGCCATGGGTATCGCGTTGCCGGCGGACTTGCCGCGCGATGTCAGCGTGATATCGAGCAGGGAGGCGGCGCGTTTTGCGTCGTCATAAAACAGCTCGTAGAAGTCACCCATGCGGTAGAACACCAGCATGTCCGGATACTCGGACTTGATGCCCAGGTACTGGCGCATCATGGGGGTGTGGACGGACGTGACTTCGGCTTTCATCATCTTATTGTGGGAGCGGGTGTTTTTGTAGGAGCGCGCCTCCCCATTCGGGGACAATGCCGGCGCGCGAATGTAATATAGACGGGTGAAAATACTGCATGTCGAAACCGGGCGCCATTTTTTGGGCGGGCCGCAACAGGTTGTCTACCTGATCAACGCGTTACGGCAGCGCGGTCACGACAATACGCTCGTTTGTCCGCCCGATTCCGGTATCAATAACGTCGCCCGGGAGGCCGGCATTCGTGTGCAAAACCTGTTCTGTGCCGGCGACCTGGACTTGCCGTTTGCCTACCGGCTGTCGCAGTTTCTGAGGGAAGCTCAGCCAGACATCGTGCATTGCCACAGCCGCCGCGGCGCCGATATTCTCGGCGGCCTGGCTGCGAGCATCGCCGATATTCCAACCGTCGTCTCGCGGCGGGTGGACAATACGGAAATGCGCCTGATGGCCGCGTTGCGCTATCGCCCGTTCAAGAAGGTGGTCGCAATTTCGGAGGCGATCAAGGATGTGCTGCTCGACCGGGGAGTCGAAGCAGAGCGACTTGTCGTTATTCGCGATGCGGTTGATGTAGGCGTTTTCGACCACGCGCCGGACTGCGAGGCGTTACGCAAGGAATTCGCGCTTGAACCCCAGGACTTCGTCATTGCGGCGGCGGGGCAGCTGATACCGCGCAAGGGCCACCAGTACCTGCTGCAGGCTGTTGCCGATCTGCGCGACCGCCACCCGCAGCTCAAGCTCATCCTGTTTGGGGAGGGTTACCTCAACAACCAGCTGCGGGCGCAGGCGGCGTCCCTGAAGCTTGGCGACATTGTGCAGTTTGCCGGCTTCCGTGACGATCTCGACGAGTTCCTCTCGTGCTTCGACCTGTTCGCTCATCCGGCGCTTGCAGAGGGGCTTGGTGTCTCGGCGCTAAAGGCTTCCGCGGCAGGGCTGCCCGTCGTCGGCTTCGCGGCCGGCGGCATGGTCGAGGCGGTGGCACACGAGCAGACCGGACTGCTGGTCGCCCCCGAGGATAGCGATGCCCTGGCGGCAGCGATTGCGCGCTTTGTCGACGATCCACAGCTTGCTCAACAATTCGGTGCTGCCGGAAGGTGCTCTATGCGGGATGATTTCTCGATCGACACGATGACTGACAAGCACATTGAGCTCTACGAAACCGTCGTCAATGGCTGATCACGAGGCGATATTCGAACTGTCGACGGCGCTCGTTAAGGAACTCGCGTCGGCGGGCAAGACCGTGTCCACGGCAGAGTCGTGCACGGGCGGCTGGATCGCCAAAGCGATCACTGATGTGCCCGGAAGCTCTCAGGTTTTTGCCCATGGCATCGTCAGCTACTCGAACGGGGCCAAAGAATCGCTCCTTAACGTCGATAGCGGGACCCTGGCCAGCAACGGTGCGGTAAGTGCGGCCGTCGTCGAGGAAATGGCGAGCGGTATTCTCAATCTGAGCGGTGCTGATATCGCGGTTGCGGTCAGCGGCGTTGCCGGACCCGATGGCGGCAGTGAAGAAAAGCCGGTTGGGACAGTCTGGTTTGCCTGGACTGTCAGGACTGTATCGGGTGTCACGACCGAAACAGAGCGCCAGCGATTCAGCGGTGATCGCGATCGCGTACGCGAACTCACCGTCTCTCATGCCCTCGAGGGCGTCAGAGAGCGAATAGCCTAGATGGAGACCCGCCGGATTTTCTTCGCGCTGTGGCCGGATGACCGTCAGCGTGATCGCCTGCGCGATGTGATCAACTCGGTCGCCAAAACGATTGAGGGCAGGGCCGTCGATCGCCGCAGCTGGCATATAACGCTGGCCTACATCGGCGAGTTTCCGGAACGGCAGCTGCCGGATCTGCTCGCACGTGTCGGCGAAATCCCGGTCGAACCGTTCCAGCTTAGCTTTGACCGCCTCGAGTTCTGGCCGCGGCCAAAGGTGGCCAGCATAGTCGGGGCAACCGTACCCTCGGAGCTGCAGCGGCTGATAGCCCATTTGCACGACCTGATGCGGGACTTTGGTGTAGACCCTGAAGACCGCACTTACCGGCCGCATATCACGGTGGTAAGGAATGCCCGGACGTTCGCGACCGAACGATTGACGCAAAGGGCTGCTACGACGTGGTCGAGCTTTGAATTGATCGAGTCCTTGTCGGGGCGTGGCGAGGTGCGCTACCGCCCGCTGAAACAATAGCTTCCGGCCGTTTGTTACAGTTTATTGGTGCTTTGCCCAGAATAAAGATGCCCTGAAGGCTGCCATTGGCGCGGCTTTCATGGAATAATACTGTGTATATCAACAGTAATCTCAACAATAACCGGATGGCGGCAAATAATGGACGAAAATAGAAAGAAAGCACTCGCTCAGGCGCTGGGACAGATAGAAAAGCAGTTTGGCAAAGGCTCCGTGATGCGCATGGGCGATGGCGGTGCCATAAAGGACATCGAAGTCGTATCGACAGGCTCGATCGGGCTCGACGTGGCGCTCGGCGTCGGCGGCCTGCCGAGAGGCAGGGTTGTCGAAATCTACGGTCCCGAGTCTTCCGGTAAGACGACGCTGACGCTGCAGGTCATCGCAGAGGCGCAGAAGGTGGGCGGTACGGCGGCGTTTGTCGATGCCGAGCATGCGCTCGATCCCGGCTATGCCGAGAAGCTCGGCGTCAATGTTGATGAACTGCTGGTATCGCAGCCGGATACCGGCGAGCAGGCGCTGGAGATCACCGACATGCTGGTTCGTTCCGGCGCTGTCGATATTGTGGTTATCGACTCGGTTGCAGCGCTGACGCCGAAGGCGGAGATCGAGGGCGAGATGGGCGATTCGCACATGGGCCTGCAGGCCCGACTCATGTCGCAGGCGCTTAGAAAACTGACAGCGAACATCCAGCGTTCCAATACGATGGTCGTCTTCATCAACCAGATTCGCATGAAGATCGGCGTCATGTTTGGCAGCCCGGAGACCACGACCGGTGGCAATGCGCTGAAGTTCTACTCGTCGGTGCGGCTCGACATTCGTCGCATTGGCGCTATCAAGAAGGGTGACGAGGTCATCGGCAATCAGACGCGCGTCAAAGTCGTTAAGAACAAGGTATCGCCACCGTTCAAGCAGGCGGAGTTCGAGATCCTTTATGGCAAGGGCATCTCACGTCACGGCGAGATCATAGACCTCGGCGTGGCGCATGACATCGTCGATAAGGCAGGCTCCTGGTACAGCTACGGCGACGATCGCATTGGGCAGGGTAAGGAAAATGTGCGCGAATTCCTTAAGAGCCATCCTGAAATGGCGGCCGAGATCGAGTACAAGATCCGCGCCAAGCTGCTGCCGAAGACGGTCAAGGTCACCGATGAAGCTGCCGACGACGAGGCGGTAGCGAAGGAAGCTTAAGCTGCAGCCCGTTCACGAAGAAATCAGCGATCTTCTCTCGGACGAGAGGGAAGATCGCTTTTCGTGTCCCAAGGAAGCCCGCAAGAAAGCCATGGATTTCCTGGCTCGTCGGGAATACGGGCAGCAGGAACTCATCGACAAGCTGTCGGGCAGGGGATTTGTGCGCGACGTCGCCGAGCAGGCGATCGTGATACTGACGAGCGAGGGCCTGCAAAGCGATCGGCGTTTTGCAGAGAGTTTCGTACAGTCCCGGGTCAGCCAGGGAAAAGGCCCCGTTCGCATTCGCCAGGATCTCTCGCAGCGCGGCATTCATCCGGGCGCAGTCGACCTTGCCATCGAAGAGGCCGGCGCAGATTGGTACGCACTGGCCCGGGAAATACGGCACAAGAAATTCGGCAGCAGGCGGCCGGCTGAGTTCAAGGACAAAGCGAAGCAGATGCGCTTCCTGCAGTACCGGGGCTTTGAGCCCGATCATATCCAGTCCGCCTTTTCAGCCGACAGCGAATAATTCTTAATACCCGCGCGCAAACCCCGTAAACTAGCGGGTTTGAAATCTCAGGCTTAGCCCCGATATTCCTTCGATGAAAACCATGAACAGCAATGATCTGCGCCAGGCCTTCCTGGAATTCTTTCGTGATCACGGCCACGAGGTTGTGGCGAGCTCGCCGCTCGTGCCCGGCAATGACCCGACACTGTTGTTCACCAACGCTGGCATGGTCCAGTTCAAAGACGTGTTTCTGGGCGACGAGAAACGCAGCTACGATCGGGCCGCAACGTCACAGCGCTGTGTCCGCGCAGGCGGCAAGCACAATGATCTCGAAAACGTCGGCTACACATCGCGCCACCACACATTCTTCGAAATGCTGGGTAACTTCAGCTTCGGCGACTACTTCAAGCGGGACGCTATCAAATACGCCTGGGAGTTTTTGACCGAGACACTCGGTCTGCCGGAGGAGCGCCTCTGGGTTACGGTTTACGAAGAGGATGACGAAGCCGCTGACATCTGGCTTAAGGAGATGAAGGTCGATCCCGAGCGCTTCTCACGTTTGGGTGCGAAGGACAATTTCTGGGCGATGGGCGACACGGGCCCCTGCGGCCCCTGCAGCGAAATCTTTTTTGATCACGGCCCCAAAGTCGCGGGCGGGCCGCCAGGCTCACCGGACGAGGACGGCGATCGCTACGTGGAGGTGTGGAACCTCGTCTTCATGCAGTTCGATCGTTCGGCCGCCGGCGAAATGAAGTCATTGCCCAAACCGTCGGTCGATACGGGCATGGGCCTGGAGCGTATTGCCGCTGTTATGCAGCAGGTGCACAGCAACTACGAGATCGATCTTTTCAAGCACATCATCCAGGCGGCGGCGGACCTGTTGAAGGTGCCCAACGACGGCTCAAGTTCGCTGAACGTTATTGCGGATCACATTCGAGCGTGCTCGTTCCTTATCGTCGACGGGGTCCTTCCGGGTAACGAAGGCAGGGGCTACGTGTTGCGCAGAATCATCCGGCGCGCGATTCGCCACGGCAAGAAACTCGGTACAGACGGTTTGTTCTTTCACAAACTGGTCGCGCCACTCGTTCACGAGATGGGCCACGCGTATCCTGAGCTTGTTAAGGCGCAGGCACACGTGGAGAAAGTGCTCGCGAAAGAAGAAACACGTTTTGCCGAGACGCTCGATCAGGGGATGGAGATTCTCGAGGCTGCAATCGCTGACCTCGCAGGTAAGGAGATTCCCGGTGACGTTGTGTTCAAGCTCTACGATACCTACGGCTTCCCGGTTGACCTCACGGCTGATGTCGCACGCGAGCGGGACCTGGCGGTCGACCAGGCAGGCTTTGAAGCAGCTATGCAGGGTCAGCGCGACAAGGCAAAAGCGGCGAGCAAGTTCAGCGCAATCAGTGGCGACGGTTTAAAGACCGATGCGAAGACAGAGTTTCTCGGCTATGAGGGGACGGAGGGCGCCAGCGAAGTAATCGCCCTGTTCAAAAACGGCGAGGCTGTTGACGAACTCGCTAACGGCGACGAAGGCGCGGTAGTTCTCGCAGCCACCCCTTTCTACGCAGAGTCGGGCGGGCAGATTGGTGACACGGGTATTCTTGTCGATGATGGCAGGCTGTTTCGTGTCGACGATACGCAAAAGAGCGGCGACGCGACGGTGCATTTCGGATCAATCGAGCAGGGTGTGCTCCGATTGGGAGACAAGCTCGAGGCGGTGGTGGATGCCGATCGTCGTCAGGCGATCAGGCTCAATCATACGGCAACACACCTGATGCACGCGGCACTGCGAAATGTTCTCGGCGATCACGTGACCCAGAAGGGCTCGCTGGTCGCACCTGATCGGCTGCGCTTCGACTTTTCACACTATGAAGGCGTTACCACCGAGCAGTTGCAGGAGATCGAGGATCTCGTGAATGCCGAGATACGCAAGAACCAGGCGGCGGACACAAACCTCATGACCTACGACGATGCCATTGAGTCTGGCGCCATGGCGCTGTTCGGCGAAAAATACGGCGACAAGGTACGCGTATTGCGGCTCGGAGATTTTTCGGTCGAACTCTGTGGTGGTACCCACGTGGAGCGCACCGGCGATATCGGTGTGTTCAAGATTACGCATGAAGGTGGCGTCGCTTCAGGGGTACGTCGTATCGAGGCCGTCACCGGGCAAGGGGCCATGGAATGGATAGACGCCAACCAGCGTGCCCTGGGCAACCTGGCCGGGCTATTGCGCAGTACACCTGACCAGGCAGCGGCCAAAGTGGAACAGCTACTCAAGCGCACCAAGGACCTTGAGAAGGAACTCGCTGCAACCAAACGGGCGCTGGTCACGGGACAGGCGACGGACCCTGTCGATGCGGTACAGGAAGTCGCCGGCATGAAGGTGCTCGCAACACGTATGGACGGTGCGGATGCCAAGACACTGCGTGAGGCTGTGGATCGCTTCAAGGACAAGCTGCAAAACGCCGTCGTGGTGCTGGGCTCCGTCGACGACGGGAAGGTCCGGTTGGCGGCGGGTGTCACGAAGAATAATACGGACAAGGTCAGGGCTGGCGACCTTATCAAGCCTGTTGCCGAGCAGGTTGGCGGCAAGGGCGGAGGACGTCCGGATTTCGCCCAGGCTGGCGGAACTGACGCAGCGAAGCTCGACCAGGCCCTGGCATCAGTGCCCGCGTGGATCGAGGAGCACGTGACGCGCTAGTGTGACGACGCCGCGAATCCCCGGTTTAGCCTTATTTGGTTTCATCTGGGCATATCGGGTGAAAATCGGCTAGTATTACAACAGTTTAGGAAGTTCGACGCGCAAAAAGAACGGGGCTGGAGCCCCGCCAGGCAGGAGTAGGATGTCATGCTGATTCTGACGCGACGCGCTGGTGAGACGGTCATGATTGGGAGCGATATCACAATCACCGTCTTGGGGGTCAAGGGAAATCAGGTCCGTATAGGGATCAACGCACCTAAAGACGTCGCAGTGCACCGGGAAGAGATCTACGAGCGAATTCAGAGCGAACAGGCCGCGGAAGCGGCTGCAGGTTCCGGTCAGGCCGAATCCGCCGAATAACTTGAAAACCGCTTTACCTCAACAGGCCCGGACAGTAATATGTGCGGCCCAGTCGGTAGGGGTACGTCAAAAACGCGTGACTGGCCGGCTCCGACTGACCATTAGTGCGGCGTTAATCAAGGCGCTATAACTACCACCGGAACTGAACGGAGAGATGGCTGAGTGGTCGAAAGCGCTCCCCTGCTAAGGGAGTAAGGGCTAATACCCCTTCGAGGGTTCGATCCGAGGCGCTTAGCGCCGACAGACGCACGAAGTGCGCCCCGAAGGAAGTGCCCTTGGGGTGCGCCGCGAAGCGGTAAGGAGCGAAGCGACGAAATCCATCCCTCTCTCGGTGGAAGGGTTTTAGATTAACAATGAAAACACGGAGAGATGGCTGAGTGGTCGAAAGCGCTCCCCTGCTAAGGGAGTAAGGGCTAATACCCCTTCGAGGGTTCGAATCC
>RCNG010000138.1_pt1 | contig 30434 bp, 32 predicted proteins | sample 2041371 | NCBI WGS metagenome assembly RCNG01 (sample SAMN09708227, study PRJNA481090) | Marine sediment metagenome, whole genome shotgun sequencing project. | biome: marine sediment; feature: ocean; material: sediment; isolation source: Sewage treatment plant 1 marine sediment (STP1) ... | reverse complement strand
GCTCAATGTCCGCTTCACATCATGTGTGGGTGATCGTCGCCATTGTGGTTCTGAGTGCCGTTTCCGGTCTGCTCGGCAAGCTCAGTTTCCGCCCTTCGACTCACCGTGTCAACAACGAATACCATATCAAACGGATCGAGTACAATCCCTCCTGCCCTGGTTTGTCAGAAACTTCCGGTGTAAAATGATCAGCGTATCGACGCTGGTAACAAAATCCTCAAGAGGAGGCAGATCATGACAGAAAAAAAGGATCCGAAATGCGCAGTTTGCGGGCTCAACATCCTCGAGAAGGCCTGTTTCTTCGAGTCGGGAAAGGGCCCGGACTCTTGCCCCACCCTCGCCTTTGATGATCTGATCGATGAGGCAAGAAAAGAGTATGAGAAACCCGAGGTCCACGAGTTCGCCCGCCTCGCCTCGGTTCAGGAGGGGGAATGTTACCTCGACCGGGACCGAGAGCCCTTTGTCATCCATTGCAGCAAGACGAGAATTCAGGAGATCTGCGAATTTGGTCACAAGCTGGGGGCCAAGAAGCTGGGTCTGGTCTTCTGCGTAGGCCTTGCCACGGAGGCCCGGATCGCACACGAGATATTCACCGCCCAGGGGTTCAACGTGGCAAGCGTGCTGTGCAAGGTCGGCAGGGTCCCCAAAGAAGAGGTCCTCGGGATCAGAGATGAGGAGAAGATCTTCGTAGGAACCGAAGAGGCGGCCTGCAACCCGATCGTCCAGGCAAAGGTCTTGAACCGGATCGGAACTGATTTCAATGTACTCCTCGGGCTGTGTGTGGGGCACGACTCACTCTTCTTCAAGTACGCGGACGCCTACACCACGGTCCTTGCCGTAAAGGACCGCGTGACAGGCCACAACCCCCTGGCCGCGCTGTATACGTCTCACATGTATCATATGTATCTGAAGCAACCCGGCTTTTGATGTGCTATCCCTTGTCTCTATACGTAACAGCTAACGGCCAAGGGGCTTAACGAACCCCTATTCGGCGTTGACACGATTACGGGCGGGTTCCTATACTGACTGCTCATACCCACAAACGTGTGCTTCCAGCAACGGCACTCAAGAAGGAGGTGACCCATGAAACCGATCGACTATGTGGCCTGCCTGGACGAGATGTACCAGAGCCAGGGTTTTCCACCGTATAAATGGTCCTTGTTCGATTCAAGCCCCTGGTGTTCCTTTGACAAGGCGCTGGGGGAGACCCGACTCGCCCTGGTAAGTTCTGCGGGTATATTCCGGGAGGACCAGGAGCCCTTCGATCCCTGGGCCGTAAACGACTTGAGCTTCCGACAGATCCCTGTCGACACCGAACCGGACAAACTCAAACTGCATCACAACTATTTCGACCACCGGGATGCACTGAAGGATCTCAACTGTGTCTTCCCGGTTCAGCGGCTGAAAGAGCTTGAAAAGGAAGGAACCATCGGCGGCCTGGTACCGGAAGCGATCACCCTCGGAATGGGCCGACTGTACAAGCGGACCGCCTTGCAGAAAGAGACGGTGCCGAGGATCGTCACGGGGTCGACGCGGCCTTGCTCGTACCTGCCTGACCTCTGGACCATCAGTCGGTCGGACTGATAGCGCGCACCATGGAAGAGGCCGGAATCCCCACGATCTACCTCGGGTCTTGCCGGGACATGATGGCTCGGGTACTCCCTCCGAGATCCGCCTTCTTGAACTTCCCCTTGGGTCGGCCGTGCGGAAAGCCGAACGAACCCGAACTGCAGGCAAGCATCCTCAAATCGGCTCTGGACGTGCTTTTGAAGGCAACCTCCCCGGGCGATATCGTGGACCTTCCGTACGATTGGGGAACCCCCTTCGATTGGAAGAGCTACTGGCATGATCTGGATGAGATGATCAAAGAGGAAGGGATCCAGGCCCAGGAGTGGAAACCAAACAACTGAACGGACACGGTTCCCTCTGGATGTACACTTCTGTGCGAGAGAAGAGGAAGGCGTCCATGATGGAACAGCCGCAGCAGGTCCGAGACGGCATCCTCCTTTTCGAGGGTAAGATCTCGCTCAATCTCATGGTGGACCCGATGGTCAGCCACACCTACTTCCTGGAGGACGGGGACCAGGTCATCCTCTTTGATCCGTCTTGTGGCAAGAGCATCGGAAGAAGAGTCGAAAAACACATCCGCAGGAGACGCAAGGCATCCACCTCGTGGAACAAGGCCTTCGTGATTGCCGGGCACTCCCACCTCGATCACGCGAACAATTTCTACCTGGCGGAGGAGGTGGGGGCTCCCGAGACCCATGTGTACGTCCACGAAACCGGGTTTCGAAACGGCAAGGTCATGAACGACCCCGCTCCCTTTGTCCGGGATATCGTCCGGGATTCGAACAAGCACTACAACCTGTATCTGTCGTTCTTCTTCCCTTACAATCTGCTTCTCACACCCCTGGCCCTGGTGAACCTATTCTCGCCCGACCTGGCTGCCACCGTCTTTGCTACACTCGGCTCCCTCGCCTTCTCTTCCCCGAAGGATGGAAACGCCTCCCCCGAACCGCTCAAAGAGGCGGACAAAAAAGAACTCGACCTGGGAGGCATCAAGCTGGCGGGCTGGCCCCTGGACGACAAGGTGGTCCTGCCCACACCGGGCCACAGCCCCTGCTCCGTGTCCCTTCTTTGGCCTGCGAAGAAGGCCCTGTTCATCAGCGATGCGGACTGGGCCGGGAATCCCGTTTTTATCAAGAGTTCACTGCGAGACTGTATCTCCAGCTTCGAAACGATGAAGGCCCTCACCGAGGCGGGCATAGTAGATCTCCTGCTCCCGGCCCACGGGCCGGTCAAGGAGGGCGCCGATGCAATCCTGCCTCACCTCGATTTTCATATCCGACGCCTCGAGACCATGCGAAATGAGGTCCTGGCCCTCCATCACGATTCGGGACTGAAAGACGTCAGGCGACTGACAAAGACGTTGGTGCGCCACTCCCCGCTCTTCCGGCTGCTCAAGGGGAGCAACTTCCCACGCTTTGTCGCCTTTGTCCACAATGTCGTTGCCGTGTGCCTGATCGAAGAGGGAATCCTGCCCACGCAGTGAACCCCTGCATTTGCCCCCCACTTCGCAGCAATACCCTTTGGCCTTGGTCTCTTTTGCGTGTAACTCTATGGTTGACCGATTGGTCATTCACGGAAGTAATAGGCAGTTATTGCACGCACCTCAAAAAATTAGTCGGCAAGAAGCAGGGAGGATGTTCTTCTCGAGATGCCGGTCGGCTTTCATGAAATTTCAGCATATTTCACTTAAGTTCCTTTTTTGGTTGACATCTCTCGTTCCGAATTACATACTTTATGACTCACAGGTCATCTGTTGTGCTCCACAATGTATCTTGTTACGCCCCCCCCCCGGGGATCTTCCATTAAGCCAGTTGATGGGTCCAGCAAGACGTGAAGGCCTACGGAACGAATTCGAAGCGAAGCGGCTACAAGCTTGCCCAACTGTGTCAGACGGCCGACTTTCATCCTTCCACTGTACACTACTATATGAAGATCGGGCTCCTTCAAAAGCCTCGCAAAGTCGGCCTTGGAGTGTATCTCTACGACGATTCTCACTTGAAGACGCTCAAGAAGATCCGAATCCTGAGAAGGAGCGAGAACCTCCCGCTGTCGGATATCAAAGACAGACTGCAATCGGACCCGGAAATCGATCTTCAGGCGGGCCCTCCCGCTGTCCTGGGCAGCGAGAAGACAGGGCTTTCTCAGACGAAGATTTTAGATGTGGCAACCGAGCTCTTTTCAAAGAAGGGCTATGAGGGCACCAGGATAAACGACATCACCGATACGCTCCACATGGCGAAGGGTTCCTTCTATCTCCATTTCAAGGACAAGAGAGAGTTATTCATTGCTTGCATCGAGCGACTGACCTACGTCATCGTTCCCGAGAATACGTGGGAAGACATCGCCAACGAACGAGACTACACAGTCAGACAGGCCAAGAGGACCGTGGCCTTTCTCAAGGCATTCCCTTCTTATGCCGGCATTCTCAACCTCGTCAAGATGACTGCCATGGGCGAAGACCCAAGCTTGGCGCAAAAGGCCAAAGAGGTATTCGCGAGCATCGTGAAGCCAATCGTACGGGATTTCCGGAGGGCGGTCGCTGAAGGAATCGTGCGAGAGATTGACGAGGAGTTCTTCGCCTACGCCGTCCTGGGAATGGCTGAGAACGTTGGCTACAAGTTGATGACAGATCCCAACTACGACCTGTACCGTTCTGTTGAGAAATACGTGGACATAATTTCCCGCGGAGTCCTTCCCCAGACAGGTGCTCACCCCGAGGCTGCAGAAACTCGACGTCCCTCGGGCAAGATCACCGACGTGAAAGGCGAAGCGGTCAAAGTCCGGGAAATCGTTTTTGGCGGAAAACCTTACCTTGTGGGTCGACTCGGTGAGGGGGAGATCCGGCTTGACACGGAGAAGATTGCCTTCATCCTGTTGGACCACACGGGGCCGGACTGTACCGTCGAGGTGACACTGACGAATGGCGAGAAGACTACGCTGGAGCAGGACGGCAACTTGATCGTTTCAGCAGCGTCCTCGGTCGGCTTGTACACGATCCCTTTTCACCGCTTGCGCAGTATTTCTTTTGTGTAGAGTGTGCCCGCCTTCTGCATCTCAGCCGTGACGACGGGGACCGTTCGCTCTGAAACGATCAGCCGATCCATCCGGATGCCCGCACCCTCGATCCCATAACGGTCGACCACTTCCCGGACGCCCTGATACGCTCGCTTTACGGTGATCAGATCCATGCACTTGTGATCCTGATCGCACTTCCGCATCTTGCACCCAAAACACTCCACCCCTTCATCCCTCACCAGGACATACCTCTGTGACCAGGGCGCGGTCCGGTCGGGATCGGTGGGGCCGAAGATACAGACCAGGGGCACATCGAGTGCCGCTGCCACGTGCATGAGTCCCGAGTCATTCGTGACAAACAGGCCGCACAAGCCGATCAGTGCGATCGCCTCTTCGAGGGAAGTGTGACCTGCCAGGTTCACCAAGTCCGCATTCGCTGCCTTACGGCAGATCTCTTCGCCCAACTCTTGCTCGTCAGGAGCGCCAAACAGCAGGATCCTGATGGGATAGGCATCCCTGATTTTCACTGCCAGTTCGGCAAACCGTTCCGGATGCCAGCGTTTGAGCAAACTTCCGACAGCGCCGGGGCTGAACCCGACAAGGGGTTCGTCCATCTTGATGCCAAGTTCACGAAGTCGTCGTTCCGCCCTCCCCTTCTGCTCTCGACTGATCGGGAGAAGGAGTTCCTTCTTGCCCTCCTCCAATCCGAATCCTTCCAGGAGCTTGAGATCGTGCTCCAGACGGGGGATGTTGAACTCCTCCCCTGTAGCCTTAGCCCTGTGCGTGAGCAGGAAGCCCCTCGCGTCAGTCGTATAACCCATCCGCTGGGGAATACGGGCCAGGAAGGAAATGAGGGCGGCCTCAAAGGCCCTTTGCAAGAGGATCGCCCCCTGGAATCGGCTTGTTCGCAGGTGTCGAGAAAGCCGAAGCATTCCAGGTATGCCCTTGTGAATCCCCTTCCCGTCATACTCAATGATCTCGTCGATATGGGGGTTGTGGGCAAGAATGGGGATGACCCAGGGCTTCGCGAGAACCGAGAGCGATGCGTCCGGGAACGACCGCCGAATGCACCGAAGAGAAGCCGTGGCGATGACGACGTCACCAATCCAGTTCTGTGAACGAACCAAGATCCTCCCATCGTTCACTTGAAATGCCCTTCGACTCAAAAACTCCATCTCTTCCCTCTTCCCGATTCACATGAGACAACCCGACGATTCCACGACATGTCGATTCTCTTGTCAAGCACGATGCATCCCGGCAAAAACCGGAGAATCAGGTTACGGCCATTATTCTTCTTGACATCTTCCGGGAACATCCACTAGTATTTCGTATACGAAAGGACATTTGCCATGGAAAGCTATCAAGATTGCATCGTGTTCCTCCTCGCCAAGGCCTACCAGAAGGCGCACGGGAACCTGAAGAAACGGCTTCATTCTTACGGTCTAACCCCGATTCAGTTCCTGACCCTGGCAACCCTCGTCGAGGAAGACGGGATTTCTGCAGGGGAGATCGGTAAGAGACTGGTGCTCGACAATGCTACTCTGTCAGGCGTGCTGGACCGCCTGGCAGACAGGGACTGGGTCGAAAAGCAGACGGACCTGAAGGACAAACGGCTGCTCCGCATCTACCTTACGGACAAGGCCAAAGCCCTGCAGGAAGAACTGGGTGAAGAAAGGGAGCAGGCAAACGTGGAGATTCTCCACTCCTTGTCGATGGAGGAGAAGGTCCTGTTGAAACGTTTGCTGCGGGATGTACAGGCCTGATTTTTTCTGATAATTTGCTTTGTATGCAACATATCTCAATGCTAACTGGAGGGGTTCATGGAGCTCAAACAAGCCATCATCGATCACCTCGACGGGAAGGTTGACGCCATCGGGTTTGCCCCGGTGGAGAGATTCCAAGATGCGCCGGAAGAACACCACCCGGCGCGCATCTGCAAGGATGCAAAGACCGTCATCGTTTTCGGCAATACTGTGCCTCGGGGCATGCTGCACTCCCCGGACTACAGCCTCTACATGCTGCATCGGACCTATCACTCGGTCTATGAACGACTGAACGAACTGGGCCTGATGCTCTCCAACTGGATCGAGGCACAGGGGGATTACCTGGCCGTCCCGATCCCGAGTTTTGCGCCCCTCGTCTACCACGAAATGGAGCCCTGGGGAGTCCTCTCCCTCAAGCACGCATCCGTGAAAGCCGGTCTCGGCGCCTTCGGAAAGAACGGCCTCTTGCACAACCCCAGCTACGGCACCCTCCTCCGCCCCGGTGCAGTGGTCACGAGCGCTGAGCTTCCCGGTGACCCGATGATCGAAGACGACCCTTGCCCTGAGAAATGTGACGCATGCTTCAAGGCCTGTCCGTCCGGGGCTTTACAGAAGGACGGGCCCTTCAAGAAGATGGACTGCCTGGGCTATCTGGTCAAGCACGCCATCTATCCCCTGGCACTCAAGACGGAGAAGGGGCTCAAGCAGATCGAACGGGTCATCAACACCGCGGGGTACAACTACTGGCTCACGTGCAACGAGTGTTTGCGGGTCTGCCCGAGCAACCGCCGAAAGACCGATTCAAAGGCTGCATGAAGTCAACCAAGCGCTGGTTAGGAGACTGCCATGTCTGACAGACAAGCCTACACGGATCTGATCGAGCACGTCGAAAACTGGCTCTTCGGGGTGCCGAACCCCGAGGCCTTGATGTCGATCCTCGAGTATCGCTTCACGCCCGAGGAGGCGGGCTTTCTGTCCAAGCTGCCCCACATGCCACACTCCCTGGACCAGCTCTCGCAGAAGCTCGGCATTCCCTCAGACAAGCTGTCGGAGAAGATGCAGCCCATGATCAAGAAGGGGATGATCTATGAAGTGGAAGGCAAGAGCGCGGTTCGGTACTCTTTCCCCGACCATCTCTTCTTCCTGATGCGGATGCCCGGATGGTTAGGGCAAGACGATGAACTGAATCGAAAACTCTTCCCCAAGGTCAACCGATACTACATCAATGATTTCGGCGCCGACTTCATCGGGTATCCTACGAAGGGTCTTCGGGCCATCCCGATCGCGCAGACGGTCAAGGATCCCCGTGTGGTTACGCCCTACGAGGACGTGCTGGGCTTCGTCGATCAGCAGGATTTTCACAGCGTCTCGGCCTGTCCCTGCCGCCACCGGCACAGGATGGATCCGGACGTACCGGACTGCGAGCACGAAATCAGGAACTGCCTGCACTTCGGGAAGCTTGGCCGGTACATTGTTAAACACGGCATGGGCGAGGAGATCCGCAAGGAGGAGACCTTTGAAATCATCGACAAGGCTGCAGACGCAGGGCTCGTGCACGGCCTCTCGAACTCTCTTGCCAACCCGGACACGATCTGCAACTGCTGTTCCTGCTGCTGTCTCTTCCTGGAACCGGTGAAGATGCCTGCACCTATGCCGAGAGGCCACCAACCCTCGAACTACAAGGTTGAGCAGAATCGTGAGACCTGTGTGGCCTGCGGCAAGTGCGTGAAGCTCTGCCCCATGAAGGCCCTCGAGTTCAGGGACAAGCCGGACGCGCCCAAGCCCGAGGACGGGAAGAAGCTCAAGCCCAAGGATCTGAAAGAGATCGTCTACGACCCGGACCGATGCATCGGGTGCGGTGTGTGCGCGCACAAGTGCCCCACCCAGAGCCTGAGCTTGAAGCGTATGGATGAGGAGCAGGATTACCCGCAGAGTATGGGCGACGCCGGCCGACGTATGATGACCGAGAGGGGCCGCGATTTCTCCAAAGTATACTAAACGATTTCCGAAACCACTTCGCATTCGTCACTCCCGCGAAGGCGGGAGTCCCTCGGCACCTGAAGCCGCTGGATTCCCGTCCGAACCTGCTTCCGAGCAGGAGGGAAAATAGAAAAATAGGAGGGATACCATGCTTTCTACACGTGTCACCGAAATGTTCGGCATCGAACGCCCGATCGTACAGGGGGGGCTCATGTGGGTCGCCAGGGCAGAACTCGTCTCGGCCGTCTCGAACGCGGGCGGCATCGGGTTCATGACCGCCCTCACACATCCCGAACCTGAGGGGCTTCGCGCGGAGATCCGGAAGTGCCGTGAGATGACGGACAAGCCCTTTGGCGTGAACCTGACCTTCCTGCCCTCCCTGCGTGCGCCGGACTACCCTGCCTATATCAACGTATGCATCGAGGAGGGCATCCGATTTGTAGAGACCGCCGGAAGGAATCCGGAACCCTACATGGAACAACTCAAGTCGGCCGGCGTGAAGGTCATCCACAAATGTACATCGGTCCGTCACTCGGTCAAGGCTGAAAAGGTCGGATGTGACGCGGTGAGCATCGACGGCTTCGAGGCGGCCGGGCATCCGGGCGAAGACGACGTGACCTCCTTGATCCTGGTGCCCCTGACAAGGGATGCCATCAGCATTCCGATCGTGGCGTCGGGCGGGTTTGCCGACGGGCGGGGTCTCGTTGCGGCGCTCGCCCTTGGGGCGGATGCGATGAATATGGGTACGAGATTCGTTGGCACCCAGGAAGCCCCTGTTCACAAGAACGTGAAACAGGCGCTGGTCGACAATGACGAGCGCAGCACACGCCTGATCATGAGGACCCTGCGCAACACGGAACGGGTCCTTCACAACCAGGCGGTTGACAAGGTCCTCGAATTAGAGAGCAAGGGCGACACGAAGATCGAGGATATTGTGCCTTACGTGTCCGGCCTGGTGGGCAAGGAGATGCTCCAGGAAGGGGACATGGAAAAGGGTGTGCTTTCAGCAGGTCAATGCATGGGGCTCATACGGGACATCCCCACCTGCAGGGAACTCCTGGACCGCATCATGGCCGAGGCCGAGGCAATCATCAAGGAGAGGCACGGGCAGCTTGCCTGAGCAGGGAGAATGGACATGGAGAGAATCGAACAGAACATCCTTGGCAGCACAATCTGGCGATGAACACCCACCGGGACGACTTCGCGGGCACGCCCCTGCATCGGTACGTGCCGTGTCGGGTGGAGAAAGCAATTTAAGGGATCCGTATCAGAGGGAGCCGTCCAGCTCGTCGGCCACCGGTTTCTTGCAGGATCTGCACTGCTGGGCGCCCCTGAACAGGGGGGCGCCGCACGAGGAGCAGTGGTAACGTTCGCACTCAGCCCGTACCCATTCCACGCTGCCTTCCTCGTCGCCGTGCGCGGCCACCTTTTCCCGCCAGATGGGAATCGTCCTGTCCATCACCCGCCTGCCGGTGGCATAGGCGAATTCTTCGATCCTGCTGCAGGGCCATTCATCGCATTGATGGCAGGAATAGTATTCCTTCGCTTTCACGCAATCCCGGATCGGGCAGATCTTGCACCACGCATACAGCGTCTTTTTCGAATCGTCCTGCATACACCCCAGGCACGCCGTTTCCTCAGGCTTCGTGCCGTAGAGATTCGCCATGACATTCCGGAACTTCTCGTTCTTGTCTCGCGTCGCGATATAAACACCGCAAAAGCCGCAGTGCAGCCCGCAAGGTGCCATCAGATCCTTGTTTCTCTTTTCTTCTTCGCTCCATCCTCCCATCTTCCTGTCTCCTTGTGAGGGGGATTTGTTTAACCGATGGAGACTGCACGTAATTCGGCGCGAATCTCACGAGCATCGGGATTCGTACGGGAGGGTGCCTATGCATCGACCCGTTGATCGTGAACCTTTGGGATCCGTATCGTAAAGGAGGTGCCCTTTCCCGGTTCCGATTCGACCTCGATGACGCCGCGGTGCTTCTCGATCACCTTGTTCGCGGTAAAGAGCCCGAGACCCGTCCCTTCCACCCCCTTGGAGGAGAAGAAGAGACTGAAGACCTTCTCGCGGGTCTCCCGGTCCATGCCCATCCCGTTGTCCTCGATACGGAAAACGGCGTCGTCGGCTTCTGAGGCAAGGGAAAACCGGACGAAATGGGAATCCTTCCGCTCGTCCACCCGGCAGGCATCGAAGGCGTTGTCCAGAATGTTGATCAGGCTTTCCTTGATCGATTTCGGGTCCACCTCACAGGTGCCCACGTCGTCGGCCAACTCCACCTGAAAATCGATTTCCAGGTCCTCGGCCCGTTTCTCCAACATCTCCACGATCAGGGTGGCCAGCTCCTTCAATGCCACCGGCTCGAATTGGGGCTCCCTCTCCTTGGCGATGTAGAGCAGGTCCAGGACGACGCTCCGGATGTGCTCCACGTTCCGGCGAATCATCTTCCATCCCTTCTGAACCCTCTCCGGCTTGTTCTTCTCCATCCCGGTACTAAGCAGGTACATTCCTCCGTCAAGGCCTGTCAGAAGGCCCTTCACGCCGTGCGAGATCGAGCCGACGAGCAAGCCGAGGTTGGTGAGCTGCCCCTGCAGTTCCCGGATCTGACTGATGTTCGTAGACATCTCCATGACCTGCTCGATCTCGCCCTGTGCGTTCTTGAGCGGCGCGGTGGAGACCAGGGTGTGTATCTGTCGCCCGTCGAGGGAGGTGACAACCTCCTCGCTGTTGTGCCTCTTCCCATCGTGCAAGGTTGCGGCCACCGGACATTTGAGACACGGCTCCCCCCGGTGCTTGTACACCTCGAAACAGGAGGCGCCCACGTAATCGCCGAAGTCTTCCTTGAAGCTGCGATTGGTCTGGACGATGTTGAGATCCCGATCCTGGACCGAAATGTAACAAGGCACCTCTTCGAAGAGCAGACGAAACCTCTCACGACTCTCTCGAAGCTTCTCCTCGAGGCGTTTCACAGGCGTGATGTCTGCGGAGATCTCAACCACAGCTTCGATTTCACCGTCCGGTCCGTATACGGGAGCCGTGTACGCAAGGATGGGGATCTTGCTCCCGTCCGGCAGGACGACGATCTGTTCGATCGTGTGTTTCTTCCCGTCCAGGAAAGTCTTCTCCACAGGACAGTCTGCACACTTGCTCTCCGACTGCTTGTAGACTTCGTAGCAGTAGCGTCCTCCGGCATCGCCGAAGGTTTCGATGAAGTTCTCATTGGTCGCCACGATCCTCAAATCCCGGTTTTGCACGGAGAGGAAGCAGGGGGTCGCCCGGAGGATGTCTCCGAAGTCCACTCTTTCCGGAAACAACGAGCTTCTTTCATCTATATGCATAGTGCGTCCTCCTGTATTCTCTTGAGCCCGCGGCCTCCGGCCCAAGTCCAAAGGCAACCTTGAACCGTCAGCCCGGCGAATCCAGAATGCCCTCAATCTCGGAAAGCAATTGAACCAGATCGATCGGTTTCTGCATGAACCCCTCCGGGGCTCGTACATCGCGATAGTCTGTGAGCTTGTCGAAAGAGGTCACGCCCGTGATGATGACGACAGGGATGCAGTTGAGATGGTCGTCGCGACGCAGGGTGGTCAGCACCTCTATTCCCGACATCCCGGGCATGGTGATGTCCAGTGTGATCAGGTCCGGCGCCTCCTCGCGTGCCAGCGCCAGGCCGTCGGGGCCGTTGCTCGCTGTCAGGACCTTGAAGCCCTCGTCCTCGAGGAATGCGGACAGGTAACTGACCACATCCGGTTCATCGTCGATGACGAGGATTCTCTGTCTTCTCTCCATTTGTCTTCTTCAGCCTGTCGCCCGCGTGCTGGGCATCTTGATGAGAAACCTCGTACCGGGCGGCTCTGTGGTTGACTCGATTTCCAGGCTTCCTTGATGGTTTCTTGCGATCTTGTTCGCGATGAAGAGCCCGAGATGACTCCTGTCCACTCCTCGGGGCATGTACGTGTCCGCCACGGCCAGCGCACGCGACTCCTCATCCATGCAGAAACCCTCGGCACGAAGGTCGAATATCGTCCATTCCTTTGTCGCCTCTGCAGACCCCACCACGGCAACGTCGGTTTTCTGTTTGCACCGATGACAAACCTCGAGCGCGTAGTCCACGACGTTCACGAGCATGGACCGAACGGCAAATTCATCCCCCTCCAATGTCCCTTCTCCGGCGCTGATCTCTACCTTCACCCCGAGTTCATCCGCCCTTCCCTGCATGGAGTCGACCACGGACGAGACCATATCCAGCATGCCCAGTTCTTTCCAGTTGATCTCCCGGTCCTTGACGTAGTACAAGTGGCTGGCCACGGCCCTCCGGATCCGATCCAGGTTCCTCTTCATCATCTCGTGGCCCTGACCGATCCTTTCCGGTTTGTCCTTCTTCATCCCGGAGGAGATGAAATACATGCCCCCTTCGATCCCGTTGATGAGCCCCTTGAGGTCGTGGGCGATGGAGCCAATCAACTCGCCTTGTGATTGAAGAAGAGCGTGCAGGTCTTTGTCAGGGCCTTCCATGTTGTTTTCCTCCGAAGAGTCAGGTTTCGCTCGTCCCGGTCTCCGGCCGGACAAGCGGACAGGGCCGTCGCATCCGGGGAGAGCGATCTCCTCCTGGATCGACACAATAGCATACCATAATTGTAGGGAATTGGGGAGCCGGCTTCAAGAGGCTGTCAAGGAGTGTTAATTGAAGAGGCTAATCCACCGGCCAGTTCAGTCGGGGATTTTGCGCATTCCCTTGCGGTATCGCTCCGGAAGTTCCTGATAGATCGCAATCCCGGCCCGGATGAATTCCTCGTGGGTCTCGGGAACATCCCCCTTGATCTTGCCGGGATTTCCGACCACGATCTTCTTTGCGGGGACGACAAAATTCGTGGGAATGAGCGTGAGTGCGGCGACCAGCACACCTTCCTCGATCACAGCGCCCTGCAGGACCACGGCTCCCATGCCTACCACGCTTCGCCGTTTGACGATTGCGTCGTGCAGGATGGCCCCGTGGGCGATGATGACGTCCTCGTCGACCCTGACCTCCTGTCCGGGTGACACATGAATCACGCAGTTTTCCTGCACGTTCGAGCCGTCCCCGATCGAAATCTTGCCGAAGTCGCCTCGCAGCACGGCGCCTGCGCCGATGAAGCATTTCTTGCCGATGCTCACGTCACCGATCAGCACGGCATCCGGATGCACGAAGGCATCCGGATCAACCACAGGTCTCGTCTCCTCAAAGGCATACAGAGCCATATTTGTCACCCTCATCCCGTCGTTACACTTCCCTCGTCCACAGGGAGGCCATAGCAGGGCCTCCGCCGACACACATGGAAGCACCTCCCAGGGTCAGACCGAGTCTTTCCATCTCATGGTACAGGGTTACGACGAGTCGAAGACCGGTGCACCCCACGGGATGTCCCAGGGCAATCCCGGAGCCGTTGTGGTTTGCCTTCTCCATGTCGATTTCCATGCCGAAATTTTCTTTCAACATCCGGCCCACCCCCAGCCACTGGGACGCAAAGGCCTCGTTGATCTCCCAATAGTCGATGTCGTCGAATTTCATGCCTGCCTGTTTCAAGGCCTTGGGAATGGCCACGGCAGGACCGAGTCCCATCACCACGGGATCCACCCCCTCGCTGCAGATACTGATCAGCTTCAGCAGCGGCGTGATTCCCCGTTCCTTGGCCTTCTTTGCGGACATCACGATCGCCGCTGCCGCACCGTCGTTGATCCCCGATGCGTTGGCCGCTGTCACGACACCGTCCTTCTTGAATACAGTGCGCAGCTTGCTCATCGCCTCCATGCTGGCATCCCGGATCGGATGCTCGTCGGTGTCGAAGACCTTGGTCCCTTTCCTCCCCTTGATCTCGACCGGAACAATCTCGCGCTTGAACCTTCCTTCATCGATGGCCGTCGACGCCCGCGTGTGGCTCAGCAGGGCCAGCTCATCGCACTCCTCTCGTGTTATGCCGTACCTCTCCGCAACATTCTCAGCCGTCATGCCCATGTGACCCGGGACGAGCTCATCCACCAGCCCGTCACAGAGCATGTGATCCTCGACCGTGCCCGGCCCCATCCGGTGCCCCTGCCTTCCCTTCGGAAGCAAATAGGGGGCGCCTGACATGTTCTCCACGCCGATCACCAACCCGATATCTGTCTTGCCCAGCATGATGTTGTGGCAGGCCACCTCGAGGGCACGCATGCCTGAAGCGCAATTCTGATTCACCGTCACGGCTCCGCTCCGGTGGGGCAGCCCGAGTCGCATGCTCACTTGCCGTGCCGGTAGAGAGCCCTGCATTGCCGGAAGACACTGGCCCATGCTGATTTCATCGATGTCTTCAGCGGAGATGCCTGCCCGTTCGATCGCCACCGCCCCCGCAGCGATTGCGAGGTCCCTCGAGGGGACATCCTTCAGGCTACCCAGAAACTTCCCAATGGCCGTCCTGCACGCGCTTACGATCACTACATCTTGTACTTCCACTTTTCCTTCCTCCTCATCTTTTCGCGTCTGGTTCCCTTGTTTCATGTTTCTCGCCCCCGTTCACGCTATGCCGGGGATCCGTTCGTCGACCCGTGGACCGACTAATAATACCAGATTTCATTCAGGAATAGCTATTCTGAAGGTCATGGAGTGGGGAACCCGCGGGCGAGACGTCACGCGTTCCGGGTCATCGCCCTCTCGACGAGTTCGGGAAGCATCAGGACCTCGGTCTCTTGGCCCTGCGGGAGATTTGCCAGGGCCTGCCCGTAACAGCCCGTGCAGATGTGGACCATCAGGCGGGTCTGTATGTTCCCGATCATGTGGGCGGTGCCTGCCGGTTTGTAACAGCATTCCGGGGCGCTGATCCGATTGATGTTCACCCCTTCCAGTTTGGCGAAGACATCGTTTGTGGACTTCAGGTCCATCGGAACGGGAGAGAACTTCCTGTGCAGCTTGTAGCATCCGGCGTAGTAGTCGATGCTTTCTTCGAAGGGGATGGTTTCCATGACCTCGGCCAGGGTAACGGGGTAGAAGACGATATCCTCCTCTGGAAGGGCATGCTTGAAGATCGGGTAGCAGGGGGAACAGAAGATTACCAGGCGCCTTGCCCCGAGGTCTTTCGCCGCTTCCAGGTTTTTCGCTATGAACTCCTCGGAGAGCCCCCTGCATTCCGTCAATGCCTTTTCGTCACGGGCCTTGATGGCCGGACGATACAGGTTGTTGCCGCAACAGTACTCTTTGGACAGAAAGGTGTACGAGAATCCTCGTCGGTCATAGATGGAGGCAAGGGAGGAGAGCACATGGGGCAGAAAGGACAGGATCTGGCACCCGGATATGATCACATTCTCTGCCCGCCTGTCGTAGGGCAAACCCTTGTCTTCGAGCACGGTCTTCCGATCGGGCAGGCCCTCCAGCCCGTTACCCGTCGCCCGTATAAGCTCTACCGAGCGCTCGTCGATTAGTGGATGCATCTTCTCTTCCTTTCCTTCTCAGGCTCAGATCAGGCTTTGCAGCGCCGCGACGATGGCTTTGGCCTCGGCGATCGTCTCCTCGATGACCTCTGCCGCGCTCTTCATCTCCTGGATGTATCCGCCAATTTGTCCGCAGTAGACCGTTCCTTCCTCGCAGTCTCCTTCTACGCATGCTTTGATCGATCGGCCCTCTCCGATCATCTCGAGCAGATCCTCGGGTGACGTGCCCTGCTTCTCCGCTTCCAGGATCCTTTCGCTGAGCTTGTTCCTCACCGCACGCGTCGGGCCGGCGAGGGTTCGCCCCGTTATGCAGGTGCCGTTGTCCGTCACACTCAGCACGGCATTCTTGACATTCGGATGGGGCGCGGACTCATGGGTCGCGATGAAACGCGTCCCCATCTGCACGCCCTTGGCACCCAGTGCAAGGGCAGCGACGAACCCCTTTCCGTCACATATACCCCCGGCCGCAACGACCGGGACGTCCACCGCACGAACAGCCTGCGGCACCATGGCCAGGGTCGTCATCTCATCAACGCCGTTGTGGCCCCCTGCCTCGAACCCCTCCACCACTACCACGTCTACACCCGCTTCCGCGCTCTTCCTGGCACCCGCTACGTTGAAGGCCACATGGATCACTTTGACGCCTTGGTCTTTGATCTTCTGCGTGTATCTCTTGGGACTTCCCGCTGACGTGGAGATCACGCTTGCGCCCGCCTTGATCGAAGCCTGGATCAGATCCTCTGCATCCGGCCTCACGAGAGGAATGTTCACGCCAAAGGGCTTCTTCGTCTTCTGTTTAACTTCTTCCAGGTCCTGTTCGATTTCAGGGATCGTCATGCCCCCGGCGCCCAGCAGGCCGAGCCCGCCCCCCTCGGAGACGGCGGCAACAAGCCCCGACCTGCCGACCCATATCATTCCGCCCAGAAGGATCGGGTATTCGATACCCAGGATGTCACATATCTCCGTCTTGAACATACGATTCATCTCCTTTCCCTTCGCATAGCAACTTGCCCGATATACATGTGCTGGGGGATTGCCACATCGCCTTCGGCTCCGCGCAATGTCCCCACTTCATAAGATTCACGCCTGATTCACATATCCAGGCCAACAATCTCTTTGGCGCGTTTCTTGTACATCTCTGTCGGGGCCTCGATGGCCAGCATCATCTTCTGCGCAGCAAACGATCCCTCCGCATGAACCGTACACACCTCGTGCCACCCACCGAAGTCGCTGGCCACGGTATGATGCAGCATGCTCATCAGCTTCATCCGTTCCTCCGCATTGTAATCCCCACCCCCGCCCATGTACATCTCCAGGTATGCCCTGAGATCATCGCGCTGCCAATCCTGATAGGTGGGTTGTGTGACCAGCATCCCGCCGGCAATGTCCTGAATGTTACGGATGAATTCGTGAAAATTCGATGCAAAGTACAGCTTGGCCATGTTGGAGGTCAAGCGGTTTGCAACGTAGAGCCCTGACCCCCCGAAATTCTCCGGATCCATGAGCGCGCCCTTGGCCAGGGCCTTCGTGGTTTCCGTGTACTGAATCATGCTGATGAAACACTCGCGGATGTTCGAGGCCTTCTCGACGCCGTTCGCCTCCGCGGCAAGCATCCCCAGGCCCGTCATGTACTCGAGGATCGGGATCTTGTACGTCACGGCCGTAAACCGGTGGAACGCTGCGAAGGCATAGGCCAGGTACTGGGCGAACTGCCACTCCCGCAGCATGAAGACCCGTTCCATGGGAACATGGACGTTGTCGAAGATGACGAGGGCCTCCACGTGACCCCTCTTCGGGCGCGGTGTGGGAAAGTGATGCTTGTCGTCGTAACGAAAGCTCGGGCGGCAAATCTGGGTGATGCCCGGCGTGTTCATCGGAATCGCGAAGGCGACCGCATAATCCGCCTCCTCTTCCGACAGGTTTCGCGTGGGGATCACAAGAATTTCATCCGTGTATGCCGAGGCCGTAATGTGCGCCTTGGCCCCGGACACCACGATACCGTCTTGGGTCTCCTCCACGACCCGAAGGTAGTAGTCAGGGCTTTTCTGCTGCGAAGGGCTTTTGCTGCGATCCCCTTTCACATCCGTGACCGCGCCACACATGGAGCGGTCGTTCCGTGCGCAGTGCCGGCGATAGGCATCGATCCGCCCCTCGTAGGTCTTGTTCTTCATGATCCGGGCCACAGCAGTCAGACCGTTGATGATGTCGGTTCCTACGTCCTTGATAAACGGCAAAGCCCCGTCCGCATAGTTGCAGGAGGCCTTGACCAACTCGTGTCTCCTGGCGACGCAGTCCGGCGCATCCGGAACCTCGAAATAGGTACTAATCTCTTCTCCTGTTTCAGGATCCTTCCCTACGGCCATTTCCCGCATCTTCGGATCGTGCCCCATAAGGAAATCAAAGGCCCCTGTCTCTACGCCGACCTTGATGTACGGGTCCTCCGTCACATCCGGGACCTCTTTCCCCATAATAAAAACCTTCCTCCCATCCCGGAGGCCCTCTTTGTACTCCTCTGCCGTCCGAAGCGCCATCGTTGCTCCTCTCCTTTGACCTTTTCCCTTTGACCTTTAGCCTATTTACAAGGGTTTCATCATCTGCCGAAGCTCCGCCATGAATCCCACGTCACCCTCGACTTGCATCTTGCCGGTGATCACGGCCGTGATACCGTCGAGCTTGCCCGTGACGATGTCATGGTAATCGCCGTCTCTCGCCACAATGTACACCCTCGGATTCTCGAGAATGCCTTCCGTAAGGGTCATCTGTCCGCCCCGGATCGTGATCGTCCACTTGCCTCCCCCCTTGCCAGTGATGTTGTAGCTCACCGTGGCCTCTACCCCTTCCGCCTTTTCCGGAATCAGCCTTGCCGGCATTCCCTCGAAAAAATGTGCCACGGGTACGGGCTCGGCCGTCTTCTCGTCCTCGAGTTGCTGGATCAGGCTCCTTTTGGCTACCTTGCCGACCGCATTCACAGGAAGGGTCTCACGGAAGAGGATGTGCTCCGGGATCTTGTAGGAGGCCATTTTCTGCTCGCAAAAGGCACGAACCTCCTCCTCCGTTGCGGCCTCCCCTCGTTTCAGCACGATACAGGCCTTGGCGACCTGTCCGTACTTGTCGTGGGGTTCCGGTATCACGGCAACCGTGTTCACCTTCGGGTGCGTTGCGATGACATGCTCGAGCTCTTTCGGGTATACGTTCACGCCCCCCCGGATGATCATCTCCTTCTTCCGGTCGACGATATAGAAGAATCCCTCTTCGTCTACGTATCCTATGTCCCCCGTGTGAAGCCACCCCTTCTTGATCGTCTCCGCCGTGGCCTCGGGGCTGTTGAAATAGCCCTTCATCACGGCCTCCCCCTTCACCACGATCTCTCCTCTTTCGCCCGGAGGAAGGGAATTGCCGTCGTCATCGAAGACCCTCACATCGAACCCTTTGAAGGGCTTTCCGATGGAGCCCCACTTGCTGTCGCCCAGCTGGTTTGTCGTGATGCCACCCGTGTTCTCCGTCGCCCCGTAGGCCTCCAGGATCGGCACGCCAAAGCGCGTCTCGCATTCCTTCAATTGCTCCGGAGGAATCGGTGCGGACCCGGATATTCCGAACTTGAACGAGCTTGTATCCGCTTTGGCCGCCTCTGGAGCCCGCAACAGGATATTCCACATGGTGGGCACGATGTAGAAGAAGTTCACCTTGTAACGTTCGACACATTCCCAGAACTCCGAGGCGGAGAATCGCTTTCGCAAGACAATGGTTGCCGCTCTGTAGATACAGGGAAAGGCGAGATCGTTCAGCCCGCCGGAGTGGAACAGAGGAAGCACGCAAAAGGCCCTCTCGCCCGCGCGAACCGGGATGATCTCGGTCTTCCCGTAGCAGGCGGCGATCACGTTCCCGTGAGTGAGCATCACGCCCTTCGGTTGTCCCGTGGTCCCCGAGGTATACATCACCTCTGCCACGTCATCAGGGACCGGTTTCTGTGGAGCCGCGGGCTTTCCGGAAAATCCCTCGATGACCTCAGAGAGCCGCTCGTGCGGGAAATCGAGATCCACTTCTTCCGGACTGTTGATAAGGATTCGTTCCACAGACGGGATCCTGTCCTTGATCTCGGACACGATGGGCGCGTACTCGGCGTCCATGACAAGGACCTTGGGCCGGCAATCATTCACGAGGAATTCGACTTCCTCTGCCTGCCACCAGCAGCTGATCGGAGCCGCCATGGCCCCCACCTTCTGGGTCCCGAGAAGGGTGTAGAAGAATTCAGGGGAGTTGACCATCATGAAGGATACGGCCTCTCCCCTTCTGAGCCCGTGCTCCACGAGGTAATTTGTCAACGCGTCCGTTCTATCGTCGAGGTCTTTGTACGTGACGATCTCTTCATAGTAGATCAGAAAGGGTATTTCGCCATATGACTCGGCGTTTGCGTTCAGCAGGTCTCTCGTGGTTTCAATATTCTCTCTCATCCTTTCAACCCCCATCTACTCTTGAATTCACAACAGCTGGAATTCCCTTCACCCTCACTTCGAGCCAATCCTCGTCCCTGCTCTTCTCTATGGCCTTCATGACCATGTCGAAGATGACGTCCCTGTAACCGGAGATGGACTCCGGGCGCCCCACCAGCAACCACTGGATGGTCAAATGTTCGATGAATCCCAACACCATGTTGCGAACGAGGTAGCCGTCGATGTCATCGCGGAACACCCCGGTCGACACGCCTTCCTTGAAGGCCTCCACAATCGATCGGGACGATTCACGAACCACAGCGTACGCAGGCGCTGTCAGGAAGTTCCTGTTCCCCTTGAGGGTCAGCAGGGCCACAGAGGTATACATCCGGTTCTTTTCGTAGAACTCCAGATAACCTTGTATGATCACGCGGAGCTTCTCGCTCGGGCTGTGCACATAGTGGCTTATCTCCTGCATGCGCTCGAGTTCCCTTCGGGTGTATATCTCGGGAATCGAGAAGAGAACTTCCTCCTTCGAGTCAAAGTACTCGTACAGGGTGGCGTCCGATATGTTGGCTTCCTTGCAGATTGCGGAAATCGTGGTCGCCTCGAACCCGTTTTCCCCGAATACCCTGAGAGCTGCCTCGATGATGTTGAGCTCCGTCTGCAGCTTCCCCTTCTTTACCTTCTTCGGGGGCGGTTTCTTGCCTCCTTGAGTCTTCATTCAACCTCCCTATTGGATTCGCACCCCAAGAATCTGGGTAGAATCATGGTTTCCTCCGGTAATATGATAGGTAATTATCCTACTTGTATTTCTTTGTCAACAGAAATCTTATATGTAATATGATTTGATAACTCATATCATATAGGCAATAGGATTCATGAGTGGAACGATCGACATTTCTCCCAAGAACCTCTAAACCCTGCAAGAATAATTGTTCTGGAATTATTCATTGCTGCCTTCTTTTTATAAATTTATTCTTGACAACATTGATTCCTCTTCAATATCATTAAGTTAAGGATCCGTGATCCTGTGCCCCAAACCCTGCAAGGCGTATCATGCTCAAAGGAGGTGATCGTTATGGTTTTGGGATCGTGGGCTAAGAGGACCTTCTCGAAAGAAAGATTCACCTTTGCGCTCAGCCTGGCATCGCTGTTTCTCGTACTCGGGTTGCTCTTCTACTGGGTCCACATGGCCCTGCAAAGCCCTTGACCGTAATCAGGGCAGCATATGAGTTGCTCGCCCTTCCGTTCCTTTCCGGAAGAATCGACGAACTGTTTCCACTCGGGTTTTGTCTCCGGCACGACCCGACTCGCACCGGGCCTCCTCGAAGCACTCGCTACCCGAAGAGAATCGCTTGCACTCATGGTAAATATTTATTATATTCGTGGATCGTGAATATCAAATACAGGATTCCGGCATGAAGACTTCCCTTCTCCTGCTCCTCGTTCTCGGCGTGGTCCCCATCTGCAACGCGGAACCTTCTCCATCGGTCCGATACTTGATGAACGAGCCGGTCACTCTTTTTGATTGGGGCATTCTTAGGCTTTATGAGTACCTGGATGAGTACACCAAGCATTACTTGAAAACGAATTCCGTGCAGGACATCTACTGCACAGTCCGCTACGATGCTCTTAAAAACAATATTATAATATCAATGGTCGTTACGCGACGGGTTCAGCAGGAAAACGAGTCCCCCGCGTCTATTCGAACCGGTTCCACGGACATATGCAAGACCATCACCCAGACGCTCCGCCGAGAATTTCTCACGGATAGTGACAGGCACGTTCGCCGATCTTCGGGCATTTATCGATTCTTCGGTCACATCGGTTTCAAGGGGAAGTACGAGCCTATTGACTCCTTCGACGAAATCGAGAAGATTACGGTCATCGACGTAAGTGTATACAGCGAAAAGGACCCGGGCAGACTCATTCTTCACTCAGAAAGCCGTTTGATGGGCAAGGAGATCGAATTCGGAGAAAGAAAGTGAGTCGCCAGCCCGCATATTGCACGAAACTTCGTCACGAGGGCGGTGGAAGTTGTGAGGGTCAGGGAAGGTCGAGGTGAAGGTCGAAGCGTCGATCCGGATGGTCGCTCCACTCGTCCAGCACAGGGGAGTAGTCCCGGACGTGCACCGTCCGCCCCCCCCGTGAGAACTCAAGCAGTCGCAGCCAACCGTTTCCTCCGCGTTTCTGATTCTGGTAGTCCACCACCATCTGGTGGACCCGATTCCCCGCGTCCCCTTTGCTCGTAAGGCGAGCTGCGACACAGACGTGACCGCTGATGACCATCACCGTGTTGCGGTTCTTGGAGACGAGCTTCCGCCAGATGTCTTCACCAGTGTTCAGCCCAGCCGCGTCGCCGGCTATCCGGTAATCCTGCGGAGGATAGTGCTGACCCGGAATCGCGCGATCGTAACGCCTGCCGTCCCTGTCGAGGTATGCATGGGTGATCAGGATGACCGCGTGGTTTGGGTGGTCTTCGAGCACCCCGTTGGCCCACCGCAGGACATCGTCACGAGGGCCGAATTCGAGAACGAGGACGAGCCATTGTCTTCCGCCGGCCCGGAAGATGTGGTAGATGTTTTCCCCCTTGTCGGGTTCCTTGTCGTACACACCCCCAAAGGATTCCCACTCCTTGAACTCCCTCAGCAGGAAGTAGTCTCCAAAAAGGGTGTCGCGGTTCTTCGCGGATCCCCTCGGACCGATGTCATGGTTGCCCAGCGCTATGGCATACGGAACCTTCCCGTCGAGCAGGGAAAGGGCCTCCCGGGCAATCTTCCATTCTTTCTCATTGTTGTGCTCCACCACGTCGCCGACATGGAGCGCGTACTTGATGTTGTACTTTGCCTTGTTTTCCGCAATCCACCTTGTCTGGGCAGGCAGAAGCTCCGGATATTTCCAGGCATAGATCTGCGTGTCCGGGAGAACCACCACCGAGAATTCTTCATCCGTCGCCCCACAGGCCCCCTCGGCGTGCAGCCATCCGATCAACAGCAGAAGCAACGCTGCCGAAAGACTACCCCGCAACACGCCGGGACGTGCACGACCCAATCCGGTCAACTCGCGTCGGGATCCGGCCTGGTCAGAGCCTTCTGTGTACATGTCAATTGTGCTGCGCATTGTAAACGACGGATTCTTCCTCGTTCCATTATAGGCTTGGCGGCACTCAAATGCAGCCTGTTTCGCGGCACGTTACCCCGTCCTCCCGGCTCGACTCCAGACAGGAGGGAGGATTGGTTACGCATCTCAGCTCGGCCGCGCCCGATCACCACCGGCCTGGGTTGCCCTGCCCTCTCCCTCTTTCGCAAATCTTTCCTTCAGTACCGCCTTCTTTACCTTCATCGTAGACGTCAGGGGCAGGTCGTCCATGAATTTGATGTGCTTCGGATACTTGAACTTTGCCACCTTTCCGTCCAGGAACTCGAACACCTCCTCCTCCACGACCGTCTCCCCCTGGGCGGGCACGATGAAGGCCATCCCGGTCTCCCCCCACTTCTCGTCAGGCACCCCGATGATCGCTATGTTGGAGATCTTCGGGTGGCCGGCCAGGATCTTCTCCACCTCTGCCGGATACACATTCTCCCCACCACTCCGATACATGTCCTTGGCGCGGTCTACGATGTAGAAGTACCCTTCCTCATCCATGTACCCCAGATCCCCCGTGTGCAGCACTCCGTCCACGAGCGCCTTTGCCGTCGCCTCCGGGAGGTTCCAGTACCCGTTCATCACCGTCGGCCCCTTGGCCACGATCTCCCCGATCTCCCCGGGTGCGGCCCGCTTCCCGTTCGAACCCTTGATCCAGATGTCCGTGAAAAATCCCGGCTTGCCGATGGAGCCCATCTTCCGCTGGATGTCCTCCTTCGGTAACATCATCATCGCCGAGTTCTCGGTCTGCCCGAACCCCTGCTGCATGTGAAGGCCTCGCTTGGCCAACTCCTCGAACAGGCTCGGCGGGGTCCTCTCCCCGCCCCCCAAAACACAGCGCACACTGCTCACATCCGTCTCGTCCAGCTTGCCCGTCTCCAGGATCATCCCCCACATGGTCGTCAGCGCCAGGACAATCGTACCCCGATACCGTTCGATGTCGGCGGCGAACTCGGCCGGGTTGAATCCCCTGCGCATCACCATCGTCATCCCGGCACACAAAGACGGCGTGGCCACGATGAACAACCCCCCCGAGTGAAACAGGGGCATCTGGGCCACGAAAACGTCCCCCGGCTGTGCCTCGGTGTAGAATGCTATCTGGAAATTCTTGAAGTACGTCTGCTCGTGTGTGAGCACGGCCCCCTTCGGGTTTCCGGTCACACCGGAGGTGTACACTATCGCCAGAGGAGCGTCGAACGGGACAGGGCTCTCCGGCACCGGCTCGCTCGTCGGCTGGTCCCCGGTCAGCTCGTGATAATCCTCGGCCCAGGCCGGACATCCGGGCAATTCGGAGCCGTTCCCCCGAGGACTGCCGCTCGCCATGTAGATGAACTTGTCCGCCTCTGTCTTCAGCCGAGCGCGAATCTGATCGATGTTGTCCACGAGGGCATCATGAAACACCACCATCCTGGCTCCGCAGTCGTTCAGCTGATATTCAAGCTCCGGGCCCACCAGTCGGTGATTCAGAGGCACGAGAATCGCGCCCAATTTGGCGCAGGCGAAATATACCTCCAAGAACTCCACACAGTTCAACAGCACAACCGAGACCCGGTCTCCGTTCCGTATGCCGCGCTTGCGCATGAAATGCGCCGCCCGGTTCACCCCCTGGTTCAATTCCTTGTAGGTGACCGGCTCATCTTCAAAAATGATCGCCGGCTTGTCGGGTGACATCTCCGCACGCTTCTGCACGATGTAGCCCACATCCCAGTGTACCGACATTCTCCCAGACTCCTTCCTCGACGAAACTCGACTCTACACGCCCTGCCCCATGTCCAGAATGGGCCGGACCTCTTCAATATCGAACCAGACGAGATGCTTGAGCATCTCCGCCGCATCCCCAACCTTCGCCCTCACCTTCCCTTTGATCTCGTCAAACATCTTCCCCCCGTCTTCCATCGATCGTACCTTCAGGTAGACACGACAACCCTCCTGTTGCATCCCTGTCTTCCCGTGGAGGGTCACCAAGAGACTCGCGAGGGGGTTCGCTTGCAGGTTCGCGTACGTTCGATTGTCTCCCACCATGACAACGACCGTCTCGTCATCGACCAGCGCCAGAGACCCGAAGACAGCCAGGTTCACCTTGCCCGCTTTGTCCGTTGTGGCGAGAACATTGGATCTTCCCTCCGCCTGCAAGTACTCTCTTGCCTTTTCATTGATCTTCATCGATTCACCTCCTTATGAAAACTAGAAGAGCTCATACATCTTTCCGTCCCCCTTCGCGGCAAGCTGGAGTTCCACGTGCAGGGAAAGCAGCACCGACTCGAGGACGTCCCGGCTTACCTGGAGGCTGTTGATAAAGGCCCCCTCGAAGGAGGCCCCCACAGCCATCATTTCCGCGATCATAAGGGTATGCCGCGTGGAGACAACCATCGGCTCCTGCGTGTTGCTTCGGAGCTTGTTGGCCACGTTGACGATGGTCAGAGCGTCCGCATCATCGATGCCCGTCTTCAGATGCAAGACCCTGGTCTCCACTTCGGACGGCAGGTAATCGAGCAGACTCACATAGAACCGGTCTCGAAGCGCGGCATCCAGCATTTCGGTACCCACGAACTCCTCGCCTTCATTGAGGGTCGCAAAGAAGACCACCTCATCCGCCACCTTCATCAACCCAAGCTCATCCGTCCACACCTTCCGGTCCTCCGCAAGGACCGAGAACAGCATGTTCAACGCCTTCGGGTGCTCCGGCCGGTTGATCTCCTCCAGATGAATCACGCACCCCGGCGTCTGGATCGCCTTGGGGAAGAGAAACTCCTGGTAGTACGTTTCGCCGTCCTTGAGCCGGTGTTCCCCGAAGAGCTGGCCCGGTTCGGACAGAATCCCGATCTGGAAGTTGGCCAGGGGCCTCTTGTTCCGGGCCGCAAACTGCCGAACCAGCGTCGACTTGCCGCACCCCTGCTTCCCCGCCACGAGGATGTTTACCGGGTGGCGTTTGGCCAGAAGCTTGATCCTCTCCAAGTTTTCAATGACGTGTTTGGGCAGGAAGAAATGTTCTTCCGCTTTCGGGACGGCCAAGCCTGCGTCGAATCCGCTCATCTTTCCTCTCTTTCCAAAGGAGGTACCTTTCGCCTTTGCCCTTTTACCTTTCGCTTTCTGATCCTTGACCGCTAATAGAAGAGTTCTTTCTGGCGCTGCAGCAGGAATTGCTTCAGTTCAGGGATGTTCCACCGCCTGTTCATGCTGTGCAGTCTGGTCAAGAGCCCTCTCGCTTCTTCCAGGACGGCTGTATCGGTTGTCTTCTCAATGGCCGCCAGCCGCCTTGAGAGCTCCTTCATCTGGTCAGGCTCTTGTTCCAGGGACTCGGTACGGGAAAACACACATTCGGCCCCACACCTGGGGCACTGCCGGAGATCAGACTCTCCGGTAGCGGGTCAGCAATTCGCACAAAGGCGCTGAAACTCGCCGTGGTCTCCCAAAAAGCCGCACGTGCGACAAGTAAGATCCATGGTCGACTCCTTTACGGGTCCCTTACTTGGTCTCCTCTGCAAGGTCTTCGATACCTGCAGACTTCCCCCACGGCGCCTCGCCGGCTCCCACCTTCTGTGTCACTTCGCCGGTGAGTTCATTAACCGCCAACCACTCCTGGCACTGAGGGCACTGTCGCAGGGTCATCGATGCGTCGATGCGCGCGTTGTACAGATACCGGAAATCCTTGACAGCCGCCTCGTGCCCACATGCAATGCATTTCATAATGTCCTCCTGGTCATGAAGAAAGTGTAGGGTGGGGCTCGGTCATTTCTTCTGGAACGAACTGCAATCCGACGCGTCCCGGTCCGCAGCCACCGGCCTGGCCTTGAAATAGGCCTGGCGTGGATCCACCACCCGCTGCACGCAGTCGCCCTTCTCGGGATTGTCCTCGATGATGAAGAAGCACTTGCAGTTTTTACACGTCGCCATTTGTCTCACCTCCTTTCATTTCTTTTCCATCTGTCTCTGGGCACGACGAAAGGCCGGGTCCGCACACTCGGTCCCGTCCTTGTCGATAATCTGCATCTTGACAAAATAGCTGCACTTCGACGCTTCCGTGTTGAAGAACGTGATCTGGCCCGTGTCTCCCTCGAGCACGTATACGGGTTTGTCAAGGGAGATGTCGGAGCCGATCTTCAGGGTCTTACAGACCCCTCGCCCGTCGGAAGCGTACGCGTTCTCCGAGAACTTCTTGCACACGCCACACGCAACGTCCGGCACCTTTTCCCGCTCTTCGAAACTCTTCTTCTTGGTAATCTCGCCGAACATCTTGTTGGAAGCCTGCTTCCATTGGTCTCTTCGTCCCATAATGTCTCCCTCATGTTTGTTCTGGAACCGGTTATCTTCGTTGCGCCGACTCTTGATGTCGACTTTTTCTCTGCGTCAAATCCCTTGTCACGAGTTCAGCGCCTCATCCCCGCTTTCAAAACCGGACCCTCCAATCGTGGTCTGGAATCCCTTGCTTCGGTAAATATCCGCAGGGATCTCCAGGAACGCCGGCTCCATCGACTCGATCTCCTGAAGCGGCCAGTCCAGGCCGAGCCAGCCGTACTTGTCCTGACACCAGTTGTGGAAGGGAAGCAGGTCGATGCGCACGATCCCCTTTCCCATGCTCGCAAGCAGGTCGGCTGCTCCGGTGTGGAACTCGATCGAATCGTTATAGCCCGGTACGACCGGGATGCGCACCCAAATCTCTTTCCCGGTCTCGGAGAGCAGTCCCAAATTCTCGATAATCAGCTCGTTGGTCACACCGGTCCTCTCCTTGTGCTGAACAGGATCGATGTGTTTCAGGTCGAACAACACGATGTCGGCATGTTCGGCCAAGCCCTTCAGCACTCCCCAATCGGAGCATCCGTTCGTGTCCAGGCAGACGTGCAGGCCCCGGCTCTTTGCCTGCTCGAGAAGCCGGCCGGCAAACTCGGGATGTGCTGTTGGCTCGCCACCGGTCAAGGTCATCCCTCCTCCGGAATTGTCGTAGAAGGGCCTGTCCTGTTCCACCTCGTCCAGGATTTCCTCCACCGTCATCGGTTTCCCGATGATCTCCAGCGCATCGTACAGACACGCCTGCACGCACTTCATGCAGAGATCACAACGGTCACGGATGATCTTGTGGTAGGTACACTCCTCGAGTTGCGTCTCCTCAGGAGGTATGGGAGGGAGGATGGCGTCCCGCGGGCAAGCCTCGAGGCAGGCCCCACACTGGACGCAAAGCCGCCTCTTCCAGTACAACTCCGGATGGGAGGAGATCGTTTCCGGGTTGTGGCACCACTGGCACCGCATCATGCAGCCCTTCAAATAGACGTTCGTCCGGAAACCGGGCCCGTCATTGACCGAGAATTTCTGGATGTCTGTTATCAAAACATTGTCAGCCATGTCCCCTCCTGACCCCTGAACCCTGTGCGGCTTTGCCGCATTTAGATCCTTACGGGCTGGGCCTCGCCAAAGACCCCACGCAGAACGTCGCAGATCTCCTGCAACGTGGCCTCCACCTTGACGCATTCCAGGATGTCCGGCATCAGGTTCACCGTTTCATCGCCGGCGTGCTTCTCCAGCGTAGACAAGGCCTTTCCAACCGCACCGCCGTCCCGCTCCTTCTTCAGCTGGGCCAGGTTCACCTTCTGCCTCTCTTCGGCCGAACGCATCGACTCTTCATCGTACGTGTCTTCCACGGCCCGATTCACGGTTACGTCGATCTCGTTCTCGTCATTGAAGCAGTTTACCCCAACGACAAAATCCTCTTGTCTCTCGATCCGCTTCTGCCGCTCGTAGGCGCTCTTTGCGACCGCCTTCTGCATGTATCCGCTTTCAATGGCGGCTACGGCTCCCCCCATTTTCTCGATCTTGTCGAACTCGGCCCAGGCGCCCTCCTCGATCTCGTCCGTCAACGATTCCATCATGTAGGAGCCTGCCCACGGGTCGTTCACATCGGCTATCTTCGCCTCGTGAATCAGGATCCGGGTCGCATCCAGGTTGAGTTGAACCGCCTCGAGGCTGTGTCCCAGCCCAAGGGGCTCATCAAAGGGCGGGAAGCTCAAGGGCATAGCGCCGGACATCCCTGCTGCAAGCCCACCGATGACGGCCCTCGTGTGGTTGTTCAACGGTCGCTGCAGCGTGGTGGAAGAGCACCCGATGTGGGCAGACACGGGCTGGCGAATTATCATACTCCTCGGATTCTTTGCCCCGAACCGCTCCTTGAGCATTCGAGCGTACATGCGCCGAGCTGCCCGCTGGAAGGCGATCTCCTGGTAAATTTCCATGCTGCCGCCGAAGGCATTGAATGTGAACATGGGGGCAAAGGTATCCACGTCGAGTCCTGCATCGACCCCCGCCTGGAGGTAGGCCGCACCGTTGGCCATGGAAAAGGCGAGATCCTGGGTCCGGGTCGCGCCGGCCTCGCGTATGTGGTACCCCCCTATGCTCGTAATGTTCAACTTGGGCATGTGCTCATTGCAGAAGACGAGAATGTCCCGGAAGAGCCGGAGGGACTGTCTCGGGGGGTAGATGTAGGTGCCCCGGGCAATGAATTCCTTCAGGATATCGTTCTGCGGTGTGCCGCGGAGCCTTTCCAACGGGATGCCCCGTTTCTCTGCCATGGCGGCATACATGGCGATGATCACGGCCGCGGGGGCGTTGATCGTGAAGTTCGAGGCGACCTTGTCCATTTCCAGATCCCCGGTGTACGCCTCGTAGATGATCTGAAAATCCCGGAACGAGTCGACCGCCACGCCCACACGGCCCACCTCCCCTTCCGCCTCCGAACTGTCCGAGTCGTACCCGCACTGGGTAACCAGATCAAAGGCCATGTTCGGTCCACCCGTGCGACCGATCGACTGCATCCGCAACAAGTAATCCCGGTAATCCGACGCAGTGCCGAATCCACCGTACTTGCCCACACTGCCGCCTCCGCCCCAATCCGGCCGGTGCCCTCGTTTGGCGCTTTCCTCGGCAAAGGCCCTCCAAAAATCGAAGGGATTGTTCCCCGCCGTGAACGGGTACTGTCCCGGGAAGCCGACCTTTTCGAGGAAATTGAAACCGTTCCTGGCCGTGGGGGTGTAGAACCGCGTAGGGCTCTTCTGAAGCTTGAACCGATTCCCCCGAGGGTCGAGCACCTTCTCCTGCCACTCCTCT